>ERZ1026892.159-NODE-159-length-32591-cov-10.865472_pt1 | contig 32591 bp, 34 predicted proteins | sample MGYA00380176_ERZ1026892 | MGnify/ENA primary metagenome ERZ1026892 (study PRJEB33269, sample SAMEA4719812) | human gut metagenome | biome: human-associated habitat; feature: organic feature; material: feces | place: Cameroon | collected 2013-10 ... | reverse complement strand
TCAGGCAGGCAAAGTCATAGCCCTGCAGCAGGTTGTAGGAGAACTCGGTAAAGGAAATACCCTGGTCGTCACGATTCAAACGCTGCTTCACGGCTTCTTTGTTAATCATCTGATTAACGGAGAAGTGCTTGCCGATGTCGCGCAGGAAGGTCAGCACGTTCATGCCGCCAAACCAATCATAGTTGTTCGCGGCAATTGCGGAGTTGTCGCCGCAGTCGAAATCGAGGAACGGTGCAACCTGTTTGCGGATTTTATCCACCCACTCCTGCACGGTGTCTTCGGTGTTCAGCTTACGCTCGGCGGCTTTAAAGCTCGGGTCGCCAATCAGACCGGTGGCGCCGCCCACCAGCGCAACAGGCTTATGGCCCGCCTGCTGGAAGCGTTTGAGGCATAACAATGGAACAAGATGCCCCAAATGCAAGCTGTCAGCGGTAGGATCGAAGCCACAATAGAGCGCGATCGGGCCTTGCGCCAGTCGCTCTGCTAACGCTACCTCGTCCGTTACCTGGGCAACTAGCCCCCGCTCTTGCAGTTGTTTAATCAAGTTACTGCTTGCCATCAAATTCTCCATGTATATACGACTGCACCTATGCCGGTACACGACTTTTCGCCAGACGCGAAAGCTCTATAGAATAAAGCGCTGACGCCCTCAGCGCTAGCGCTTAAAACAACAAATTTGGGGGTTTACGGCGCCAGTCGGTCGATTTTCCACGCGCCTTCTTCACGTTGGTATAAAAAACGGTCGTGAAGACGATGTTCACCGCCCTGCCAGAACTCCATCTGCTCAATGGAGACGCGGAAACCGCCCCAGAAACTCGGCAAAGGCACTTCGCCCTGCTGGAATTTCTGCTTCAGCTCAAGGAATTTGCTTTCGAGGATCCCGCGCGCAGAAATGCGGCTGGACTGTTTGGAAACCCAGGCGCCAATCTGACTGTCGCGCGGGCGGCTGTGGAAATACTTTACAACTTCAAGTGTCGACAGGCGTTCCGCCTTGCCAATCACCATCACCTGACGCTCCAGCATATGCCACGGAAACAGCAGGCTAATACGCGGATTCTTCTCCAGTTGGTGCGCTTTGCGGCTCCCCAGGTTGGTGTAAAACACCAGCCCTTTTTCGTCGTAGTGCTTCAGCAAAACGATTCGCTGATACGGCTGACCATTTTCATCAACCGTCGCCACCACCATGGCCGTCGGATCGGCTAACTTTGCCTCGCAGGCCTGAGAGAGCCAGCGCTCAAAAAGCGGCAGAGGTTCAGCAGGAAGGTCGTGGCGACGCAGGCCGCCACGGGTGTACTCTCGGCGCAGATGCGCGATTTGCTGTAGTTCGTCGTTGTCAGACATGGCGTTTGGACTAGTCATCATTGGGTGACGTTATTGTGCGCCGCTCGCCTGAAAATCTCAACGCTTGGGATTTTGTAACTGACAGTTATTCAGCACGATACGGTCACGTTTGTAGACGGTCGCCTCGTTGCCTTTCGACCAAAAGACATAAATACCGTCGGTATAGCGTGCACCGGAAGCCGAGACGCCCTGCGCCAGATTGAGCTGCTGGTTGTCATAAATGAAGCTCACCTGCTGGCGCGGGTTATTGAGATGCACCGTCAACGGTTTTTCATCGCACTGGTATTCCAGCGTGTCAGTTTGCATCCGCTCCATAAATTGGTTGTAGGCGCTACAGCCGGAGAGCATCAAAGGAAGGGCAACAATAAGCAATTTTTTCATATTTTCTGAGCCTTTAGACATTCCTGGTCAAGGAGTGATTGTCCCACTCCCATTTTGCTTAAGTCTATCGGCCCAGTGTAAAAGAAGATGTCAGTTAACTCTTATTCTTCTGCGGGTTTGCGGGAAAAATCGCCCCAAGTACCGTCGCTTGCGATGCGCCGGTGACCGACGGGAGATTCCCCGGTAGACCCGCGACCGTACGCCACGCCAACCACGCAAAAGCCAGCGCTTCCATATCGTCACCGCTAATACCGTATTCATCGGTCGTCGCGACCTCGGTACCGGCCAACAAGCCCGCAAGACGAGCCATCACCAGCGGGTTACGGCTCCCCCCACCACAGACCAGAAGGCGCTCACAGCCGCCGCTGAGCAGAACCTGCTCGCTGATAGTCACCGCCGTGAGTTCGGTCAGGGTGGCCTGCACGTCCTGAGGTCGCAGCCCAGGATAACGCGCCAGAAACTGCGCCAGCCAGCCATAGTTGAAGTACTCGCGACCGGTGCTTTTCGGTGCCGGTGCGGCAAAATAAGGATCGCTCAGCATGTCCTGTAACAAAGGTAAAATCACTTTTCCCTCGTTGGCCCACAGTGCATCTTTGTCATACGGTTTGCCAAGACTGCGCCAAATCCAGGCATCCATCAGCATATTCCCCGGCCCGGTGTCAAAGCCGCGCACCGGCTGGCCAGGAATCAGAAGGGAGAGATTGGCGATCCCGCCAATATTCAAAATCATGCGCCTTTCGCTGACATGTGCCAGTAGCGCCTGGTGGAACGCTGGCACCAGCGGCGCCCCCTGCCCACCCAGCGCCATATCGCGACGACGAAAATCGCCCACCACGCTGACGCCGGTTCGCGCGGCAATGACGTTGTTATCGCCAATTTGCATAGTATGTGGCGCATCGCCAGTCGGCTCATGCCACACGGTTTGCCCATGGCAGCCAATCGCCACAATATCGTGCGTCGCCAGCTTCTCCTGAGACATCAGCGCCAGAACGGCATCCGCAAAAAGATTCCCGAGACGGTTATCCAACTGCCCAAGCTGCGAGAGCGTTAACGGCTGCCCCTGGCAAATGGCCAACACCGCCTCTTTCACCGCAATGGGTATCGGCCAGGAAAGACTCGCCAGCTGCGTTACGCTATGTTCATCAATAACCGCCAGTACAACATCGACACCATCAAGGCTGGTCCCTGACATTACGCCAATATACCGTCCGGATTTCATACGCCGTCCTTAGTCAGCTATGCAAAGTTAACACTCCAGCATAAAGTGCCACGTAATGCTATTAACCAATAAAATTTTTTAACAATAAAGGCCTCACTTTCCGTGAGAACGTCAGGAGTGACGCTGTTTTCCTTGCGTTTATCGTTGGTTAAGTCAGGATGGTTTATTATGATTAATAATAAATGCGGAATATATGACCGCCCCGATCAAATACCATATAATTGTTTAGTACGGATGCTCATGAGAGCAATTCTTAGTGAACTGGAGATTCATAATGATGTTACGTGTATTGGCTGTTTCAATGATTGGTTTATCCCTGGCCGGATGTGTCAACAACAGCGGTTTGTCAGGTGATGTTTACTCTGCATCCGAAGCGAAACAGGTTCAGAACGTCACCTACGGTACCATCGTACACGTTCGTCCGGTACAAATTCAGGGTGGCGATGACAGCAACGTGATTGGCGCTATCGGCGGTGCCGTACTGGGTGGCTTCCTGGGTAACACCGTTGGCGGCGGTACCGGTCGTTCTCTGGCCACCGCAGCGGGTGCTGTCGCGGGTGGCGTAGCCGGTCAGAGCGTTCAGGGTGCAATGAATAAAACTCAGGGCGTTGAACTGGAAATTCGTAAAGATGACGGCAACACCATCATGGTGGTGCAGAAACAGGGTGATACTCGCTTCTCTGCTGGTCAGCGCGTCGTGATGGCGAGCAACGGCCGACAGGTCACTGTGTCTCCGCGTTAATGTTCTCCGGGTACGCGTTTGCAGCAAGCGCGTACCCATACTCCTGCCTTTATTCCACTCTCATTAATATTCATACGACAAATATATAATAGTTATTCATCCTATCTATTATTTGCGCACGGACAATATTTCTTTACGTGAAATCAATTAGACTCAAATTTTATAGGGCCAGGATGCCCCGTTGCTTGCAGTGCTTAGCGTACACAGGACTCATATATGCTTTTAAAATTCCCCCTGCAGCGTTTTTTGATTTATATCACGATTTGCTTAATTGGCATTCTGTTACTCAATCACTTTTCTAATGTTTTTATTCGCCATGTTCCGGCAATTGCACCTATTCTTTTTCCCACGCTGACGATGTTCCTGATGGTTTTCCATACCATGATTGCGGTTTTCATGGTGATGAAATACTTCTGCGATCGTCGGCGTCTCTATCTGATGGCGATAGCCTGCGCCTTCGCTAGCTCAGCGGTGCTGATGCTGGGTACGCTAAACAGCTATCCTACGTGGTTCCTGTGCGGTTCATCAGATAATATTAACTATAATGATGCGCTAATATTTTATTTCTTCCGCAATATCATTATGGCGGTATTGTTTATTACTTCCGTAGTGCTGTACGCGGTAAAATCGCGTGACATGCACAGTATACGAAATCATATTTTTATCTTATGCGGGGTGTTTGGGTTCGCCATTGCTATGCTGGTATTATCGTGGTTCTACTCCAGCCATGATTCTTTATTGAGCGTCAAACTGGTTGATAATAATACTTACCAATACAGCGAAGTTTGGAACAATATTGTCAACTGGGCATTAGTTATAATATGGCTGATGACGCTAATGACACTTATCTTTACGACACAGCTAAATAACATTTTCTGGTACAGTGGAGCATTCTTCTGCGCTTGTTATATCTTTACCCTGCTTGTTCTGATGTCCGGGCAGGATACCGCCAGCTACAGCTGGTATCAGGCACGGTTGTTCGAAACCATCTCCACCCTGTTCCTGATTTTTGTCCTGTTCTGCGACGTGTTTACCCTTTATCGTCAGTCCAACACCAAGTATCTCAACTCATACCAGAACTCGATCCGCGACCCTTTGACGCGCCTGTTTAATCGCAGCTACTTCTATGACTCGTTTACCGCCCTTCAGCCGACGATCGCTAACGGCCATCCGGTGTCGGTTATTGTCAGCGATCTGGACCACTTCAAGCGTATAAATGATAAATACGGCCATCTGCAGGGGGATAAAGTCATTCAGTTTGTCGCCAGAGTACTGCAGGACTCTGTGCGTCAGAACGATGTGGCGGCGCGTATCGGTGGCGAAGAGTTTGCGCTATTGCTGGTCAATACCTCGCCGGAGGTGGCTCGCACGATTGCGGAACGTATCCGCCTGGCCATCAGTCAGCATGATAATAGCAGCAGCAATGCACAACTGCCGGAGTCAATCACTATCAGTATGGGGGTGTTTACCGCCACCGATCTGTCGGTGCCGGTCGAAGAGTGTGTACGCCGCGCCGATGAAGCCATGTACAGCGCGAAAGCGGCCGGACGAAACCGGGTTGTTGTCTGGGAGTAAGCGAAAAAAACCCGCGAAGTTCGCGGGTTTTTCATATCAATCGCGGGATTGCAGTTCGATAATATTCTGCTCCAGCTTACGAATAAGCGTGATAAGCATCTCAAGCTCCTCGGCGGAGATACCTGCCAGAATATCGCCGCGCGTGTGGCTGATAACTGCCTCCATTTCTTCAATCAGGGGCTCAGCCTTCTCCGTTAACTTAATGCGTTTAGCACGACGGTCGTTGGCGCAGGTCTGGCGAGATATCAGCCCCTTCTCTTCCAGCTGATCCAGCGTTCGGACAAGAGACGGCTGCTCAATACCGATCGCTTTAGCCAGTTGGATTTGCGACTGCTCGGGCGGAAGCTGATGGATATTATGCAGCGTGACCCAGTGCGTCTGCGTGAGTTCCAGAGGTTTGAGGCGATGGTCAATCAGAGCACGCCAAATGCGCACCAACCGTGCCAGATCAGAACCTAGTGGCGATTCCAATTTCATCTCCTTATAATTAGCTTGCTAAGTTATTATACTGATTTTAGAATAGTGTGCAGTAATTAAATTAGCAAAACAAATGTATTGCCACGTGCACGCAAACCAGAGCTATGCATTACACTGTTTCAAATCATGTGATTTTATGTCAAAACACGACACACTATCGAGCTATAACTCTTCAATTGCAAAGGATTTCTGCTTGTGAAGTTGATTCTCCACATACCGGGACTGCCTCTACAAGACCTCGTCGTCGGTGCTTCAATTTATTTTCCCCCTGTATTTAAGGCTGTCCTTCTCGGCTTCCTGTTCTGGCTGATTCTGCACCGTCTTTTACGCGACTGGATGTACGCTGGCGATATCTGGCACCCGCTGTTAATGGATCTCTCTTTCTTCGCGCTTTCGGTTTGCTTTGCGCTACTGCTACTGGTCTTGTGGTGATCTCATCCAATGAAAAAATTAAAATATTTCTCAACGCTGCTGATTGCTGCCCTGGCGATTATCGCCGTCTGGCTGGTGTGGAACTACTACATGCAATCCCCGTGGACGCGCGACGGGAAAATCCGCGCTGAGCAGGTTGATATCACGCCGCAGGTATCGGGAAGTATTCTGAGTCTGAACATCAAGGACAACCAGTACGTGAAAGCCGGCGACGTACTGTTTGAGATAGACCCGACGCCGTGGAAAATCGCCATCATGAATGCGGAAGCGAAAGTGGCGAAAGCTCAGTCTGACCTGCTGCGCGCAAAACATGAAGTTGAACGCCGCCGCGGTCTGTCGCAAAACTTCATCTCAGCCGAAGATATCGATACCGTCAATATCGCGCTAAAAGTGGCGCAGGCGAATGCGGATGCCGCCAAAGCCGAACTGGAGCACGCGCGTTGGCAGCTATCGCAAACGGAAGTCAAGGCGCCGGTTGACGGCTGGGTCACGAATCTGACGACACGCGTCGGTAACTATGCTGCCGTCGGGCACCCGGTTTTTGCGTTGATTGATAGCCACTCCTTCTACGTCGTTGGCTATTTTGAAGAGACGAAGCTCCGTCATATTCGTGAAGGCGATCGCGCGGATATCGTTTTATACAGTGATGATAAAAAGTTACAGGGTCACGTATCCAGTATTGGTCGTGCGATCCATGACCAGAGTCTGGCCACCGATGGCAAGCTGGTTGCGGATATCAAACCGACTATCCCCTGGGTGCGTCTGGCCCAGCGCGTACCGGTGCGTATTGAACTCGGCGCGTTACCGGCTGACACGGTACTGGTCGCGGGTACCACCTGCACCGTCTCCATTGTGAGTGACCGACAATGACCCTTCCGGCGATGACCTGGAAGTCACTGCCCTGGTTTAAAGCGACGCCGCCGCAATGGCGTTATGCGCTGCGTAACGCCATTGCCATGTGCCTGGCGCTGAGTTTCGCCTATTGGCTGGATCTTGATGAACCTTACTGGGCGATGACCTCCGCGGCCGTGGTCAGTTTCCCTACCGTCGGTGGCGTCATCAGCAAAAGCCTCGGGCGCATCGCCGGCAGTTTGCTGGGAGCATGCGCTGCGCTGATTATCGCAGGACACACGCTCACCGACCCGTGGCTCTTTCTGTTTGCGATGTCCGGCTGGCTCGCACTCTGCACCTGGGCGTGCGCGATGTACACCAACAACGTTGCCTACGCTTTTCAGCTCGCCGGCTATACCTGTGCCATTATCGCGTTCCCGATGATAAACGTCATCGACGCCACAAAACTGTGGGAAATTGCCCAGGCGCGCGTCTGTGAAGTGATCGTCGGTATTTTATGCGGCGGGCTGATGATGATGATTTTACCCAGCACCTCCGACGGTACCACGCTGCTCAGCGCGCTGAAAAATATGCACGCACGGCTACTGGAACACGCCAGTATGCTGTGGCAACCGGTCACGACCGATGCCATTCGTAGCGCGCATCAGAGCGTCATCGCGCAGATCCTGACCATGAACCTGCTGCGTATTCAGGCATTCTGGAGCCACTATCGGCTGCGTCGGCAGAATAAGTTATTAAACTATCTGCTCCATCAACAGTTGCGTCTGACGAGTGTAATTTCCAGCCTGCGTCGCCTGATGCTCAACTGGCCCAATGCCCCGCAGAATTTACGGCCGATACAGGAGTCACTGCTGCAGGCGCTGGCCAAACCCGATTGCGATGCCTACACCGTCGCACGTATCATCGCCCCGCTCGCGCCAACCGACCCACAAGACTATCGCCATCATGCATTCTGGAGCCGACTCCGCTATTTTTGTCGCCTCTATCTGACCACCAGCCACTGGCTGTTACGGCTGGAAAACGCGACCGCAATCAGCGAATTTACCGTTCCCGCCGCCCCGGCTTTGATGCGTCACACCGACCACGCCGAAGCGGCCTGGAGTGGAATTCGCACCTTCTTTGCCCTCGTTAGCGTGGGTGCCTTAAGCATCAGCACACAATGGGAATCCGGCGCGGCGGCGCTCACGCTGGCAGCCATCTGCTGCGTCTTGTACTCCAACGTTCCTTCACCGTTCAGCTCGCTGACGCTGCTGATGCGCACGCTGATTCTGCTATCCATCTTTAGCTTCGGCGTCAAATTTGGCCTGATGGTGCAAATCAGTGACCTGTGGCAATTTATGTTGTTCCTGTTCCCACTGCTGTTGACGATGCAATTGTTGAAGCTGCAAATGCCGAAACAGGCGCGACTCTGGGGATCGCTGATCGTTTTCATGGGTTCGTTTATCGCCGTCACCAACCCGCCGGTCTACAATTTTGGCGATTTTCTCAATGATAACCTCGCGAAAATTATCGGCGTAGGGTTGGCATGGCTGGCTTTCGCCGTGCTCACGCCTGCGTCCGACGCGCGCAAAAGTCGCCGCCATATTCGTGCGTTACGCCGTCACTTTGTTGACCAACTCAGTCGCCACCCTTCCAGCAGCGAGCACGAGTTCGAATCGCTGGTGTACCATCACGTGAGCCAGTTGAGCGCCAGCCAGGATGAACCGGCGCGGCGCTGGCTGCTGCGTTGGGGGGTGGTACTGCTGAACTGTTCGCACGTGGTGTGGCAGCTGCGCGGCTGGGAATCACGATCGGACCCGCTATCTCAGGTGCGAGATATGTGCATTAGCTTATTGCGTGATGTCATGAGCGAGCGCGGCGTTCAGCAACGCCCGCTAGCCGCCACGCTTGAGGAACTCCAGCGCATTTGCCAAACCCTCTCCCATCACCACCAGCCAGCGGCAGTCGAGCTGGCATCGATTCTCTGGCGACTGTATTGCTCACTCTCGCAGCTGGAGACGGCACCGGCTCCCGGCACGCTGACCGAGCAAACGGCATAAGGTAAAGATGAGATAGCCCGGCACAGCCGGGCTATAAAGGGGAATATTACGGAACGTCGTAACCCAGCGCCGCTTTACGAATGCGGAACCACTGCTGGCGCGTCATGTCGAGAGACTGCGCAACGATCGCCGAGCGCACGCGCTCAATTTTGCCGGAGCCGATAATCGGCAGCGGCTGCGACGGCAGGCGAATTACCCACGCATAGACCACCTGCTCGATGCTGCCCGCGTTCAGCTCGTTCGCCACCTTCGCCAGCTCGTCGCGCAGCGGCTGGAACTCCTCGTCATTAAATAAACGACCGCCCCCCAGGCATGACCAGGCCATCGGACGGATACGCAGCTGTTGTAGCTGATCGAGCGTGCCATCCAGCAGCGCTGGCTGGTGAATCGGCGAAATCTCAACCTGATTTGTCGCCAGAGTAAAGGGCAGCCGCGATTGCAGCAGCGCGAACTGCGCAGGCGTAAAGTTAGAGACGCCGAAATGACGTACTTTGCCACTCTGGTGCAATGCGGTGAACGCCTGCGCGACTTCGTCCGCATCCATCAGCGGGTCCGGGCGGTGGATCAGCAGCAGATCGATCGCATCCGTCGCCAGATTGCGCAGCGACTGCTCAGCGCTATGAATGATATGGTTACGATCGGTAATGTAGTGACCAAGCGCATGCTCTGGCTTGGCGGTGGTGGCAATACCGCACTTGGTGACAATCTCCATGCGCTCGCGCAGATGCGGCGCCAGCTTCAGCGCTTCGCCAAACGCTGCTTCGCACTGATAGCCTCCATAGATATCCGCGTGATCGACGGTCGTCACGCCGAGATCCAGGTGCTCCTCAATAAAACTCACCAACTGGCGCGGGGACATGTTCCAGTCCATCAGACGCCAGTAGCCCATCACGAAACGTGAAAATTCCGGGCCCTGAGGCGCCAGGGTAATACGTTGAACCATAACCACTTCCTCAATGGAAAAATTTCGATCGAGTATACGCACTTTTGTGCTTAAAACAGTGAGGGCTGCTGAGGTTCTTCCGCGTCAGGCGCTTTACCTGCGCGCAATTTGCGCAGTAGCCGCTGGCGGCATAGCCGCAGCACCTCCTGTTTTTGCGCATCGCTCATATTCTGCCAGTGAAAACGCTCATCGCGGCTACGAAAACAGCCACGGCAGAAACCACGTTCATCCGACTGACAAATTCCCCGGCACGGACTTTGAACCGGGAAAAACTCCAGTTGCTCCGCCACCTTAGCCCCCTCTTTACCTCGTCATCCCTTCATTGAAGACGTTTAATTCACCAGGCGCAACTTTTCTCCCTTGTGATGCGGGCCCGACGGCATTTTCAAAAATTCATTTGCATTAGACCAATCGGTCTATTACAGTGCCAACCATGAGCAAATTGATTGAACATGATACCCGTGAACACATTCTGGCTACCGGCGAGCGTCTTTGCATGCACCGCGGTTTTACCGGAATGGGCCTGAGCGAACTCCTGAAAACGGCAGAAGTGCCCAAGGGCTCGTTTTATCACTATTTTCGTTCAAAAGAGGCGTTTGGCGTGGCCATGCTGGACCGGCATTTTGCCGACTATCACCAGCGGCTGGTGCAGCACTTTACGCAGGGCGCGGGAAACTACCGCGATCGCCTGCTGAACTACTATCAGCATACGCTCGAACAGTTTTGCCAGCAGGGGTTGATTAGCGGTTGTTTGACCGTGAAACTCTCTGCTGAAGTGTGCGATCTTTCCGAAGATATGCGCGCTGAAATGAACAAAGGCGCCAGCCAGATTATGGTTTTGCTGGCACAAGCGCTGGAAAATGGCCGCCGTGAAGGCTGCCTGACGTTCAACGGCGAAGCCGAAACCACCGCCCAGGTGCTTTACTCTCTGTGGCTGGGGGCGAATCTGCAGGCGAAAATTTCGCGCAGCTCGGCACCGCTGGAAAGCGCGCTGACGCACGTCAGGAATCTGATTGCCGCGCCGGAGTGATCCCGGCGTTTTTATTTCCCATACCACTAGACGACCGGTCTACTCAGGAGTCACCATGTCGAAAGAAAAACTGTTTACCCCACTGAAAGTGGGTGCGGTTACCGCCCCGAACCGCGTGTTTATGGCCCCGCTGACGCGCCTGCGCAGCATTGTACCGGGCGACATTCCTACTCCGCTGATGGCGGAATACTATCGCCAGCGCGCGAGTTCTGGCTTGATTATCACCGAAGCCACTCAGATCTCCGCTCAGGCTAAAGGCTACCAGGGGGCACCCGGTCTCCACAGCCCAGAGCAAATTGCAGCCTGGCAGAAAATCACCGCTGGCGTTCACGCCGAAGACGGACGTATCGCCGTTCAGCTGTGGCACACCGGCCGTATTTCGCATAACAGCCTGCAGCCAAACGGCGAAGCTCCGGTGGCACCTTCTGCGCTGAGCGCCAATACTCGTACCTCGCTGCGTGACGAAAATGGCCATGCGATTCGCGTCGATACCTCCATGCCGCGCGCGCTGGAGACAGCCGAAATTCCGGGGATCGTCAACGATTTCCGCCAGGCCATTGCCAACGCGCGTGAAGCCGGTTTCGACCTGGTTGAGCTACACTCCGCGCACGGCTACCTGCTGCACCAGTTCCTGTCGCCTTCTTCTAACCACCGTACCGACCAGTACGGCGGCAGCGTTGAGAATCGCGCCCGTCTGGTGCTGGAAGTGGTTGATGCCGGTATTAAAGAATGGGGTGCCGAGCGTATTGGTATCCGCGTCTCGCCGATTGGTACCTTCCAGAACGTCGACAACGGCCCGAACGAAGAAGCCGATGCGTTGTATCTGATTGAAGAGCTGGGTAAACGCGGTATTGCTTACCTGCACATGTCAGAGCCTGACTGGGCCGGCGGCGTGCCGTACAGCGACGCGTTCCGCGAAAAAGTGCGCGCCCGTTTCCACGGCCCGATTATCGGTGCGGGCGCCTATACGCCAGAAAAAGCGGAAGCGCTCATTGAAAAAGGGCTAATCGATGCCGTGGCCTTTGGCCGCGACTACATCGCTAACCCGGACCTGGTTGCTCGTCTGCAGCACAAAGCCGAGCTCAACCCTCAGCGCCCGGAAAGCTTCTACGGCGGCGGAGCGGAAGGTTATACCGATTACCCTACGCTGTGATCCTGCATTGATAGCGGCGGCGTTCCGCCGCTATACTAGTGAGATTATTCATAAGTAAGGACGAGGGATATCATGCGTTTACTGCATACCATGCTGCGCGTCGGCGATCTGCAACGCTCCATTGATTTTTACACCAAAGTTCTGGGCATGAAGCTGCTGCGCACCAGCGAAAACACTGAATACAAGTACTCTCTGGCATTCGTTGGTTACGGCGAAGAGAGCGACGAAGCGGTGATCGAGCTGACCTATAACTGGGGCGTGGATAAATACGAGCTGGGCACGGCCTATGGCCATATCGCCCTGAGCGTCGATAACGCCGCGGAAGCCTGCGAACGCATTCGCCAGAACGGCGGCAACGTGACCCGTGAAGCTGGCCCGGTAAAAGGCGGCACCACGGTGATTGCGTTTGTTGAAGATCCGGACGGTTATAAAATCGAACTGATTGAAGAAAAAGATGCCGGTAAAGGTCTCGGCAACTGATTCTCCTCGGGTGCGGCTGCGCACCCGTTTTTTTACCCGCCTTTCCAAGCCGCGGCAAAATTTGCCATAATGCGCGCTACTTTTTCTGAGTTAAGAGATTCTGATGTCCGACAATGCGCAACTTAATGGTCTATGCGACCGTTTTCGTGGGTTTTATCCTGTAGTCATCGATGTGGAAACTGCCGGATTCAATGCCAAAACGGATGCCCTGCTCGAAATAGCGGCAATTACGTTGAAAATGGATGAGCAAGGCTGGCTGATGCCGGACACCACGTTACACTTCCACGTTGAGCCGTTCGAAGGCGCCAACCTCGAACCGGAAGCGCTGGCGTTTAACGGTATCGACCCCAATAATCCGCTGCGCGGCGCGGTGAGCGAATATGATGCTCTGCATGCCATCTTCAAAATGGTGCGTAAAGGCATGAAAGACAGCGATTGTAACCGCGCGATTATGGTGGCGCACAACGCCACTTTCGATCACAGCTTTATGATGGCCGCCGCCGATCGCGCCTCGCTTAAGCGCAATCCGTTCCATCCCTTCGTCACCTTCGACACCGCTGCGTTGAGCGGGCTGGCGCTGGGACAGACGGTATTATCTAAAGCCTGCACCGCCGCCGGTATGAATTTCGACAGCAGCCAGGCCCACTCTGCCCTGTACGATACCGAGCAGACGGCGCTCCTGTTTTGTGAAATCGTTAACCGCTGGAAGCGCCTGGGCGGCTGGCCGCTGCCCATCGCGGCTGACGAGTAGCGGCATAAAAAAAGCGACCCTCGGGTCGCTTTTTTGTTTCAGTACCTGTTAGCCGATTACTCAGCTTTCGGCTCTTCCGCATATTTCGCTGCGGTTTCTTTGATCAGCGGCTGCAGTTCGCCACGCTGATACATTTCAATGATGATGTCGCAACCGCCGACCAGCTCGCCGTCAACCCACAGCTGCGGGAAAGTCGGCCAGTTGGCGTATTTTGGCAGTTCCGCACGAATGTCCGGGTTCTGCAGGATATCAACATAAGCAAAGCGCTCGCCGCAGGCGGACAGTGCCTGAACGGCCTGCGCGGAGAAACCACAGCTTGGCAGCTTCGGGGAACCTTTCATGTACAGCAGGATCGGGTTTTCAGCGATCTGGCGCTGAATTTTTTCAATTGTTTCGCTCATTGTCTTGCTTCCTCAAACTTCTTTTTACGGCAGTAGTGCGCCATTGTAGCGTTTTGCGGCCTGAACAGAAAATAACATTTTATTCACGCCTTACTATTTTATCGTCTGATGGGTAAAGTTGCCTTATCAATATGTGTTTATCGACAGACAGATGAAAAAACTGCTCATTTTTTAACAGAAGCTGTATCAAATGATGTTTTTTTTTGCACTTGCTAACGAAACAGCGTTTTAGAGTGAAAAACACTATTAACATTTCGTGTTTTTATGGATTAGAATCGTTGAGTTTTGTAAACCATACCCAGGCAAGGATATTTAGCCTGCATACTCAGAGGGTTGTTCAGTGGCGCAGATAAAAAAATGGTCGTTCACGCTCTGTGCATTGTTGTTTACATCATTATCCTTCACGCCGTTGGCGCATGCTACAGGGCATGCCAAAACACCCACGGCGCAAAAGTCGCTTCCGGTGAAAGGCAGCGAACGTAAGAAAAAGAATACGGTTAACAAATCCAACACCAAGAAAAAAACCACCACCACCGTTGCTAAGAAAAAATCTACACCGGTTGTCGCTAAAAAAGCGGCCCCGACTTCTCGCAAAACCGCCGCAACGAAAACCACGAAAACCCGCGCTGTGAAAACCGCCAACGTGGTGACCACCTGTAAGCCGACGCGTAAAGGCCATAAGAAAACCTGCACCACCAGCCCGGTAGAAACACAACCCGCCACGATTGCACAAGCGCATAAGGTTCGTGTCCAGAAAGCGCAGAAAACCGCGATGAACAAGCTGATGGGCCAGTTGGGAAAACCTTACCGCTGGGGAGGAAACTCGCCGCGTACGGGCTTCGATTGCAGTGGGCTGGTTTACTATGCGTATAAAGACCTGGTGAATATCCGTATTCCCCGTACCGCAAACGAAATGTACCACTTACGCGATGCCCGCCCGGTTAACCGTAGCGAGCTGGAAAGCGGCGATTTAGTCTTTTTCCGCACTCAGGGCCGCGGCACCGCCGATCACGTCGGCGTATACGTCGGTAATGGCAAATTTATTCAGTCGCCGCGTACCGGTCAGGACATCCAGATCACATCGCTCAGCGAAGATTACTGGGTCCGCCATTATGTTGGTGCCCGCCGCGTGGTGACCCCGAAGACCATTCGTTAATCATTTGCCCCGTTTGTTAATAAACGGGGTAAGCTTATCTTTTCTCTCACCTTTTAATTTGCTACTCTATCCCTACTCAATACAGGGTTATTGAGAGTACACAATAATAAAAGGAGAGTAGCAATGTCGTTCGAATTACCTGCATTACCGTATGCCAAAGACGCTCTTGTTCCACATATCTCCGTGGAAACGCTCGAGTATCATTATGGTAAACACCACCAGACTTACGTCACCAACCTGAACAACATGATCAAAGGCACCGCGTTTGAAGGTAAAACGCTGGAAGAGATCGTGCGCTCTTCTGAAGGCGGCGTGTTCAATAACGCCGCTCAGGTCTGGAACCACACTTTCTACTGGCACTGCCTGGCGCCAAATGCCGGTGGCGAACCGACCGGTGCTGTCGCTGAAGCCATTAATAAATCCTTCGGCAGCTTCGCAGAATTCAAAGCGCAGTTTACCGATGCCGCAGTGAAAAACTTCGGCGCAGGCTGGACCTGGCTTGTGAAGAAAGCGGACGGTTCTCTGGCTATCGTGTCGACCTCTAACGCGGGCACCCCGCTGACGACCGACGCCAAGCCGTTGCTGACCGTAGACGTGTGGGAACATGCTTACTATATCGACTACCGCAACGCGCGTCCGAACTATCTGGAGCACTTCTGGGCTCTGGTAAACTGGGCATTCGTCGCTGATAATCTGGCAGCGTAAGCAGCAAAAACCCCCGCGTTGCAGCGCTTCGCGGGGGTGACTAAGTGACGCAGAAGGTGACGCCTTCTGCGTTTTTGTTTTACTGGCTGGCGAACGCCTCTTCACCGTGACGACGGCCGCTCAGGAAAACCACCAGCAGGGCCAGCGCGGCGACAATCGCCCCCATCACCGGTACAAAGCTGTAGCCCAGTCCGCCGGAAATCACCGCGCCACCGGCCACCGCACCTAATGCGTTACCGAGATTAAACGCCCCAATATTGACCGAGGACGACAGCCCCGGCGCTTCGTGCGCGACGCGCATAACACGCATCTGCAACGGTGGTACCACGGCGAAGGTTGCCGCCCCCCACACCACCATGCTAAACGCGGCGCCGATCTGCGTTTGCGCAAGGAACGGAATGGCCAGCATGATTGCCATTAACAACAGCAGGAATCCCTTGAGCGTGCCGCTGACTGAGCGGTCGGCAAACTTGCCACCGAGGTAGTTACCGATAGAGAACCCAACGCCAATCAACACCAACATCAGCGTAATGAAGCCCGGCGTCGCATCGGCGATCGTGCGCAGCACCGGTGAAATATAGGTGTAGAGCGTAAACATCGCGCCAGCACCGAGTACGGTAGTCAACAGTGCGGAAAGCACCTGTGGGCGCACCAGCACCGACAATTCACGTTTCACGTCAGGTTTTTCACCTGCCCCGCCCTTCGGCAATGACAACCATAGACCGATAATGGCGATAATTCCCAGTCCTGCAGTCGCCAGGAACGACATGCGCCAGCCAATTGTTTCTCCCAGCCAGGTTGCCGCCGGTACGCCGCCAATATTGGCGATCGTCAGGCCCATAAACATCGTCGCGACCGCGCTGGCCTGCTTATGCTTCGGCACGACGCTTGCCGCCACAACCGACCCCAGGCCGAAGAACGCGCCGTGGTTCAGGCTGGTAATAATGCGCGACAGCATTAAGGTGGTGTAGTCCGGCGAGATAGCCGATAGCACGTTGCCAAGCGTAAAAATAGCCATCAGAAAGATCAGCGCGTTGCGGCGCGCGCGATGAGAAAGCAGCAGCGTCATCAGCGGCGCGCCGACCATCACCCCAACCGCATAGGCGCTAATCAGCATACCGGCAGCAGGAATCGAGACGTCAACGCCCTTTGCAATGACCGGCAGTAAACCCATCGGCGAGAATTCGGTGGTCCCTATGCCAAAAGCGCCAATGGCCAGCGCGAGTAAGGGAAAATTGATTTTCATGCAAAAGCTCCAGGTGGCCGCACGACAGACGCGGCATGGCAATTTAGGGCAAAAGCATGACATCAATCACAGAAAAACAGAAGTGTACAAAACAGCAAAAGATTATTGCTAATTTTATAACAATCAGACATGAGGGCGCGGGCGCCCCCTCATGGAAGAATTAATGCAGAACAGCGGTAAGTCCAGCGGCGACGATCAGACCCAGCACAATAACGGTCGTGGTGAGCGACATCTTAAGTTCGGTACTCATCAATTTTTCTCCTTTTTATGACCACAGTAAAACTGAGCTCACTCATTTTTGCACAGATAATCGTAAAAATCTTCACAGATTTAGCAGGATGTTGGTTTTTGCTCTTCCACTTTGCGTCCGGATACGTCAAAATTCGACGCTTATTTATAAGCGTACCGGCCATTGACCCCCTCCTGTCGTCCTGTATCGTTTTCCTGGCGAACCGCAATCCACAAAATTGCGTCAGGGTGTATAAAGGCAAACGTTTTCGTTTCGAGTTTATCAGGGGCAGGCCAGGGTCTGGAGTGAGATGGAATGGCAACAATTAAAGATGTAGCGAAGCGCGCAAACGTTTCCACTACAACCGTATCACATGTAATTAACAAAACGCGTTTTGTCGCCGAAGAGACGCGGGAAGCGGTGTGGGCAGCGATCAAAGAACTGCACTATTCACCAAGCGCCGTTGCCCGTAGCCTGAAAGTCAACCACACCAAATCAATTGGTTTGCTGGCAACCAGCAGCGAAGCGGCCTACTTTGCTGAGATTATCGAAGCCGTTGAGAAAAACTGCTTCCAGAAAGGCTATACCCTGATTCTTGGCAACGCATGGAACAACCTCGAGAAACAGCGTGCTTATCTGTCAATGATGGCGCAAAAACGCGTTGATGGCCTGCTGGTGATGTGTTCCGAATATCCGGAATCCCTGCTCTCAATGCTGGAAGAGTATCGCCATATTCCAATGGTGGTGATGGACTGGGGCGAAGCCAAAGCCGACTTTACCGACTCGGTCATCGATAATGCTTTCGAAGGCGGCTATATGGCTGGTCGTTACTTGATTGAACGCGGGCATCGCGATATTGGCGTCATTCCAGGCCCGCTGGAGCGTAACACCGGTGCAGGTCGCCTCGCCGGCTTTATGAAAGCCATGGAAGAAGCGCAAATCAATGTTCCGGCAAACTGGATAGTCCAGGGTGACTTCGAGCCGGAGTCTGGCTATCGCGCTATGCAGCAAATTCTCTCTCAGCACCCGCGCCCTACCGCAATCTTCTGCGGCGGCGACATCATGGCGATGGGCGCGCTTTGCGCCGCCGACGAGATGGGGCTGCGCGTGCCGCAGGATATTTCGCTGATCGGGTATGATAACGTGCGTAACTCTCGTTTCTTTACCCCGGCGCTGACCACCATTCATCAGCCGAAAGATTCGCTCGGTGAGACGGCCTTCAACATGCTAATGGATCGCATCGTCAGCAAGCGCGAAGAGTCGCAGTCGATTGAGGTGCATCCACGCCTGATCGAGCGACGCTCCGTGGCCGATGGCCCGTATCGCGATTACCGTCGTTAAGGGTTAACTGTGGGCGTCCTGAAGGGGCGTCCGCAGCCACTCTTCATTTAGCGTTTCGCTATCTCCCAAATACTCCAGCAGCCAGCTTAATGCCGGCGACGCTTCGCTCTGTTGCCAGGTCAGACAACAGGCCGCATCCGGGAACGGGTTCTCCAGTTCCAGCGCTATCCACTCCCCGGTTTCCAGCCACGGCTGCGCCAGATGCCCTGGGACCATCGCCGCACAGAGCCCTGCTGAAATACAGGTTTCCGACGACGACCAGTCCGGCACCACCACCCTTTTCTGGTTATCAAGCAGCCAGGTCGTTCGCTTGGGTAGCGATCGCGACGTATCTTCCCGCACCAGCGACGGCCAGTTGCGCAGCACGTCATCGCTCAGCGGCCCGTCCATTTTTGCTAGCGGATGTGAACTGGCTACCACGCAGTGCCAGTTGAGCATCCCCATGTCACGAAAGGCAAAGCGCCCCCCTACCGGTATTGCCTGCGTCGCGCCAATCGCCAGCTCCACGCGACCATCCGCCAGCGCGTCCCAGACGCCGTTGAAGACTTCCTGGTAAACAATCAGTTCGACGTCGCTGAAGTGGCGATAAAAATCGACAATCAGTTGGCGAGTACGCTGTGGCTTGACAATATTATCAACAGCAATCGCCAGCTGGCCGCGCCAGCCGTTAGCAATCTGCTGACATTGCTGACGGGTGATCTGCATTTTTTTGATAACAGAACGGCCTTCTTTCAGGAACCATGCTCCAGCGGGCGTTAATTCAACATCCCGATGGCGACGCTCAAACAACGGCACCGCCAGCCATTCTTCAAGCTGTCGCACCGTATAGCTTACCGCAGAGGGCACCCGGTGTAGCTCCTGTGCCGCGGCGCTAAAGCTACCATTGCGTGCAACCGCATCCACCACTTCCAGCGAATATTCAGACCACATGTCCTGCCTACAAAAAATTTGAATCCATGGCTCAAATATTAGCGTTTCACAACCGCGAATGCACTCTCTACACTCGGCGGCACAGTGTGAACTACGATAAAAAGGGCGATTTATGCAACCTGGGAAAGGATTTTTAGTCTGGCTCGCGGGACTGAGCGTGCTGGGCTTTCTGGCGACCGATATGTACCTACCGGCGTTTGCCGCCATTCAGCAAGACCTGCAAACGCCGGCTTCCGCCGTCAGCGCAAGTCTCAGTCTGTTCCTTGCGGGCTTCGCCGTGGCGCAGTTGCTGTGGGGCCCCTTGTCCGATCGCTATGGCCGAAAACCGATCCTGCTGAGCGGTTTGACCATTTTTGCCATCGGCTGCCTTGGAATGCTGTGGGTCCGCGATGGTACCACCCTGCTGGTGCTGCGCTTCGTACAGGCGGTTGGCGTTTGTGCCGCCGCGGTGACCTGGCAAGCCATGGTCACCGACTATTATCCCGCTCATCGCACCAACCGTATTTTTGCGACCATTATGCCGCTGGTCGGCCTGTCGCCTGCGCTTGCGCCGCTGCTCGGCAGCTGGCTGCTGGCCCACTTTGATTGGCAGGCCATCTTCGCGACGCTGTTCATCATTACCCTGGTATTGATGCTGCCGGCGCTGCGTCTGAAGCCTGCCCACAATAAAAATGTCGCCAGTGAAGAGAAGCTCACGTTTATTCGTCTGCTGCGCAGTAAGGACTACCGCGGCAACGTGCTGATTTACGCCGCCTGCTCCGCCAGCTTTTTTGCCTGGCTGACCGGTTCGCCATTTATTCTGCATGAAATGGGCTACAGCCCGACGGTGATTGGTCTGAGCTATGTACCGCAAACAATCGCCTTTCTGATTGGCGGCTATGGCTGTCGCGCGGCGCTGCAAAAATGGCAGGGTAGCCAAATGTTACCGTGGCTGCTGGTGCTCTTCGCGCTCAGCGTCATCGGAACCTGGGCTGTCGGCCTCGCTGAAGGCGTCTCCCTGACCGCGCTGTTGATTCCCTTCTGCATCATGGCGACCGCCAACGGCGCGATTTATCCGATTGTCGTTGCGCAGGCGCTGAAGCCTTTTCCACAGGCGACGGGTCGTGCAGCCGCGCTGCAGAACACGTTGCAGTTGGGGCTGTGCTTCCTGGCAAGCCTGGCGGTCTCAACGCTGATTGTCACCCCACTGCTCACCACCACCAGCGTGATGCTGGTTACCGTGATTCTCGCGGGACTGGGCTATCGCATGCAGCTATCCGCTCGTCGTGCTGAACTTCAAAATGAGCACGCGGGTTCCCACGCCTAAACATCACTCATATCAATGCCATAAGAAATGATTAGGGCGCTAAGTTTTTAGTTGAATCAATACACTTAGCGTCCTATACTGGATCGGCATCACATAATTAATATACATTGAACATATTAGGCGGGAGCAGGATTGCTTCCCGTTGAACCATGGATTGGTTTTCGGCAAGGGGTTCTTCCCTTCCTCTGTGCTACGTCGGATAGCAGGCTCACGAATCTTTCGTGACATTTCTCACAAACCAGTAAAAAGCGTCTACGCTGTTTTAAGGTTCTGATCATCAGGTCGGGATGGAGAAGCTATGAGCTCATCGTGTATAGAAGAAGTAAGTGTACCGGACGACGACTGGTATCGTATCGTTAGCGAGCTGCTGAACCGAGCAGGTATTGAAATCAATGGCAATGCCTCCTGCGATATTCAAGTCAGAAATCCGCGTCTTTTCAAACGTGTTTTACAAGAAGGTTCGTTAGGTCTTGGCGAAAGTTATATGGACGGTTGGTGGGAATGCGATCGTCTCGATATCTTCTTCGACAAGGTGCTGCGTGCCGGGTTAGAAAACCAGCTCCCACACAATTTCAAAGATACGCTGCGCGTTGCCGGCGCTCGTCTGTTTAACCTCCAGAGCCGCAGACGCGCCTGGCAGGTTGGTAAAGAACACTACGACCTCGGCAACGATCTTTTCAGCCGGATGCTCGATTCGTTTATGCAGTATTCCTGCGGCTACTGGAAAGAAGCGAAAACGCTGGAAGAAGCCCAACAGGCCAAACTCGACCTCATCTGCCAGAAACTGCAGCTGAAGCCGGGAATGCGCGTGCTGGATATCGGCTGCGGCTGGGGCGGCCTGGCGGCCTTTATGGCGAAAAACTACGGGGTTAGCGTCAAAGGGGTGACCATTTCCGCCGAACAGCAGAAAATGGCGCAAGCACGCTGCGAAGGGCTGGATGTGGAGATTTTGCTTCAGGATTACCGCGACCTGAACGACCAGTTCGACCGTATCGTCTCCGTTGGGATGTTCGAACACGTGGGTCCGAAGAACTACGACACCTATTTTAACGTCGTCGACCGCAACCTGAAGCCCGACGGTCTGTTCTTACTGCACACCATTGGTTCGAAGAAAACCGATAACAACGTCGATCCGTGGATCAACAAATACATCTTTCCGAATGGCTGTTTACCCTCAGTTCGCCAGATTGCCGTCGCCAGCGAGCCCCACTTTGTGATGGAAGACTGGCATAACTTCGGCGCTGACTACGATACCACGCTGATGGCCTGGTACGAGCGTTTCCTGGCCTGCTGGCCGGAAATCGCGGACAACTATTCTGAACGATTCAAGCGGATGTTTAGCTACTATCTCAACGCCTGTGCGGGTGCGTTCCGCGCGCGAGATATTCAGCTATGGCAGGTGATGTTCTCACGTGGCGTCGAGAGTGGTCTGCGCGTCGCTCGCTAGTCGCTTCGCGTCTGCGCCGCATCGGCGCAGACGCTTTTATTCCCTTTCACCGTTTCGGCAATAGCCAATACAGCGATCTATCCAGCGCAGCATCCCTTCCTGACGTTCAATCGCGCCTTCCAGCACGATAAAATCACCAAAGCGGTCACTATTCAGCGGCGGCACTTGCGGATATTGCTCCATGGTTTTTTGCAGCACGTGAAGCCGCTCCAGGTGCTGCATCCGCTGATTTTCCAGCAGATGAATACGGGTGGGTAGATCCAGATAGCTGGAAAAGTACATCCGTACGCGAAACACGTCCTTCGCCGTTTTCTCTATCGGCTCATCTTTATGCAGCCACTGCATCAACGCCTGATGCCCCGCGTTGGTGATGCTGTACCTCTTTTTCTCCAGAATATCACCGCTGATCTCAATATCGTAGGTCACCAGTCCATCGCTGAACATGCTCTTCAACTCACCGTAAATCTGGCTATGTTTAGCATGCCAGAATTTGGCTAATTCATGATTAAACGCTTTGCTGATGTCATAACCGGTCATCGGCGTCCGGTTCAACAAGCCAAGAATGGCATAGGTTAATACTTTCATTCTGCCCTACCTGTTTTTTTTCCTGCCGAGTATACCACGTTGCGCAGGCATATCCTTTTCGACAACCATGAAAAAACAAACATGTAAATATTGACATGTTTGTTTGTATTGATTAGCGTCACTGACAATGAATTCCCACCAAGATTGTTAATAAAATATTGATTTAGTTAAAAATTAAATAACTTACAGTTAAGGATAAAAAATGGATTACTCAAGGAAACGGTGGTGGATCCTCACTGCCAGCTGCTTTATCAATCTCTGCGTCGGCTCGATGTACGCCTGGAGCATTTTCGCCTCACCGATGGCGGAGTACCTCTCCAGCCTGCACGGCAGCGTCATCACTTCGGCGAATCTCGCGATTGTCTTTGTGGTCTGTAACTCGGTCGGCCCTATCACCATGATCACCGGTGGTAAAATTAACGACACGTTGGGCCCAAAGCTGGTGATTTTTATCGGTGGACTGATGTTTGGCGGCGGCATGATTCTCTGCGGTTATGCCACCGAAATCAGCCATCTGGTATGGACCTACGGTATTCTCACCGGTCTGGGCCTCGGCATGGTTTACGGGGCGACAATCAGTACCTCAATCAAGTTTTTCCCGGATAAACGCGGCTTCGTCGGCGGCATCACCACCGCGTTGTTTGGTATCAGCTCGGTCATTATTCCCCCTATTGCCGCATTAATTACCGCCGAAGCGGGTATCCTCGCCGCCTTTAAAATTATTGGCCTGACCTTCGCGATAATCGTCTGCGCCTGCGCTTTCGTGATGGACAAATGCCCGGATGGCTATACTCCTCCAGGCTGGCAGGCGCCTCAGAGTGCAAAGACCGGGAGCCCAAGCTCCGACAAAAACTGGCAGCAAATGCTGTGCTCCCCCAACTTCTATCTCATGCTGGCAATGCTAACCTGCGGTGCCGTTGCCGGTCTGATGTGTATTTCGCTCGCATCACCGCTGGCAAGGATGATGATAGGTATGTCCATCGCCGCCGCCACCCTGGCAGTCTCCGTTCTGGCGCTGTTTAACGTTCTGGGGCGAGTCCTCGCCGGGGTAATCTCCGACAAAATTGGCCGCATCAATACGTTAATGCTGGCCTGCGTACTCTCCCTGGCAGGTCTCTACTCGCTGTATCTTGCCGGTCCTGGCGATAGCGAACTGTTTTACATCGGCATCTCGATAATCGGCCTGTGCTTCGGCGCATTTATGGGCGTCTTTCCTGGCTTCACCGCCGACCAGTTCGGCGCGCGCTTCAACAGCGTCAATTTCGGGATTATGTTTTGCGGTTTCGCCATCGCAGGCTACGTCGGCCCGACGATCATGAGTGCCACCTTCGCCAGCGACCACAGCTACAAAGCCGCATTCCCTATCGGCATGTCCTTTAGCGTTGCCGCCCTGCTGCTGGCGCTTATCTTCCGCGCGACCAACAAACACGCACTGTCTCAATAAGTTTCGGAGAAGACATTATGTCTAACACACGCAAATACCCACATCTCTGTCAGCCTATTAAAATCGGTAACGTCTATTTCCGTAACCGGATGTTCGGCGCGCCGATGGGCGGCACCGATATTACCGCCGACTGCACCATCGGCCCCGCCTCCACGGCCTTCTATGAAAACCGCGCCAAAGGCGGCGTGGCAAACGTCACCGTTAGCGAGCTGGTTGTGCACCCGAAAACCGAAGGTTCACATATGTTTCATCTGGACCTGCAAACACCGGGATCGCTTGCCAGCTTTACCTATACCGCTGACGCGATTCGCCGCCATGGCGCGATTGCCAGCGTGGAGCTTTCGCATTCGGGCCAATACGCAGGTACCTATCTGACGGATAAAAATCAGAAAGAAGGTCTTTATCAATGGGGGCCAAGTCAAGGTACACGGCCTGACGGGCGTGAAGTACACGAGCTAACGGAGGCCCTAATCGCCGAGATTATCGAAGCCTACGGCGAGAAAGCGGCGCTGGCTAAACGCGCCGGGTTCGAAATGGTGATGGTACATGGCGGCCACGGCTGGCTTATCAACCAGTTCCTTTCGCCATGGTTTAATAAACGGACCGATGGCTATGGCGGCTCGCGTGAAAATCGCGTACGTTTCGCCATTGAAGTACTGCAAAGCGTGCGCCGCGCGGTGGGTGACGGTTTCCCTATCGAGTTTCGCATGAGCGGCTCTGAGCTTTTTGACGGCGGCTACGACCTGGCTGAAGGGATTGAAATCGCCAAACTGCTGGAATCCCACGTCGATATTCTGCACGTCTCCGCCGGTACCTATCAGCGTGGCTTTGGGCTGACTCACCCGTCGATGTTCCTGCCGCATGGCAGCAACGTCTATCTGGCCGCTGAAATTAAGAAACACGTCAGCGTGCCGGTCGCTACGGTCGGCGGCCTTAACGATCCGCAGATGATGGAAGAGATTATCGCCTCCGGTAAGGCCGATATTGTCGAGATGGCGCGCGCGCTGCTTGCCGACCCAGCACTGCCGAATAAAGTGATGGCCAACCAGGATGATACCATTATTCGTTGCCTGCGCTGCTTTACCTGCATGGCGGAACGCGCAGAAACATCAACCCGCCGCTGCACCGTTAACCCACTGATTGGCCGTGAACGGGATGGACTTGAGATCCCTCGCGCGCCGCAACGTAAAAAAGTGCTAGTAGTTGGTGCGGGTCCCGGCGGTCTGCAGGCGGCATGGACCGCTGCTCGCCGCGGTCACGACGTGGTGCTGTGCGAACAAAATAGTGAGGTAGGCGGTATTCTTATCGGCGAACAGGCCATCCCGTTTAAATACGAGATGTACCAGCTTGGTGAAACGCTCGGCAAACTTTGCGCCGCCGCAGGTGTGGATATTCGCCTGAATACGCAGGTCACGCCAGAACTTGCCGACAGTATCCGCCCCGACGCGCTGATTATCGCCGCAGGCTCAGAAGCCAACGTTCCGCCGATTGCGGGCATCCATAACCGCAACGTGGTGCTAATCAATGACTACCATCACCATCAGGGCGAGATCGCTGATGAGGTTGTTGTGCTCGGCGGCGGGCTAGCAGGATGCGAGGTCGCGATTCATCTGGCGCGTCAGCATAAGCGGGTTAAACTGGTTGAAATGAACACCCAGCTATCGCCCGATGCCAATATTCGCCACCGTCCGCTGCTGCTGGCAGAAATCGAAAAGTCTGGAATTGCTGTCTATACCCAGCACCGCGCGCTATCGATTCACGACGACGGCGTAGAATGTGAAAACGCACGCGGAGAGCAGGTAAAAATTACTGGGAAATCGGTAATTTGCGCACTCGGGCAGCGTCCACGTCATGAAACAATTGAGGCGCTGCGTGACTGCGCGCCGTGGGTGGCGCAAGTGGGTGACTGCGTGAAGGTGTCGACTATCACCACGGCCATTTATCAAGGTCACCACGCGGCTATGGACGTATAGAGGAAAATGCCCGGCGCGGCCTGCGTCGGGCATTCTTTTAGATTATTCCGCGACGACCTGTTGCACAGCCGCTTCTTTTGCCGCCATCACGCGCTCTACGGTATCGACTACCGCCTGAGTTTGCGGGTCAATCTCGATATTCACACGGTCGCCAAGACGTTTTTTGCCAAGCGTAGTCCGTTCCAGCGTTTCCGGAATCAGGTGCACGCAGAAACGAGTCGCCGTCACTTCCCCTACCGTCAGGCTAATGCCATCAATACCGATAAAACCTTTATACAGGACATATTTCATCAGCGATGGGTCCTGGATTTTGAACCAGATCTGCTTGTTGTTTTCCGAGGTCAGAATTTTCGCGACTTCAGCGGTAGTCATAATATGACCCGACATTAAGTGGCCGCCAATTTCATCGCTGAATTTCGCCGCTCGCTCAACGTTAACCAGATCGCCTACCTTTACATCGCCCAGGTTGGTAATGCGCAGCGTCTCTTTCATCAAGTCGAAGCTAATCTGGTCGCCATTGATTTCCGTGACCGTTAAGCAGCAGCCGTTGTGTGCCACCGAGGCACCGGTTTCCAGACCAGACAGCATATGTTCCGGCAGCGCCACGACGTGGGTGCGGAAGTTAGGTTTTTCATCAATGGACACGATTTTTGCCGTGCCCTGCACAATACCAGTGAACATATCGTTAACTCCTGTTAATCATCGTACCGGTATCGCTACCGGTTCATCTGCTACGCACAATAGCAGTTGATAAAACAGGTTGCCACCTTCCGCGGCACGCCCCCTTTTTTTTGACTAGATTAATAGCAAATCCTCGCTACAATACCGGAGTAATTCCTCTATTTATTCTTCTTGCTGCCGGTTAAGGCGGCTTATCTGTCTCCCGTGCCCGCGTACGGCGAGAATAAATAACAACAATACAGGTGTTCACGTGCAGAAGTATTTTAGCGAAGCGCGTCAGTTATTAGCTCTGGCTATCCCGGTTATCCTTGCGCAGGTGGCCCAAACGGCAATGGGTTTTGTCGATACGGTCATGGCCGGCGGCTACAGCGCCACCGACATGGCCGCCGTGGCTATTGGTACCTCTATCTGGCTGCCGGCCATTCTTTTCGGCCATGGTCTGCTGCTGGCGCTGACGCCGGTTATTGCCCAGCTTAATGGTTCCGGTCGCCGCGAACGCGTCGCGTTACAGGTTCGCCAGGGGTTCTGGCTGGCCGGTTTTGTCTCGGTGTTGATTATGGTGGTGCTGTGGAACGCTGGCCATATCATTCGCGCGATGCATAACATCGACCCGGCGCTGGCGGATAAAGCCGTTGGCTACCTGCGCGCACTGCTTTGGGGGGCGCCGGGCTATCTTTGCTTCCAGGTGGCGCGTAACCAGTGTGAAGGGCTGGCGAAAACAAAACCCGGTATGGTCATGGGCTTTATCGGCCTGCTGGTGAATATTCCGGTTAACTACATCTTTATTTACGGTCATTTCGGCATGCCGGAGCTGGGCGGCGTGGGCTGCGGCGTGGCGACCGCATCGGTTTACTGGGTGATGTTCTTTAGCATGCTCTACTACGTTCGCCATGCGGGTTCGATGCGCGATATTCGCCATAGTGGGCGTTTCAGCCGCCCGGATTTCGCCATTCTTAAGCGTCTGGCCACGCTGGGGCTGCCGATTGCGCTGGCGCTGTTCTTTGAAGTGACTCTGTTCGCAGTTGTCGCCCTGCTGGTGTCGCCGCTGGGGATCGTTGACGTTGCCGGTCACCAGATTGCGCTCAACTTCAGCTCGCTGATGTTCGTTCTGCCAATGTCGCTGGCGGCGGCAGTGACCATTCGCGTCGGCTTCCGTCTGGGCCAGGGTTCGACGCCTGACGCGCAGGTTTCGGCGCGTACCGGTCTGGGCGTTGGGGTGTGCATGGCCGTCTGTACGGCGGTATTCACTACCCTGATGCGTACCCACATCGCCTTGCTGTATAACGATAATCCCGAAGTCGTCACGCTGGCCGCCCAGTTGATGCTGCTGGCCGCGCTGTATCAGATTTCTGATTCAATCCAGGTTATCGGCAGCGGTATTTTGCGCGGTTATAAAGATACGCGTTCGATCTTCTTTATTACCTTTATCGCCTACTGGGTGCTGGGCCTGCCGTGCGGCTACGTGCTGGCGCTGACCGATCTGGTGGTTGAGCGTATGGGGCCGGCGGGGTTCTGGTGGGGCTTTATTATTGGTCTGACATCGGCGGCAGTAATGATGATGCTGAGAATGCGCTTCCTTCAGCGCCAACCGGCAGCGGTCATTCTGCAACGCGCCGCGCGATAATGTCGCCCGCCCCCTCACCTTCTAAAGGTGGAGGGGGCGCTGCATTTAGTGGTGAAGCATCTCATCCACCACCTGCTTTTTGCTCAACTGGTACGGGTAGTAAGTCGGCCAGTTGTCCATCTCTGTCAGCAAGGCTTCCTGAGAGGTGTTACCCATAAAGATATGGAAGTGGCTGGATTTTCGCGGCCCAATGATATGGTCGCTGAACTGCACGTATTTCGGTGCAGCGCTATTTGCGTCCTGGCATTCAAACAGATAGCGCACGCCCTTCTTGCCTGATGCATAGGTTAAGACTTTGTGCCCAGCGTAGCGATAATGACAGGCGCTGACCTTATCACCCACGTGAAACTCCATCACGCCGTTTTCAATACCGATCATATTGACGTCAGTTGCATAACCCGTGCGGTAATATTCCTTAATTTGCGCAAATGTTTTGTTTTTATCTTTCGCGGCTTTTTGCTTGAAAACCGGGTCAAGATCGCCGGAAAGCAGCAATGGATTCACCGACTCCCACATGCCATCCCAGTCTTCCAGCGGGCGATCTTTCACATCGGCAACGTCAAATATGCCTTCTGCCGCCTTCTGTTCCTTTTCCGACAGCGGCTGACCGTGATCGTGATGCCCATGAGACAGCGCCTGACCGCTTACCAGCAGCGTCCCCGCCACCAAAACCATTTTTCCCAGAAGTTTCACTCGCATTTATCCTTATCGTCCACATGAAGGTTAAAACGTTATAACATAACATTTTCAATTTCAATCCTCAGTCACAAAAAGGGTTGCGGATAAGATGCCGTAAGCAAAATAGCAGTGTCATAAAATCGAGGGAGATCAACGGAGTTTGATGAACCGCAGAAAAATGCAGCAGAGATGGGCAAAAGTTCTCCAGTCGGGTTAAATCACACATTTTCCGCTTGCCACAGCCCGCTGCTGCCGCTAATATTCGTCCCCGTTGCCGCAAGCAACAATGCGTTCGTAGCTCAGTTGGTTAGAGCACCACCTTGACATGGTGGGGGTCGTTGGTTCGAGTCCAATCGAACGCACCATAATGCGTTTATAGCTCAGTTGGTTAGAGCACCACCTTGACATGGTGGGGGTCGTTGGTTCGAGTCCAATTAAACGCACCATTATGCGTCTGTAGCTCAGTTGGTTAGAGCACCACCTTGACATGGTGGGGGTCGATGGTTCGAGTCCATTCAGACGCACCAATCAGTTATCCTTCTGTAATTTCTGTGTTTTATCACCTGCCCCCCGATGGTATTGCTGACTTAAAATGTTGTGTATTGGCAAAGATTTTTCCTTGCATATTCCACACTCGTGCAGGGGAAGCCAACCCTTTTAAGTACATTTTTGAGCACATCGAAATGGCGCTTTAAGCCACAAACGGTGGGGAATGTGTCATTGCAACAAGGCATTTTTTCCCGGCGGAAAACATTTCAGGCTTTAAAACTCCGGGCACTGACGTTACAGAATACTGCAGACAAAACTAAGGTGACGACTATGCCATTAACCGACACGGCCATTCGTAATGGCGGCTACTCCCCCAAATGACTCGCTGACCGTTATGGATGGCCACTCCCTGTCTGTCAGCAAATCAGGAAGCAAAAATGGCACTTTCACTACTATCATAACGGAAAACAATGCAGCATGAGTTTCGGCCTCTAACCTGAAATTTCACTCAGTGTGGCCCGAATTTTACGTCATGAAGCCCGTTCACAAATTGCACAGGGTTTCGTTCCTCAGATTCAGACAAAATTAACGCTGGCAAAACGACACTTCAAGTATTTGGAAGGGTATCCATCACACTCATATTTTTACTCCACAGTCATGAGCATCAAAAATCCATCAACAGACCACGCCGTTTAATTTTTAATGATAATTATTCCATTCATCATAAATATATGCATATGCAAATCGATATATCAGATACCCCACCAGGAATTCCACAACTGAAAGTAAACCCCAGAGAAATTTATATTCATTCACTGAGAAAAAAAGAACCAGCCAGCCAGCGCGATACCCGAAGTACCTAATCCCATACCTGCTCCCCTGATAACACGGGAAAGTATGATGAGTAATGTTCGTTTTATCTTCATAATCCACCAAAGAAATATTCCATACTGAAAACTATTCCCTGGCGTAAAAAAGCGAGCGCGCGGTACAGCAGGGATGAAACCCTGCCATAGTAGAATAAAGAAAGTCCAGCCCCGACCGGGCCAGACTAACTTTTTAAGATTAACGCCCGAATCACATTGAGAAATTACATATAAAAGACCTGAGCCATTGATGATGTCGTAATATGGCGGGCGGTTCGCACATATCCAGAATAGGCGGCGAAAACGCGCCATGAAAGACATTGGTATCCTGATTTACATCAGTAAGCGCCGCCTGATCGTTATTTCGTATAACCCGCTAATATTATCCAGTCGATACTGACAGGGATAATATTCCCCGGCCATAAAGCGCAGCGGCAGCTTGCGCACCTACCGTCTGACAGACAAAACCCGCATATTGTCTTCAGACACGGCGAAGACTGGCCTGCGCCATCGCCAGGGCATCTTCCCCTGCCGGCAGCCGCGAAGGGGCATCAGGATCGTTCACCATCCGCCAGACGGCCTGAGCCACATCGACAGCCTGCGTCACGCTGGCGTTATCCTGGATGCTGTCGAGGATCTGCTGGCCGAGCGCCGCATAGCTCTCCGGGAGCTGGCCCATCGTTCGACGAGCGTTTTCCCCGAAGCGGGTCTGCGGGGCGCGTCCCGGCAGGATTAGCCCGACGCGAATATTAAAAGCACGGAGCTCCAGCGCCAGCGACTCCGTGAAGGCATTCACCGCCGCCTTACTCGCGGTGTATACCGCCAGCAGGGGCATCGGTTGCAGGGTGACCGCCGAGGTAATATTAACGATGGTCCCGCTTCGGCGCGCTCTGAACCGGGGGATCACCGCCTGGGTCATGGCAATCGTTCCCAGGGTATTGGTGGCAAACAGGTCTGCTATCGCCTCGCGCGACGCGCCCTCCAGGGCATTACGCATCCCCACCCCGGCGTTGTTAACCAGCACATCAATCTCTCCGGCTTCGGCAATGGCCTCGGCGATACTCTGCGCCGAAGTGACGTCAAGACGCACCAGCCGCAGACGGTCGCTGGCGGGCAACACACCTTCCTGCGGAGCGCGCATCGTGGCAATAACCTTCCAGCCTTGCTCGAGAAAATAACGCGCCGTCTCCAGGCCAAAACCCGATGAACAGCCGGTGATCATTATCGTTTGCATATCTCTGTCTCCGAATGGCTTCTTCCTTTTGATCATAGACAGGCCGTGTCGGACGATATAGGGTCAATAATCCATCATTCTTTAGCAGGAGTCCGGAAATGAGCGATCCGTTGGCGGAGGTTATTGCCATGCTAAATCTCAGAGCGGTGCTGACCAAAACCGTTGAGGGGGCGGGAGACTGGCGAGTGATACGCTCGGACCAGGGGTTGTCATTTTATGGCGTCGTGCTGGAAGGCGGCTGTCGGCTGGAAATAGACCAGCATGAGCCGCAGATCCTGCGCGCCGGGGATTTTATTCTGATCCCGGCGGCGTACCGCTTCGCGCTAACCAGCCTGACCCCGCCCCCTTCACCGGCGCTGGAGACCATCCCGGTGCAACTGGCGGAGGGACACTTTCGGCTTGGAGCCCTCGACAAGCCTGCGCAGATGCAGGCGCTGATTGGCCACTGCGCTTCCGGTTCAACGAACGCCAGCCTGCTGGCCTCGCTGTTGCCAGCCTTTGTGGTGGTCCGCAATCAACCGCGGCTGGCCACCTTTGTCGGGCTGCTGAAAGAGGAAGCGCAGGCGGATCGCGCGGGCAAATCTTTCGTTCTGGCGCGGATGGTTGAGCTACTTTTTATCGAGGCCATCCGTTCCTCCGGCACGCTCGCCACCCCCGGTCTGATGCGCGGGCTGAGCGACCCGCGGGTCGCCCAGGCAATCCGCCTGCTGCATCAGGCCCCCGCCAGACGCTGGACGGTCAACGCCCTGGCCGCCGACTGCGCGCTGTCTCGCTCGACGTTATTTGAACGCTTTACCGGCCTGACCGGAATGACCCCGATGGGCTATTTGTTGAGCTGGCG
>ERZ1026892.158-NODE-158-length-32842-cov-11.213865_pt1 | contig 32842 bp, 30 predicted proteins | sample MGYA00380176_ERZ1026892 | MGnify/ENA primary metagenome ERZ1026892 (study PRJEB33269, sample SAMEA4719812) | human gut metagenome | biome: human-associated habitat; feature: organic feature; material: feces | place: Cameroon | collected 2013-10 ... | reverse complement strand
GAGAATGGCTGATTCGCCGTCGCCTGAGAAAACGGGGGCCGCAATGAAGCCGCCGCTGACGCTTGCCGAATGGCTTACCGCGCCCCGCCCTTCGGCGACGCCCATCGCCTGGCAGCACGATCGCCTGTGGACGCTGGCGCATTTACGCAGCGACGTTGCGCGCTTGATGGCGCGCTTGCAGCACCAGCAGGGCGACCGCTGGGCGCTGTGCTGTGAAGACGGCTATCGGTTTATCGTCGCCCTGCTGGCGACCCTGCACGCGGGCAAAACCCCGGTGCACCCGGCCATAGCCGCCCCGCGCTGCTCGATGAACAGCGCGCGCTGTTCGACGGCGTACTGAGCGACGCCGCGCTGGACTGGACGGGAACGCAGCTGATAGTGGACACCGCGCCAGCTCTCAGTGACGTCGTTCACTTTCCGCCCTTGCGCGACGATGCCGTGATCGAGCTGTTCACCTCCGGCTCCACTGGGCAGCCCAAGCGTATCGTCAAGCCGATTGTCTGCCTCGACCGTGAGGCCGGGCTGCTGTCCGCGCAGTTTGCCGAACGCCTTGCCGGCTGTCGTTTCGTCGCGTCCGTCACGCCGCAGCATCTTTACGGCCTGACGTTTCGCATTTTCCTGCCGATGACGCTCGGCCTGCCGTTAAATGCCACGATGTTCGCGTTCCCCGAACAGCTGGCTGCGCTAAGCCACGCTCATCGCTACGCGTTTATCAGCAGCCCGGCCTTTCTCAAACGCCTCGATCCGCAGCTGGTGCCGCCGCCGTTGGCGATGGCCCTCTCCGCCGGCGGCGTGCTGGACTGGCAGGATGCGCAGCGTAGCGCCGCCTGGCTGAAGGTCTGGCCGGATGAAATTTACGGCAGCACCGAAACCGGCATTATCGCCTGGCGCTACCGTGAACGGGAAAATCCCCGCTGGCAGCCTTTCCCGGGCATCCATTTTGACCGGCAAGATGCGGCGTTTCGCGTGTATTCGCCGCTGATCGCCGACGTTAACGGTTTAATGCTCGAAGATATTTTACAGATTTCCGCGAACGGCCATTTTCATCTGCTTGGTCGCCGTGGCCGGGTGGTTAAAATCGAAGAAAAACGCGTTTCGCTCAGCGAAATTGAGCAACGGCTGCTGACGCTGGAGGGCATTCGCGAGGCCGTCGCGCTGCCCGTCACCCGCCACGGTCGCCAGAGCGTAGGCGTGCTGCTGGTGCTGGACGATGACGCCCGTCAGCGCTGGCAAAACGGCGAAGGGAAAGCCCAGGAACAGGCGTGGCGGCGCGCTCTGCGGCCCTGGCTGGAGCCGGTCGCCGTGCCGCGCTACTGGCGCGTGATTGATGAAATCCCGGTTAACAGTATGAATAAGCGTGTCTATGCGCAATTGCAGGAGTTATTGCATGAAACCCCGTGAAATTGAGCGCCATCAGGCACCGTCGCAGCAGCTCGAGATTGTGCTTACTCTCGATCCCGATCTTTGCTGGTTCCAGGGGCACTTTGCCATTCAGCCCCTGCTGCCCGGCGTGGCGCAGCTGGACTGGGTAATGCACTACGCCGCCACGGAGCTTGCCCCCGGCTGGCGTTTTCACAGCCTGCAGAACGTGAAATTTCAGGCTCCGCTCCTGCCCTCCACGGTGGTCACGTTGACGCTGAACTGGCAGGAAGCGCGCGGGCTGCTGACGTTCAGCTACCTGCGCCACGATGGCGATGCGCGCCACACGGCCAGCAGCGGGAAAATTCGGCTATGTCGTTGACCTTTTCCCCCTGCGTGGTCATTCCCTGCTACAACCATGGCCCGATGATGGCGAGCGTGCTCGCACGCCTGCAGCCGTTTGGCCTGCCCTGCATCGTGGTCGACGACGGCAGCAATGCCGCCACCCGCGAAGCGCTGGAACAGCTGGCCGCGCAAACCGAGAATCTGACGCTGATTCGGCAGGCGGAAAACGCCGGTAAAGGCGCGGCGGTGCTCTGTGGGTTACAGGCGGCGGCAGCGGCGGGCTATAGCCATGCCGTCCAGCTGGATGCCGACGGCCAGCACGCGATTGAAGATATTCCCAAACTGCTGACGCTGGCGAAAGCACACCCGACGGCGCTGATTTCCGGCCAGCCGATTTACGACGACTCGATTCCCCGTTCGCGCCGGTATGGCCGCTGGGTGACCCACGTCTGGGTATGGATTGAAACGCTGTCGCTGCAGCTGAAAGACAGCATGTGCGGTTTTCGCGTCTACCCGCTAGCCCCCACGCTCCAGCTCGCCCAACGCGTGACGCTTGGTCAGCGGATGGATTTTGATACCGAAGTGATGGTGCGGCTCTACTGGCAGGGCAACACCAGCTATTTTGTCCCGACCCGCGTGACCTATCCGCCGGATGGGCTTTCCCATTTCGATGCCTTCAAAGACAACCTGCGCATTTCATGGATGCACACGCGGCTGTTCCTTGGCATGCTGCCGCGCATCCCAAAGCTGCTATTTCGCCGCGCCTCCCCGCACTGGGCACGCCAGCAGGAGGTCAGAGGCTTATGGGGGATGCGCCTGATGTTGCAAGTGTGGCGCTTACTGGGACGAAAAGCCTTTACGCTGCTGCTCTACCCGGTAGTGGGCGTCTACTGGTTAACTGCACGGCGCGCTCGCCGCGCTTCACAGCGCTGGGTAACGCGCGTGCGTGAACAGCTCACCGGGCGCGGCATGCCGGTGCCGAAAAACCTCACCAGCTATCAGCACTTCCTGCGTTTTGGCAACGCGATGCTCGATAAAATCGCCAGCTGGCGCGGCGAACTGCAACCTGGCCGCGACGTGGTCTTCGCGCCCGGCGCACAAGAGACCTTAAACGGCGGCGAGGGTCGCGGCAAGCTGCTGCTGGTCTCGCATCTGGGGGATGTTGAAGTGTGTCGCGCGCTGGCGCAGCGGGAGGGCAGCACGGTGATCAACGCGCTGGTGTTCAGCGATAACGCCCAACGCTTTAAACAGATTATGCAGGAGATGGCCCCGCAGGCGGGGATTAACCTGCTACCGGTGACCGATATTGGCCCGGACACCGCCATGCTGCTGCAGGAAAAACTGGACCGTGGCGAGTGGATCGCCATCGTCGGCGACCGCATTGCGGTCAGTCCGCAGCGCGGCGGCCAATGGCGCGTGTGCTGGAGCCGTTTTATGGGCCAGCTCGCGCCGTTCCCGCAGGGGCCGTTTATTCTCGCCGCCCTGCTGCGCTGCCCGGTCGAACTGCTGTTCGCGCTGCGCCAGCAGGGGCAGCTGCACATTCACTGTGAACCGTTTGCCGACCCGCTGCCGCTACCGCGAGCCAACCGCCAGCAGGCGCTTCAGCACGCCATCGACCGCTATGCCGAACGCCTCGAGCACTATGCGCTGCAGTCACCACTCGACTGGTTTAACTTTTTTGATTTCTGGCAGCTGCCGGATCCGCAACACAAGGAGTAAAGGGTGCTAAACGATCCCCGTTTTACGGCTGAAGTTGAGCTGACCATTCCTTTTCACGACGTCGACATGATGGGCGTCGTATGGCATGGCAACTACTTCCGCTATTTCGAAATCGCCCGCGAAGCGCTGCTGAACCAGTTCAACTACGGCTATCGGCAGATGAAAGCCTCCGGCTACCTGTGGCCGGTGGTTGATACCCGCGTAAAGTACCGTCACCCGCTGACCTTCGAGCAGCGCATTCGCGTCCGTGCGCGCATTGGCGAGTTTGAGAACCGCCTGCGCATCAACTACGACATTTTCGATGCCGAAAGCGGCCAGCGCGCCACCAGCGGCTACACCATCCAGGTGGCGGTGGACGACGCCAGCGGCGAGATGTGCTTCGTCAGCCCGGATATTTTGTTTGAACGTATGGGGGTCACGCCATGAGATGGCCGCTGCTGCTGGCGCTATTGATAAGCCCGTTTGTCAGCGCGATGACGCTCGACACGCTGCAACAACGTTTTACCGAACAGCCGGTGATTCGTGCACACTTCGACCAGACCCGGACCATCAAGGATCTGCCGCAGCCGCTGCGATCCCAGGGGACGATGCTGATCGCCCGCGACCAGGGGCTGCTGTGGGATCAAACCAGTCCGTTCCCGATGCAGCTCCTGCTCGATGACAAACGCATGGTGCAGGCCATTAACGGCCAGCCGCCGCAGACCATCACCGCGGAAAACAACCCGCAGATGTTCCAGTTTAACCACCTGCTGCGCGCGCTGTTCCAGGCCGATCGCACCGTGCTTGAGCAAAACTTCCGCGTCGATTTTAAAGACCAGGGCGCAGGCCGCTGGACGCTACGCCTGACGCCAACCACCACGCCGCTGGATATAATCTTCGCCACCATTGATTTGGCCGGTAAAGACTATCTGGAGCGCATTGCGCTAAACGATAAACAGGGCGATCGCACCGACATTGTCCTCTCTCAACACCAACTGACGCCCGCCCAACTGACCGATGACGAACGCCAGCGCTTTGCCGCCCCGTAAACGCCCGGCGCTGCTGTGGGCTTTCTGCTGCCTGCTGATGCTGGCGGCGCTGCTGACGCTGCTGCCGAAAGCGCGGCTGAACAGCAGCGTGCTGGCTATGCTGCCGAAGCAGGCAATGGGCGCGATTCCGCCGAGCCTCAACGACGGGTTTATGCAGCGCCTCGACCGTCAGCTGGTCTGGCTGGTCAGCCCCGGCAAACAGGCCGACCCGCAGGTCGCCCGCGACTGGCTGGCGCTGCTGGAAAAATCGCAGATGCTGGCGGAAGTCAAAGGCCCGATGGATGCCAACAGCCAGCAAGCCTGGGGTGATTTTTTCTGGCAGCACCGTAACGGCCTGATTGACCCGGACACCCGCGCGCGTCTGCAAAATGGCGGCGCAGCGCAGGCGCAGTGGATCCTCTCCCAGCTCTATTCGACCTTCTCCGGCGTAAGCGGCAAAGAGCTGCAAAACGATCCGCTGATGTTAATGCGCGGCTCGCAGTTGGCGATGGCGAAAAATGGCCAGCGGCTAAGGCTGATGAACGGCTGGCTGGTGACGCAGGATGGCGACGGACGCTACTGGTATCTGCTGCACGGCGAGCTGTCGGGTTCGTCGTTCGACATGCAGCGAACGCATCGGCTGGTAACGACGCTGAGCGCGCTGGAAAGCGAGCTGAAGGCCCGTCATCCGCAGGCACAGCTACTGTCGCGCGGGACGGTGTTTTACAGCGACTACGCCAGTCAGCAGGCGAAGCAGGATATCTCAACGCTCGGTGTCGCAACGATACTCGGCGTACTGCTGCTGATCCTCCTCACCTTCCGCTCGCTGCGACCGCTGCTGCTGTGTCTGGTCTCCATCACCATCGGCGCGCTGGCGGGCACCGTGGTCACGCTGCTGGCGTTCGGTGAACTGCACCTGATGACGCTGGTGATGAGCATGAGCATTATCGGTATTTCTGCCGACTACACGCTCTACTACCTGACCGAGCGCATGGTGCATGGCGCGGAAGCCTCGCCGTGGCAAAGCCTCGCCAAAGTGCGTACTGCGCTGCTGCTGGCGCTGCTGACCACCGTGGCAGCGTACCTGATCATGATGCTCGCCCCCTTCCCCGCCATCCGGCAGATGTCGGTATTTGCGGCCGTCGGCCTTTCCGCTTCCTGTCTGACGGTGATTTTCTGGCATCCGTGGCTGTGTCGTGGTTTGCCGGTGCGCCCGGTTCCGGCGCGGGGGTTGATGCTGCGCTGGTTGGCCGCATGGCGACGCAAGCGAAAACTGTCCGTCGGCCTGCCGATGGCGCTGGCGATTTTCTCGCTGGCGGGCCTCGCCGCGTTGCGCGTCGATGACGATATCTCGCAGCTTCAGGCGCTACCGCAGCACATTCTGGCGCAGGAAAAAGCGATTACCGCGCTAACCGGACAGCCCGTCGATCAAAAATGGTTTGTGGTTTATGGCAGTTCTGCACAGCAAACGCTGGAACGGCTGGAAGGGTTTATTCCCGCGCTGGAGCAGGCGAAACAACGTGGCTGGATCAGCGGCTATCGCACGATTCCGCTGAATTCCCTCGCCCGGCAGCAGCAGGATCTTAAGGCGTTGAAAACCGCCGCGCCCGCCATCGCTCAGGCGCTCGCCAGCGCCGGGCTCACCACGGTGAATCCGAACCTTAAGCCCATGCCGGTGACGGTCGATCGCTGGCTGAGCAGCCCGGCCAGCGAAGGCTGGCGTCTGCTGTGGCTGACGTTGCCCAACGGTGAAAGCGGCGTGCTGATACCCGCTGAAGGGGTAAAAGAGAGCGCGGCGCTGGATGCGCTGAGTAAAAAACAGCCCGGCGTCGCGTGGCTGGATCGTAAGCACTCCTTTGACGCGCTGTTCGCGCTCTATCGCCATATTCTGACCGGCCTGCTGGGCGTGGCGCTGGCGGTAATTGCCTGCGGCGCAATCGCCCGCCTCGGCTGGCGGAAAGGGGCCATCAGCCTTGTCCCCTCACTGCTGTCATTAGGCTGCGGGCTGGCGGTGCTGGCGTTGAGCGGACATCCGCTGAACCTGTTCTCGCTGCTGGCGCTGGTGCTGGTGTTGGGGATCGGTATTAACTACACCCTATTTTTCAGCAACCCACGCGGCACGCCGCTGACGTCGCTGCTGGCAATTACGCTGGCGATGCTGACCACCCTGCTGACGCTTGGTATGCTGGTCTTTAGCGCCACGCAGGCCATCAGCAGTTTCGGTATCGTGCTGGTGAGCGGCATTTTCACCGCCTTTCTGCTATCACCGCTGGCGATGCCGACGAAAAGAGAGAAGAAATAACGATGATGACAGCGACCTTTTTTGCCGGATGGCGGCGTTGCCTTATCCGGCCTACAGCGTACCGCGACGCGTGTCGACGGGGTAAGACGCAGGGGCGTCGCCATCCGGCAATCAACGCCCTTTTTCTGATAGGCGCGCTGCTGCTGACCGCTTGCAGCCACACGCAACCGGCGCCATCCGCTCGCCCGCAGGCGTGGCTGGAGCCGGGAACCCGCGTGACACTGCCCGCGCCGGGCATCTCTCCGGCGCTCAGTTCTCAGCAGCTGCTGACCGGCAGCTTCAACGGTCAGACCCAGTCGCTGCTGGTCATGCTGAACGCCGATGACAAAAAACTCACCCTCGCGGGGCTGTCGTCGGTCGGTATTCGTCTGTTTCTCGCCACCTACGACGAACACGGGCTGCACACCGAGCAGTCGATCGTTGCGCCACAGCTGCCGCCCGCCAGCCAGGTACTGGCCGACGTGATGCTCAGCCACTGGCCCATCAGCGCCTGGCAGCCGCAGTTGCCCGCCGGCTGGACGTTGACCGACAGCGGCGATAAGCGCGAGCTGCGCAACGCGCGCGGTAAGCTGGTGACCGAAATCACCTACCTCAACCGCCACGGCAAACGTCAGCCGATTAGCATTGCGCAGCACGTTTTTAAATACCACATCACCATTCAATATCTGGGTGACTGAGATGATCTACATTTCGGCAGTCGGCATGATCAATGCGCTGGGCAACACGCTCGATGAGATCGCCGCGAACCTGACGCGCGGCGTGGCCCCCGGCATGCGCCCAAGAACCGACTGGCTTCAGGGACATCCAGAAGCCGTGCTGGGCGGCGTCGACAGCGAGCTGCCCGTTATTGCTGATACCTTTCGCGACCACCGCTCGCGCAACAACCAGCTGCTGCTGGCCGCGCTGGCGCAGATTCAGCCGCAGGTGGATGCCGCTATCGCGCGGTATGGCCATGAGCGAGTTGCCGTGGTGCTCGGGACCAGCACCTCCGGCCTGGATGAGGGAGACACGCACGTCAACCTGACCCTGAACGGCGAAGCCAGCACCGCGTGGCGCTATCCGCAGCAGGAACTGGGCGACCCGTCGCGCTTTCTCAGCCACTGGTTAGCGCTCGACGGCCCGGCGTTTACCCTTTCAACCGCCTGTTCCTCCAGCGCGCGCGCGATCATCAGCGGTCGTCGCCTGATTGAGGCCGGACTGGCGGACGTGGCGATTGTCGGCGGCGCGGATACCCTGAGCCGAATGCCGATTAACGGTTTCCACAGCCTGGAGTCGCTCTCCACCACGCGGTGCCAGCCGTTTGCTCAGGATCGTTGCGGCATCACCATCGGTGAAGGCGCGGCGTTGATGCTGCTGACGCGTGAACCGCAGCCTATCGCGCTGCTGGGCGTCGGCGAGTCGAGCGATGCTTACCATATTTCCGCGCCGCATCCCCAGGGAGAAGGCGCGATTCGCGCGATTCAGCAGGCGCTGGACGATGCGGGGATGGCCCCTGGCGATATCGGCTACATTAATCTGCACGGCACCGCGACGCCGCTAAACGATCGGATCGAATCTCACGTGGTGAACGCGCTGTTTGGCGAAGCGGTTCCCTGTAGTTCCACCAAGCACCTGACCGGCCACACGCTGGGCGCGGCAGGCATCACCGAGGCGGGGATAAGCATGTTGATATTACAAAGAAATCTACCGCTTCCTGCCCAGGACTTTAGCCTGTCGCCGCGCGACCCGGCGCTGGCGCCGTGCGGGATTATTACGCAGCCACAAACGCTGAAGCACCCGGTTATCCTGTCAAATTCGTTCGCTTTTGGCGGTAACAACGCCAGCATCCTGCTCGGGAGGGTTTCATGAGCCGCTATTTATCACCCGGCGACTATCTGCCGCACGACGCCCCCATGCTGCTGCTGGAAGAGGTGGTGAGCGTGACCGAGGAAACCGCCATTTGCCGCGTCGCCGTGACGCCCGACGGCGTGCTGAGTCCGTATCTCGATCCGCAAGGGAACCTCCCCGGCTGGTTTGCGCTGGAGCTGATGGCACAGACCGTCGGCGTGTGGTCCGGCTGGCATCGTCAGCAGAAAGGTCTGGAAGCGATGCCGCTGGGGATGGTGCTCGGCGCCCGTGAGCTGGTTTGCGCCGCGGGCGCGCTGCCGGGCGGAAAAACGCTTTCTGTCGCCATTAGCCGCCTGATGCAGGACGAACGTTTCGGCAGCTTTGAATGCACGATTGATGCAGGCGCGGAGCCGCTGGCATCGGGTCGTGTGAACACCTTCCAGCCGACGGCGGAAGAACTTCATTCTCTCTTTCAACAAGGAGCGTGCGCATGAGTCGTTCAGTTTTAGTGACCGGCGCCAGCAAGGGGATCGGGCGCGCTATCGCCCAAAAGCTGGCGGCGGAAGGTTTTGTGGTCGGCGTCCATTATCATCAGGACGAGGCCGGCGCACGGGAAACGATGGAAGCGATTCACGCCCTTGGCGGCGCGGGGCGTTTGCTGCAGTTTGACGTTGCAAACCGCGCGCAGTGCCGCACGGTGCTGGAGCAGGATATTGCGGCGCACGGCGCATGGTACGGCGTGGTGAGCAATGCGGGTATAACGCGCGATGCCGCCTTCCCGGCGCTCAGCGATGACGACTGGGATGCGGTGATCCACACCAATCTCGACAGTTTCTACAACGTCATTCAGCCCTGTATTATGCCGATGATTAGCGCGCGCCAGGGAGGACGCATTATCACGCTCTCTTCCGTCTCTGGCGTGATGGGCAACCGGGGTCAGGTGAACTACAGCGCCGCCAAAGCGGGCATTATTGGCGCCACCAAGGCGCTGGCGATAGAGCTGGCAAAACGCAAAATTACCGTTAACTGCATTGCGCCTGGGCTTATCGATACCGGCATGCTGCACATGGAAGAGACGGCACTGAAAGAGGCCATGGCCGCTATCCCGATGAAACGCATGGGCCAGGCGGACGAAGTGGCCGGGCTGGCCGCTTATCTGATGTCAGATATTGCCGGTTACGTGACTCGCCAGGTCATTTCCATTAATGGAGGGATGCTATGACGCGCCGCGTGGTGATTACCGGAATGGGCGGCGTCACCGCCTTTGGCGATAACTGGCAGGACGTTTCCACCCGGCTGCTGGCCTATGAAAACGCCGTGCGTTATATGCCGGAATGGCAGGAGTTCGACGGGCTGCAAACGCTGCTGGGCGCGCCAATTGAGGACTTCAGGCTGCCGGAGCATTACACTCGTAAGCGCATCCGCGCGATGGGCCGCGTGTCGCTGCTGTCGACGCGGGCCACCGAGCTAGCGCTCGAGCAGGCGGGTTTGCTCGACGATAAGGTGCTGACTAATGGTGAAACCGGGATTGCCTATGGTTCTTCAACCGGCAGCACCGGCCCGATGAGCGAATTCGCCACCATGCTCACCGAGAAGCACACCAATAACATTACCGCTACCACCTACGTGCAGATGATGCCGCACACCACCGCCGTGAATACCGGCCTGTTCTTTGGCCTGCGCGGGCGGGTGATCCCCACCTCCAGCGCCTGTACCTCGGGCAGCCAGGCGATTGGCTACGCGTGGGAAGCCATACGCCACGGCTACCAGACCGTGATGGTCGCAGGCGGCGCAGAGGAACTGTGCCCCTCTGAAGCGGCCGTCTTTGATACGCTGTTCGCCACCAGCCAGCGCAATGACCAACCGAAAACAACGCCCTCGCCGTTCGATGAGAAACGCGACGGTCTGGTGGTCGGTGAAGGCGCCGGAACGCTCATTCTTGAAGAACTGGAGCACGCAAAAGCGCGCGGCGCGACCATCTTCGGCGAGATCGTCGGCTTTGCCACCAACTGCGATGCCGCCCATATCACCCAGCCGCAGCGCGAAACCATGCAAATCTGTATGGCGCAGTCGCTCAAGGCGGCGGGCTTAAGTCCGCAGAATATCGGCTATATTTCGGCCCACGGCACCGCAACGGACCGCGGCGATCTTGCCGAAAGCCAGGCGACCGCGGCGCTGTACGGTGACCGCGTCCCCTTTTCCTCGTTGAAGGGCTATTTTGGTCATACCCTCGGCGCTTGTGGCGCGCTGGAGGCCTGGATGAGTCTGCAGATGATGCGCGAAGGCTGGTTTGCGCCCACGCTCAACCTCCGGCATCCGGATGAAAACTGCGGTGCGCTGGACTACATCATGGAGAAGGCCCGCCGGGTGGATTGTGAGTTCCTGCAGAGTAATAACTTTGCCTTCGGCGGCATCAACACCTCAATGATTATTCAACGCTGGCCCTGAAATGTACCGGCTTTATCTGGGGAACATTCCGGCCTTAAGCGCCATTCCGCTCGCCGACCACATCATGGCTGCGGCACCGCAGGGCGCAAGACGCGCCGCCTGGCTGGCGGGTCGGGCGCTGCTTTCCCACGTCTGCTCACCGCTGCCGGAGATTATCTATGGCGAACAGGGGAAACCGGCCTTTGCCCGCGAGCAGGCGCTGTGGTTCAACCTGAGCCACAGCGGCGACAACATCGCCCTGCTTCTCAGCGATGAAGGAGAGGTGGGCTGCGATATCGAGGTTATCCGCCCGCGCCCGCGTTGGCCATCGCTGGTCAGCGCGTTTTACAGCGCCGGCGAGCAGGCGGAAATTGCCGCCGAACGCCCGACACATCAGCTTGCCGCCTTCTGGCGCATCTGGACGCAAAAAGAGGCTATCGTGAAACAGCGCGGCGGCGGCGTGTGGCAGATGGCCGACATCGACAGTACGCAGCCAACGACGCGTTTTATCGCCCATTGCCAGCAAAACGCGCTCAGCCTGGCCGTCTGCACACCAACACCGCTCAACATTCAGGACATAATTGTCAATTTCGACCCACAACTTTGATTTTGGTCAACTCCACGTCGACGCATAAACTGCATTTTATGCGCACTTTATATTTACAGGGTGAATAATTCATTGGTATTACGACTCGAACACATGTTTGTCCGGCCCGCAAGCCTGTGGGGCTGGCTGATGTGCAACGCGCTTAACGGCATGGCTATCGTGCTCTGTTTTAGCGCCGTCAGCGCCTGTATTGGCATTCGGGAATCGGTATGGCATTTCGTCATCACGCTGGCGATTATCGTCTCCACCTTTTACAGCGCCAACTATTTCTCCGCGCTGGAATCACGCAACGATAAGCGGCGCTATTTTTTGTTAGCCTGGGTCATCGTGACCGTGTTACTGAATTTTATCCACGTCTGGGGCTAAACGGGCGCCGGAGGGGTAACCCACCCCAGCGCGCACGATGCTACGGCTTGGGCCGTGGGCCGAACATGTCAATCAGTTGCTTTTCATCCGGCATGCCGACTACCTGCTGCAGCTCATTTTTATCATTCATATAATAAATGGCCGGTGTCGCGCTCGCCCCCAGATCGTCCATCAGCTTCTGGTGCTGCTGGAGCAAATTGAAGGTTTCACGCGGCGTGGTCCCCGTAAACGGCGGCAGCTTTTTGCCGCCAGAGAGCTCGTACTCCCGCCAGGCCGCCACCGGATCATCGGCGTTCAGAATGGCCGTGGCGTTACGACCGCTTTGTGGGTTAAGGAACGCCACCAACAGCGTATTGAGCTGCACTTTGCCCGCCGCCACCCAGGGCTGGGCCGCCGACCAGAACGTTTTGCAATACGGACAGAACGGATCGGCGAAGACCACCACCTTGCGTTCCGCCGTATCGGCCCCCTCTTTCAGCGCGTGGGCGCTGTTCAGCTTTTGCCACATCTCCCGGCCCATCGGGATATAAATTTCGCTTTTGAAATAGTCCTCACTCAGGTTTTTACCTTTATCGTCATAAAGGTAGCCGGACACCACGTGCTGGCCATCGGGGGTCAGAAACAGCGTCACGCCCATATCCTGATACTGACCGACCCAGCTTTTCATGCCGCCGGGGGCGTCTATTTCTTTGACTATCGTGATGTTCTGCTGCTCGCTAAAGCGCTTCACAATGTCGGGCAGCGGCGCATTGGCAAAGGCCAGCGTCGGCATTAAGGATAACGCCATCAGCGCGATCGGTTTCATCGTTGTCTCTCCTTAACGCGGGGGAGTTCCCCCGCGAGTCAATTTACTGTTTTTTCAGCGCTTCGCTGACCATTGCGTCAAATTGTTCATACGGGATCCAGCCCGACAGCAGCTCGCCGCCAATCAGCGTGGCGGGCGTACCCTGAATCCCCAGCTGCTGCGCAACCGCCAGGCTTTTTTTCAGCGTTTCCAGGCTTTGCTCATCGGGCTTCTCCACCACCACTGCGGCTTTATTTTTCGCTTCAGCAATACTGGCATCATCGTGATAGCCCTTTCTTGCCATCAGGATATCGTTGAAGCGGAGGAACTGCTCAGGATGCGTACGCCACACGGTTAGCGCCTCTCGCGCCGACGTGACCGAACTTTCTGCGCGGTAAGGCAGAAACTTAAACACCACCGCCACGTCGGGGTATTTCGCCACGATCTTTGCCAGATACGGGTCAAATTTCTTGCAGTAAGGGCAGTTGTAGTCGGTAAACACCACCAGCGTCAACCGGGGATGCGCCGCCCCCATGCGCGGAGAGTTTGGGTCATTGAAGAGAAAGTCCTGGTGTTGCTTAAGGACCGTCTGCAACTGCTCGCGATCGGCCTGCGCGCTCTGCTGGTCGAGCTTTTCCGCCGCCGCGGCGAGGATTTCCGGATGGTTAAGCAGCGTCTCCTGCACCAGTTCCTGGACGCGCGCTTCCTGTGCGGGCGTCAGCGGCGGCGCGGCGAAGGCACGCAGTGAAGCAAGGATCAGCAAGCCAAAAATCAGCGTTTTTTTCATGGGTTATTCACCTTTAACAGGGTTCAGAGCGGTCAACAGGGTCTTTTTGTCCAGCAGCGGCGGGAGGATCTCGCCGACGGCTTGCCCCGGCCCGTAGACTTCATTGAAGGGGATGGCAAAGCGGTTACGTTTTTGCAGGAAAGCAGCGATGGCATCAGAGGGTTGGCTCCAGTCACCGCGTAGGGCCACCACATCAGGCGCATTCAGCGCGGCGATAATCTCCGGCTGATTTAATACCCGTATTTCATTCACTTTGCAGGTCACGCACCAGTCTGCCGAGATATCGACAAAAACCCGCTTCCCGTCCGCGACGGCCTGCGCTATTGCTGCTTCGCTCAAGGGTTGCCAGCGGATCGCCGTTTCGGTCCTGGGCGCAGGCGAAGCCTGGAGGAGCCCATGCAGCTGGTAGCCGCCGAACGCCGCCAGCAAAACCAGTACGACAAAGAAGCTCACACCCCGGCGTTTGGCGACGGAGATAAAAGCAAACAGCGCCAGCAGCGTGAGCGTCAGCACGATAACCCCGCTAATTCTGTCGCCGATGTGCTGGGCAAGCAGCGTCGCCAGCCAAAGGCTGGAGGCCAGCATCATCAGCGCGAGCAGCGTTTTCACCCCGTTCATCCAGCGTCCTGGGCGAGGCAGCAGCAGGGCGATTTTCGGCACCAGCGCCACCAGCAGCCACGGGAGGGCCATACCGATTCCGAGCGCGATAAAAATAAGCCACAGCGTCGTCAGCGGTGCGCCCAGCGCAAAGGCGACGGCGGTACCGAGAAACGGCGCCGAACACGGCGTCGCCAGCAGCGTGGCAAAGACCCCTTCAAAGAAGCTGCCCAGCGTACCGTTGCCCCCTGCCGTCGCCATTCTGCCCACCATCGTCGATGGCAGCAGCACGTTGAACACGCCGAACAGATTGAGCGCAAACACAAAGGTGACGGCCACCATCAGGCCGATAAACCACGGGTTCTGGAACTGAATGCCCCAGCCCAGCGCCGCCCCGGTCAGCTTCAGCGCAGAGACCATCGCCGCCAGCAGCGCAAAGGAGAACAGGATCCCCGCGCTGGTCGCCAGAAAGCGCAGCCGGATCTTGCGCCTGTCCGTACCCGCATGCAGCACCGCGCTAAGCTTCATCCCCAGCACCGGCAGCACGCAGGGCATCAGATTGAGGATAAGACCACCGAGCAGCGCAAACAGCAGCATCTGGCTCAGGCCGGTCGCCGGGTCATCGTGCAATGCAGCGCTATCAGGGCCGACCGTGAGGGTCGTTTGCTGCGCCCGGTCATGATTGGTGAGCACAAAGGAGAGCGTTTTCCCCGCCAGCGTCGCGGGGACGTCACCCCATTCGTCGGTAACCGGTACGGTCACGGTCAACGCCTTGCCGCGCGTTTGCACCCGAGGCTCTCCGGGCAGAATGCCCCCGTCCAGCGGGTCGAAATAGATTTCGGGTGAGCGCCATTCGTCCGGCGTTGTCGCGGTAATCACCAGCTGCTTCCCTGCCAGATGTGCGGAGAGATCGGCGGAAACGCCGCTGCTTGCCGGAATTGTCCGCATTGCCTGTTCGAAGTCGTCGTAGAACGTTTCGTCGGTGGGATGATTAAGATTAAGCTGCAGCGGATAGTCTGTTAACAAGCAGACGTTGCTACAGGTGGACAGCGTGAGCGTTCCAGCCAGCGTATCCCCGAGGTTACCGGTGATGATCATCGGTATCGCCACCCGTCGGTGGTAGCCTTGCGTGGTCAGCCCGGAAATGTCAAAGCGCGACGGTACCGGCCAGTACCACTGCGCCTGCTCGCCGTTCTGCCAGACGATCTCGGGCGCAACGCCCCCTTCCCCCGGTGAACGCCAGTAGGTTTTCCAGCCGGACTGGAGTTCAACGGTCAGCAGGCCGTACACTCGGCCCTCGCCTCTTTCGGCCTGGATACGAATGCGGGCGTGATCGTTTTGCGGGGAGGTTAACCACCCGCTATCCGCTGCGTGGGCGATACCCGCGCAGCTGAGCAACAGGAGGAAGAGTCCCCTGAAGATATTCAACATGTCTTTTCTCCGTAAATAAAAAATTAAATCGCTAAGACGGCGATGTTTTATTCACGGAAAACGCAGTTTTTGAGGTGTATTCGTAAGGTTGGCGGCCGTCGGGGCACGTCGCGAAAGACAAACGCGCGCACTTCGACAAACAGCGGCATCAGGGCCAGGAAGAGAATAACGGCGGGCAGCGCGCCGTCAAAGAACATCGGCTGGGCGCACAGCAGCGAGCTGGCGCTCAGCTGACACGGCGACGGGCCGAGCTCCGCTTCCGGCGTCGCCGGGCTGGAGAAGACCTGAACCGGGTTGCTGGCCTGCTCAAGAAAATGGTGCAGATAAACAGCCCGTTGGACCAGGCAGATAGCCATCGCCAGACAGGTCATCATCAACAGCCATTTTGCTACCAGCGGACGATTATGCATTATTCACCGAATCAATCATGACCGACGAATCATAAACAATACTCAATGATCCGCAAGGGCGTGAGTGTAAGGTTTTGTCTGCTTCGCCGCTGCGCTGAGGAAGAAATCCTGCTCTATAGTTAATCTACCGTCTCTGGTTGAGGCTGCTCGCACCATGATTGCAGCATATCCCGGCATCACCCTACTCCTGCTAACCTCGCTGGCATTCAGCCCGTATGCCGTGGCGGCGGAGGGCCAGCGGATCAAGCAGCGCGCCGACGCGGTGCTGACCTTAATGAGCTTTATGATCGTACCGGATATCACCGCCAGCGATCTCAATATTGGCTCCGGTTCCGATGATAAAACCGAGCTCTCCATTACCCAGTTTGGCGGCGGCGCAACCATGGGGGAGTCCTTTCCGTTGTACCTGGAGGGCGCAATGGGCTACAGCCGTTATGATCCGCAGTTTGTTATCAGCGACGGCGACCAGAGTCGACGTATTCCTACCAAATGGAACAGCCTGACCACTACGGGCGGTATCGGTTGGGATTTTAACCTGCACCGCGACCGCTGGGGCGGCAATCTGGTGCTGCGTCCCATCGCTAACGTCATGCTCGGCACCATGGCCAGCGATCTGCGCGTGGGTGCCTGGGCGCTGGAGCGGCACAAAAACGCCGATTACGATTTCCTCGACGGCGGCCGGCTCAATGCCTACGGGCTGGGCGGTTCGTTGATGCTCGACTATGAGCTTATCTCCCCTGCGCAGGACATCGATGTGGAGTTGCGCTATACGGGAATGAATCTGCAAACCTTTGGCAGCACCTCTCGTGCCGTGGAGGGAAGCGCCACGGCACAAAACCTCGGGCTTTATCTGCGCCGTCGTGCGCCATTGTTCAACTGGACGCTGCTAAAAAGCCCGGTACGCTACGTGCTGGAAGGCGCGCACACCGAGTACCTCGGCGAGCAGCGCGGTAAGCTCGGCTTCGATAGCCTGAGCTCGGTAGGGCTGGGCATTGAAATGGACAGCAGCAAGTACCCGGTCTTTATCACCCGTACGCGGCTGGTGGCGCGCTATATGTTTGGCAACGGCACCAGCGGCTACGGCGTGGGGCTGGCAATGAGCTTTTAATGGCCAACGTTTGGCTAGATTTCGTGTCTGCCAAGATAGCGTTCTTTCATCAAGCTGGCCGCGATGCCGACATCAAGGAACGGCGACGGCGGCATCCAGTTCGCCTGTCCCAACGCCTGCATCGAGGCAATCAGCGGGTTATCTTCGCCCAGCACATAATCTGCCAGCAAACGTCCAGCGATAGTCTGTTTAGAGATCCCGGCGCCATTACAGCCGCCTACCGCCCAGACCGCAGGGCCAACCTGCCCCCATACCGGTGCGCCGTTGCGGGTTACGCTGATGGTTCCAGACCAGGTGTGTTCAATCTTGACGTCGCTTAGCTGCGGATAGGCTTTAGCAAAAAACGCCGCATGTCGCTGAGCGGCGTTCCAGGTCTGCCGCGCGGTGACGATCCCTTTCAGCGCGGGTTCAACGTGCTGGCGAATCAGGAAACGGCGGTCGTGAGTATAACGCAACGTCGCGCCCGCAATGGCGTTCACGGGTGTCAGCCCCCAGCCCGGCGTGCTGGAAATGCGCTGCTGTTGTTCTGCATTCAGCGGTTCGGTGATGCTGGCGAAGGTGGCCATCGGCGCCTGACGGTTCAGCGCGGGAGAAAGCGCGCTGGAGAGCGCGTTGGTCGCCAGCATAACCCGCTCGGCGTCGACGCAACCCTGCACCGTCAGCACCCGAGGGTGGCGACCAGAATAATCGATCGCCACCACCGGAGAGTGGTTATAAACCGTGACGTTGGCCGGCAGATGGCGCACCAACCCGGCAATGAGCGCGGCGGGGTTCACCAGAATACTGTCTGGCGTGTAGATCCCCGCATGGTAAAGCCGCGTTCCCAGCTCATCGCTTAACGCTGCGTGGTCCTTTAAGTCATAGGCCGCATCCATCTGTTTCAGGCTTTCCACATATTCCTGCAAAATGTGGCCATCGGTGGCGGCAATCTGGCAGTGATACTTGCCCGCCTGGTGCCAGTCACACTCAATACCCGTCTGCTGAATACGCGACTGTAGCTCACGAATCCCCTGCTGAAGGAGTTGCCGATAGTGTTCGGCCTTTTTCAGCTCGGAGGTCGATGAACCGATGTTATGCGGTAGACCAATAATAAAACCGGAGTTCCGTGCGGAGGCGCTTTCCATCGCAGATTCAGCGTCAATTAAGACGATGTGGCTGTCTGGATGCCGCTCGGCCAGGCGCTGGGCAAATGCCACCCCGCTAAACCCGGCACCCACGACCACCCAATGCGCTTTGTGTTGCCCACTGAGTACCGGGAAATGACGCCGTTCATTTTCATGAACCGGCCAGCCGGTTTTATTCTGATTAAAAGGAATAGAGGCATACTTCATTTAATGACCACCTGTGACAACACGAAATTATTGTTGTAATCGCTGTAATGATGAAGGTTGTTGTGGGATTGCAAAGACCTTATCCCACAAAAAGAGTACCAGAATATCCACAGGGGTCTTAAACGGTTTAGGTTGAATAATTTTCAGGACAGACAGTGGGTTACGACAAATAACTTACAAATACAACGCATTTTATTTACATTCCACGCTGTGCACGGCCGGGAATACCCGGCACGTGTTCTTTAGCTTGTCAGAGATGACGTTCAGGGCTTCAGTAATGCCTTATATTGGGCTTCATACTGCGGCGCATTCCATGAACCGTCGAAAATGGTGTAGGTGATATAGCCTTTATTCAGCCAACCAGAATCACTGTTGTCGAGCACCGGTTTTAACGACTGCGGATTCATCGTCTGTTTCGCCGTACCGTCGGGCAGAATATCGTAGCCAATTTGGGGGACCGGAAAACGCTGATTATCAACATAGCGCACGCCTTTGATCTCCGCAGATGCCAGCGCCGGATAGTTAATACTCAAACCGGTGCCTGCAGGTAATAGCGGCTGCCCTTTCACGCGCTGGGCATTCAATTTATCCACCACGCCAACGACATAATCAACGGAGTCAGGCCAGTATTTATGCGTACTTGGCCATTTGTTTTTCATCTCCTCGTCGGTAAATCGATAACCAATGCTCGCGGCAATCGCCGGGACGCCGTAGCGAACCGCGCGAGCAGCGGCGCTGACGGTCCCGGAATTCACCTGTGCCATGCCGGTATTCGGGCCGTCGTTGACGCCGGAAATCACCAGATCAGGCGCGGCCTCTTTCAGCAGACCATTGAGACCAAAATCGACCGAGTCCGCTGGCGTGCCCGGGAAGCAATAACGTTGCTCGGCCACCTTTTTCACATCAAAGATTTTTCCCGTGTTGAACGTAATCGCCGAGCCAATACCGCTTTGATTCGTGGCCGGAGCCACCATCCAGACATCATACCCTTTCGCCTTAAGTTTATCCTGAAGCGATGTACTGCCCGGCGATTCACAGCCATCATCGTTGACGACCAATATTTTCAGCGGTGCCGTTCCGGCCTGAACTGAAAAAGCGCATATAGCGAACAACGGTGCAATTATTTTTAGTAAATTCATCGTGACTCCTCGGATAAGGGGAACTGGTGCTTTATTACAAGCAAAAAAAAACCTAAGACACCCGCCGCCCATGCAGAGCAACACGTGTCTTAGGTTTTGCCTTATTTCAGTAACAATCCTGAGATGGTTGAGAAAATACCGTCTAAGCCGCACAAGGTCCAGACGGGCTATTCTTTTTCTGTGACCAGCATCAAAAAAACCTTCCTGATGGCGTCGGCATCCGTCCTATTTTAATTTCGTTAATAAACTATTCTTTAGTTAAACAGAGAAAAAATCACCGGGCTAAATTACCAGGAAAGAAGACTTGAAGGCGATCACAAATATAAGCCCAGGATAAAATAATTACTGTTATTTAAAATTGATGGTGCTATTGTCCGACAAAACTGGATTGTTACTGTTTGCAACAGGCAAAACCTGCGTCATTTCTCAAGCATGCTATTTTGATGATTGAGAAGGGGCGCGGGTTTTTTGTTTTATTAAAAATATAAAAAGGATACCCCATGAAAAAATGGCTAATTGCTTTAATGGCGCTTGCCAGCGCGGCGACCTGTTCTGCGGCAGATATCGCGCCTTCTGCCCACGATGATACCGTCACCCTCTATTTTGCTCGTCATGGTAAAACGCTGTTTAATACCTTCGACCGCGTTCAGGGCTGGGCCGATACGCCGCTGACCGAAGAGGGTATCCGGGTCGCCCGTTATCTTGGCGAAGGGTTAAAAGGGATTGCATTTGACCGCTATTACTCCAGCGATGCGGGACGCCAGCGCGAAACCATGGCGGTCATTCTCAAGCAAATGGGTGTCGCAAACTACCACCTCAATGAGCTTCCCGGCCTGCGTGAAGCCTTCTTCGGCGGCTTTGAAGGCGGCTTCAATAAAGATATGGCTGAAGCCGGCGCGCATGCGCTAGGGATGGCCGATAGCGCCGCGCTGTTCCAGGCGATGAAGGCGGGCACCCTGCCCGTGAAGGATTCGCAGGACGCGCTGGCGAAAGCCGACCCGAAAGGGCTGGCGGAAAACTATGCGCAGGTAAAAGCCCGCACCCAGGCAGCGCTGGCCACTATCGTCAAGCAGGCACAGGCGAACGGCGATAAAACCGTGCTGGCCATTTCGTCGGGTACATCGATGCAAATTATGATTTCCGATCTCACCGATTCACCAGACAAAAATAAGCCGCTGGCTAACGCCGCCGTGGTCAAAATTATCTATAAAAACGGCCACTACAGCGTACCGGAAATTGGCACATTGCAATACGTCGAGACCGGTAAACAGCGTCTGAATACTCAAAAATAATACCTATATTGATAATACCGTGGGGATTCTTGCCCCACGGGTCTATTCTGGGATCACACATGAAAATAACAACATTAGCAACAGCATGGCTCATGCTGATGCAAGGCTATGCCACGTCAGTATTGGCAGCAGAAAGTCAAAATGAATACGCGTATCTGGATAATTCTTTCTTCCGTGATTCTTCGATGACCCTGTCATTAAAGAACTACTGGAAATATCTGAAAGAAGAGAATGCGAACCCCACACACGTGCATAACGCCTGGGGCCAGGGCGTGGCGGTGGATTATCAATCGGGCTATTTTGCCGATTTTATTGGCGTTGATACCGTTTATTATGGCGCGGTGAAATTAGGCGCCAGTGATTATTTCAACTCCCGCGGCGTCCTTTATAACAACGGCGAAGGTAATAAAAAAAGCAACGCCGAGGGATATTCTAAATTCGGCCAACGTAATATTAAGCTGAAATATAACGTTGCGGATACCCAGCTGAACGCCCGCTGGGGCTGGCAGGTACTGAAAAATTACGGCGTAATCTCCACCTCCAATCGCCTCTCGCCCACCACCTATTCGGGGATTAGCGGCGGCATCAGCGGTGAGCATTTGACGCTACGCGGCGCCTATATCGAGAATTCAATGGACCGTAACTCGCCGGATAAAAAACAGCTGCAGACTAATACCGGAGAGAAAATCAACCACCTGGCGAGTGGTGAACTGTTGTGGAATAGCCAGACGTTCAGCGCGCAATATGGCTACGGCGAGAGCGAAAATTATCTGCGGCGTCATCTGCTGTTTACCCAACTGCGGCCCGTTGAGCGTTTGAGTATCGGTACGCAAATCTACGCAACCGAAGCGCTGGATAACTATCTGGCCATGCCCGCCAGCAAACGCGATTTCGATCATAACGCGTGGCATTTTGCCATCGACGTCAGCTGGCAGAACGAACGCTGGAGTACAAAATGGGGGGTGGGCTATACCAATGCCAAAAAAGAGAATGAAGTCGGCTTCTACCCTCGCCATATGAGTAAAAACTCACGCGGCACATTTATCTCAATGGCCTACGCGGGCGACGACTATATGCGCGATGGCGAACTGGTGCTGGCGAATATTTCTGACTACAAGCTCACGCCGGATCTGGCTGTCGGGCTGGCGGGAAATATCGCGCAGTTTAATTATAAAGATAACCACGTGCGTACCGGCGAAATTAGCGCCTTTACCCGCTGGACGCCCTCCGCGCCGCCGATGAAGAATCTTACGGTATGGCTGATGTTTGGCCCCGGCTGGTCGTATAAAACCCGCGGTAAAACGCCGGTGCTTACTAACGGCCGCTATACGCGCACGCAGACGCTGTCGTCGGAAGCGATTATTGAGTACAGATTCCGCATGTTCTAAGAAAAGCAGGCCTGATAGGTTCACTATCAGGCCTTCAGGAGAGATTACGGCGCGGTGCTGTGAATTTCCGCCACCCGCTTGCGAACGCCAAACCAACCGGCGACCAGCAGAATGGCAATCAGCGGCAGCGCGGCGATAGTGTAGGTGCCGTTCGGGTAGTCAAACGCCATCAGCACCAGCACGCTCAGCAGGAACAGCAGCGTTAACCACGAGGTAAACGGCGCCCCCGGCAGCTTAAAGCTCACGTCGGCGGCTTTGCCTTCTTTAATGGCCTTACGCAGGCGCAGCTGGCAGACCATGATAAAGGCCCACGAAGCTATAATCCCCAGCGACGCGAAGTTCAGAACGATTTCAAACACCTGAGACGGCACCAGGTAGTTGAGGAATACGCCCACCACGTAAACCACCAGCGTGGCCATAATCCCGGCATACGGTACATGCTGACGGCTCATTTTACTCATAAACTTCGGTGCCGATCCGCCCATCGCCATCGAACGCAGAATACGCCCGGTGCAGTACAGACCAGAGTTGAGGCTGGAGAGCGCAGCGGTCAGCACCACGATATTCATAATGCTGCCGATGTACGGCACGCCCAGCTTCGAGAAGAAGGTGACGAACGGGCTTTGCCCCGCCTGGTAAGCGTTCCACGGCAACAACAGGACCAGCAGCACCACCGAGCCGACGTAGAACAGGCCGATACGCCAGATCACGCTGTTGATGGCGCGCGGCACCATGGTCTGCGGGTCTTTACATTCACCGGCTGCGGTGCCCACCAGTTCAATGGAGGCAAAGGCAAAAACCACGCCCTGTACCAGAACCAGCGCGGGCAACAGACCATGCGGGAAGAAACCGCCGTTATCGGTAATGAGATGGAAACCGGTCGCGTTGCCGTCGAGCGGTTTGCCGCTGCCCAGATAGACGGTCCCCACCACGAGGAAGACAACGATGGCCAGCACTTTGATGAGCGCAAACCAGAACTCCATCTCGGCGAACCACTTAACGCCAATCATGTTCATGGTGCCCACCACCGCCAGCGCGCCAAGCGCGAAGACCCACTGCGGAACGTCGCCAAATGCGCCCCAATAGTGCATATAGAGCGCGACTGCGGTGATATCAACGATACCGGTCATCGCCCAGTTGACGAAATACATCCAGCCCGCCACGTAGGCGGCTTTTTCGCCGAGGAATTCACGAGCATAGGAGACGAAGCTACCGCTGGAAGGTCGGTGCAGGACCAGTTCACCGAGGGCGCGAAGAATAAAGAATGAAAAAATACCGCATACCAGATATACCAGCGCCAACGCCGGGCCGGCCATTTGCAGGCGCGCGCCAGCCCCGAGAAACAGGCCGGTACCAATGGCCCCGCCGATCGCAATCATCTGCACCTGACGGTTTCCCATGGCTTTGTGGTACCCCTCTTCGTGGGCATTCAGCCAGCGTCGTTTCGCCGCGTGTTGCTCCGCGGCTTGAGTGTTTTGTGTTTCCATTATCCCTGTTACCTGTCTGATTTAAGGAGATTTCAGGTCGTCGCGAACGGAACGCGAGCCACGACGATCAATGCGATTTTTCCCGTCATTCTGTGTAGAGATAAAATCGCCGCGAAGCATCCTACCTGCAATTAATAAGCGGTGCAAAACATACGCGGTCGTCGGAGCGCTCCGGAACGAACAAAGCGTCGTCATAAGCGGTCATGGCAGCGGTTTTAACTGTGCGATAGAGAAAAACAGGAAAATATCGGGAAGGCAAACACTTCGTGCTTAACAATGAAGGGAAATATTGATTCCGCCTGCTTTCGCCTGTCGGTAAGGCGAAACGGCCTCGTCATCAAGGCCGTTGCATAAAAGAGATGAATCACATCATTGAGTTAATTTCGTGACAGATTATTTTTACGGAAAGAAATATTCCGCATCAGGATTCGCGACGCTCGGAAAGAATATTCACCGAGGCCATCAGACAGATAATATAACCGAATAGCTCGCTCCCCTCCTCCACCATATTTTTGACAATACGGACGTAGCCATCCTGCAAAATAGACTGCCAAAGTATCGACATACCGAACAAACGGGAAAAGACAAGAATCGCCAGCAGACCGGCAATCATTAATCCATATGACGGCGTCGTGCTATATTCAGCCAGCTGTGCCAGCACCCGCTGCGGCTGACGAAATGCGTAGTAGAGGGTGGCCAGGCTTACCGCCAGCGCGAACCACAGCCAGCACCCATGCCGGATGAGGTCAAACACCGCATCCAGCTCACGGATCAGCATGGCGAGGAAAAAACCGGCGATCAGAATATTGCACTGGCGCATTGCGCTGTTTTTCCAACCGCGGACAAGATGCACCATGATAATGATAAAGAGAATACTTTCCTGAACAATTTCAGTGAATGAGTCTTCGGACAGACCATTTTTGATTATATTCACATCAACATGCAGGCACAGTACAACAACGACCACCGCCAGAGCTAAAAACACAACACGCAAAAATAAGCTAACTAAAATCATAAAAGTCACTGCATTTTACCAAAACTTTATTTTACAGTGAGGTTTATCTGGCAACTTGTCCATCTGTGCCACATAGCCGCGATATTTAACAATTATTGCGTTATTGCCGGGGAACGTTTATTTCCCGGCCTTGTTAAAATAATAACCGACGCACACCCCCGATATTATATTGTGCTATTTTCGTACTCATAGCGGCAGATCGTGTTAATCCCACGTTCGGGGCTTTTGACCCCCGTGTGCAGATACAACGCTTTCGCTTCGTGTACCCAGAAGCTGCCGCCGGCTCGCGCCTGCGCGTGAAACAGCGTCGCCTGCGGATACATCGTACGCAAATTACCTTTACTGAAGCCAAACCATTTACGGGAGATGTCCCTCAGTTCGCGGGTAGTTAGCAGCCGTCCTCCCTGACGCGCGCAGCGTTCACGGGCCTGCACAAAGTTATCATCCACCGCGCCATCGCCCACAAGCCAGGTCGCAACCGTAAAGTCGTAGCGCTGGGAATTGCCGGTCTTCCGGTTATGCAGCGTCAACGTCCCCGCCCTTTCATGCGCCAGCGGCTGTCTTATCATCCGCAGCGTGACTCGCCCTTCATGATGCGAGTCGATCGCCAGCCAGCGATGATTGAAGCTAAAGACCACGTCGTTCAGATTCAGCGCCTCGTGGTTGCTGCTCATGGTCACGGTGGCGCCGGTAAACCCGGCACTCAGTATACTGGCCGTACGAAAGCCCGGCGTGCTGGGGGCATGAAAGCTAATACGCTGGAAATAATCAGTCGGCGTTTCTGCCGCCGCATAGCCGACAAACGACACGATAAGCGAAATCAGGGCAGAAGCCCGGAACAGGGTTTTCATCTGTATCCTTACCTTTGTCACGGATGGCACGGCCAATGTTGCAGAAAGAATAATGTGACCAATTGATAAATAAAGATAATTTACACATTCTGACGGTAATGCGCGGTGTTTATCGCGCGATCACTTCTGAATGCGCTCTCGTTGCACTTTATCCGCCGCCTGCGCCTTATCGGCAAGCCCCTGAAACTGAGACGGACCGTAGTAGGATGCGGGGGCCGGAAGCTGCTGCATCTCTTCGCCGGGATAGATTTGCAGTGCCCCCAGACGCGACAATTGATAGCCCTCAACCACCTTTGGCATCGTCAGCAGGTACGGCATGTTTTTTTCATCAGGCGCCGAGGTGGGTAGCCGGTTGTTATCCAGGCTGTAGTTGCGTTTCAGCACCAGAAATTTATCCGGCACCCGGCGTTTGCTGTTCCACCAGTTACCATCCAGTTCGCGGAATTTCTGTTCCGTTTCGCTTTTCGTCGCCACGTCTAACGCCAGCAGGACGCGATGCAGTTCATCGGTCATGGCGGCGTTGAACGCTTCGACGGAGTGGGCCTTGCCGCGTAATATCACCGTTATCGCCATCCGTGCGCCCAGCAGATTGGAGTAGAGATCCTCCGGCGAGAATGCCGAAATTTCCTCCGGGAAGCCGGGGACAGACTGAAAACCGTACCACTGAGCAATCTCATGCCACTGCGCCAGTTCAAAGGCCAGATGACCGGAGAGCCACGCCGCCAGGGTATACCGCGAGATCATCGAGGCCGGAGGGGTAAACGTATTCAACTGCAACCGGCGCACGCCCAGTTCGTCGCTATAAAAATAGCGCCAGCGCTGGCCCAGCTTGGGATAGAGTTGGCTAAAAATAAAGAAGGTGTTATCGGCCGTATCGCGCACATGGGCAATATCAATAAACCCACCGCGATGGGTATAGATAAGCCCATTCTGCTCATCGCTCAGCCCGACCAGATTTTTCACCGCCCCGAAGGCGCTGTCGTTGTAACGGTGCTCACCCAGCGTGTCTAACGTCAGCACATTGCCAATTTGATAAAACGGCACCGGTACGCCAACGGCTCTGACGTGCAGATCGTGACCAAAGGCGCAGCACGGGCGCAGCGACTCCGGCGGCGAAAGGCTTGCGGCAACCGGGGCGACTTTTCTCGCCTGCTGGACAGGGAAAAGTCCGTCATTCGCCTGCGCGCCCGTAACCGCAAGCGTAAGAAGAAGAAGTAGCCATTTCATTAATAGCAATATCATCCATCGCCGAAATAGCGCCATAGCCATCACCCAGAGAAAATAATTATCGTTATTTTTCAGCACCAAAGAGCACCTGTGCCCTAAGCTCTTCTGAGCTTAGACCAGACTTTGGTTAATTCAAGCGTGGCCCGTCCATCAACGATACTGGATAACACTCTGGCACGGGCCGCCCATTATTCGCACGCGATTGACGGCACCCTCACCAGGCTAACATGACGATGATTTTTTTATAGTCATTTTATATTTATTATTGAATTCATAAGGAAATCAAAAGTTAGCGATTGCCCCAGGATCTGTTTATATTTATACAATCAAATAAATGCCACAGCATAGGTTGAGTAAGGAAAATGATGACGACGCTTCCTGGGAAAAAGCAAAACCTCGATATTGTCAATTCGTGGGGTTATATCTGGTTTCTCACGCTGAACATCGTTTTCTGTCTGTGGCTGTTCGTTGGTAATCTGCTCAACGCGGCTAATTTTATCTATAACGATGCGCTCGACTCGCTGAGCCTGGTGACGGTATTCTTCTCAATCGTCGGGTTGCTGCTCAGATTTGCAATTAAACGTGAGCACATTGTGGCCATACTTCCGCTGTATGTGCTGATCCTGGGCCTGCTGTGGGCCGGAATGTTTTACCTGATGGTCAAACACTACAGCACGCCAGCGCTGTCGCTTTCTCTGCTGATCATCATCCTGCTTCCGGCCACCATCTCGTTCTATATTTCCGGCAGGCTGCTGTTACTCTTCAGCGCACCCATCGCCGTCTCGATGTTTTTGAGCGAGCTGGCGGCATTTGAGAAATTCCATTTTCTGCAAATTTCCGGCTCCATTATTATTTTTATGGTGGTGATGACCGCGCGCTACATTCTGCTGGAATGGTATCTACGCACCCAAAAAAGCGAGTATGCGAAAAATCTATTAATTAAGAAGCTTACACGTCTGGCACACCGGGATGCATTAACGGGGCTGTTTAATAAAGGTAGCCTGGCCATTCATTTTGCCGACAACGAAAAACGACTCTCTTTATCCGATGAGAAGCTGTTTATGATCATCATGGATATTGATTTTTTCAAACAGTACAACGATCTGTATGGCCATATTGCGGGTGATGCCTGCTTAATCAATACGGCGAAATGTATTACCCAATCTTTACGACAGTCGTCAGATACCGCATTTCGCTTTGGCGGCGAAGAGTTTGTTATCCTGACGCGTTGCCATCAGTTAGATGATGCGGTCAACATTGCAGAACGTATCCGCAATACTATTTCAGCCGCCAAATTCCCGCATAAGGGGTCGCCAATCTCGGCGTATCTGACCGCCAGTTTCGGTGTCGCCCAATGGACAACGCGAGACTCACTTGAGACGTTAACGGAAAAGGCGGATAAAGAACTATATAAGGCCAAACAGGCCGGGCGAAATCGCGTATCTTTCTCTCGTTAAATGATTCTGGAAACCGCACGGCTCTGGAGCCAAACAGGGGAACCTGTTCCCACATTCTCTCTTTATTTCTGATGACGGTCATTTCCGCACTCAATAAGCCTAAAACCATAATGCTAATTTTTTTATAAACAATAAAGAAATCGAAACCATAACGAATCAATGGTAATAAATAGCATCTTGAGTCAACACAGGTAATACAATGCGAAAAATCCATAAACTAATACTGTTCGGCACGCTTATCCCGCGAAAGAAATCAGGCCATAGCCTATTGCGAAAGATTGACTTACTGCAGGTGCCGATTGTTCAAAAAGCGCCACAGGAAGTAACGACAAACGCAATCAGCTTTAGCTACTTACATTATGACAATAGATGGACTCTCGAAAACTTATCGTTTTATTTGAAACAAGAGTTTTTACAGAATGTGAATATCTGCGATATATTTGACAGCCGTAGCCAAACGCATCGGGTGTATGCTTCACTCACCAAACTTGATAAAATCAAGCTGATTAATAATCATTATCTGGAAGAGCAGAATATTTCAGGTTTAAGAAAGCTGAGCGACTCGCTTAATACCATTATTTACGAGTAAAAAAGCCTCCTCATATCAATATGAGGAGGCTTTTTCCTGAAGTCTTTAGCGCTTATCAGTTATCTCAACAATAACGTGGCGATCGGGTGCCAGACAGTTAATCAACTGCGCTCCCGACTGCCCGTCGCATTGAGAACCGGTCACCGGGTCGCTGGCCCCATGACCTTCAGCGCGAATATTCGCCGCTGGCATACCTAACGCGATCAATTCGTCCGCCACCGCCTGCGCGCGCTGCGCTGAAAGCTGCTGGTTATAGTCCGCCGCGCCGGTACGGTCGCTATAACCAATCACGACGGTCGCCTTGCCAGACGCGGGCTGCATCCCCGGACTTTGGTAAAGCTGCGCGATAGCCGCTTTACCCTCAGCGGTTAGTGCTGCGGAATCATAGCCAAACATCACGTCGGATTTCAGATTAAAACGCTGTGGCGCGGGCTGTGGCGCCGGCGCAGCAATCGGTACCAATGCTGGCGTATCGTCGTGCTGGCCGAAACGGTAAGAGATACCCGCGGTAACGGAACTGATATCACTGCTGACGCCAATCTGATTTTCGTTACCCACGTTACTGACCCACTGATACTCCAGGCGGCCCGCCCAATTTTTATTAAAGGCATACTCGGTGCCAACGGCCACCAGCGGACGAACGCCGGTTTCAAAGCGGTTATGACCCTGAATATCTGATTCAGCGCGATAACCCATCGCCCCGGCGCGACCGTACAGATCCCAGCTGTCGGTTAAACCGTAGCTGGCTTTCAGCGACAGCTGCAGGCCCTGGCTCTTCATCTGTGAACCCGAGGCACCGTTTTTACCGTTGATCTGCATATTACCTAAATAATCGTAGCCGCCTTCAACCGCCAGCCATGGATTAATCTGGTAGCCGGTGAAAACACCACCGCCGACATTATCGCTGTCGTAACCAACGTTGGCACGCAGCGTAGTGCTGGTATCAAAATAGTGTGACCATCCCAATTTACCACCGGTATACCAGGTGCCCGCATCTGCTGCGGCAAAAGCGGTGGTGGCGGTCAGCGCATTCGCAATAATTAAAGTTATCAGCGTCTTCTTCATAATTTTCCTGTTATTAGCGTCTCATCAATCGACGGACTGGATGCAAAGTGGCGCTACAATAGGATTTTTACCCGACGCTGATAATCATTTTTTTGTTTATTTTTGGATAGTGCCAATCACTCTATAATAAGCGTGCCATTATTTCCTTTTTAACCGGGCTAAACGGATTATCCATTACCATTTTCTTTCCCGTTTTAACATCAACGTGAGCAATCATCCCCGGCGCCATATTCAAGCGCTTGGCGGTGAATGTCACCCAGCTGTAAGTCCAGACCCATCCGGTTAGCGTCTCCTTTTCGACGTCCAGTTGCTTTAATTTTATGTAATAGAGTAGATGGTATGTGGGTACCTGAATAAGTCACTCGGTGACGCCGTCCTTTTTTTTTTCAGAACCCCCGACGACAGCCGGGGGGACGTCAGATTATTGGAGGAAGTTAACGAGTCGGTGGAAATTGTTCCCTTTGATAAAATATTCAGCCGCAGATAATGACCCGATAACGCTGATATGCTCACCATCGAGCGAATAAGGGACACCAGATCCATTGGTTTGAGTTTCACTGAACAGCATGCTTCTACTCAAGAAAATGGTATTCTTGTTTCCAGCAGTGAGTGCTGTCAGGATAGTATCAACCTCTTTTTGTTTTGCATTTTTCCCATTTACTAAATACTTAGTAATATCAAACTGTCGCCTGTCCCATATGGATTTTTTATATAATTCTCCGATATTGGCTTCAAACTGATAGGGTTCATCCATGATGATGATTCGTTTACCAGTCCCCTGGGCCATTTTTATTAATGCTTTAACATTCCTCAAGGACTCTGCATTACTAACGATGTAAGACCACGCACCAGAAAAAATGAGATAATCATATTTTTCAAAATTTTTAGCAAAATATTCACGGTTAAACATACATTGTTTGTATGCAATAGATGTTTTCGGCCCCATAAATTCTCTACCCACCGATGGACTGCACCAGTTAGTAGTGATCGGATTAATATTTAAACCAACCTGCTTTCCGACGGAATCCCAAAAAGGAATATAGTGTCCAGCAAATGAATCTCCAAAAAGAACAGCATTCTTTTTACTATCTGTATTACCTACATGGCATGTCACACCATTTTCACCTAATTTTAGTTTTTTATCACTAGCGATAGCATAGAAACACCATCCATTACTTGGGCTTGGTAGCACAATTTCGGCAGAAACCTTCTGGTACTTATCTCCTCCTCGCCACAGGAAGCCAGAATGACTACGAGTATAATCGAATACAGAAATACAGAGCAGCGCCGGGATAAGAATACTAGCAACTATCTGTTTTTTATTTCTTTTCTTGAGCCATTTCGAGGCCCTTTTTTCGAAAAGCATATACACCAAAATGCCAACTACTATAGACGCGAAAGCTGACAGTAGGCGGCACTTTGTATCAGCCAATAATTCAAAATAGCTCAATGTTACAAACAATGGCCAGTGCCATAAATAAATTGAATATGAGGCCGAACCAATCAGTTGTGCAACTTTGTTGTTTAGCAGAATACTATTTTTGTTGCACGAGAACAAAATTAATGCCGTTGCGACGACAGGAAGAATTGCTGCATATCCTGGCCATAACTTGATATCATAATTTACACAAGCTGATATCAACAAGAGGATAACAGCAATGCGGAATAACGGAAGTCGGTCGATGTTTTTTTGTGAAGTAATAAACACGATACCACCAATCGTCATTTCCCACGCTCTCGTTGGAAGCATGTAGAAATTAAATGATGAATCAATCGTGGCGTAAAATATCGAGGAAAATAACGAAATTACTAAAATCAATGATAGAACAACAGAAATAGCCTTCAAACTCCTGGTCAATTTTCCCGTTAACATGATGATAAGCGGGTAAACTAAATAAAACTGCCATTCAACTGAGAGAGACCAAGTATGGAGCAGAAAATTACTATGACTATCACCGGTAAAATATCCATTGGCAAGTTTCAGATATTCTATATTCGAAGTAAAAAGCAAAGATTTTATCGCATACTTTGAAAAATCTTTGAACATATCTGGAGGTGCGAATTGGAAACTAATCGCGTAAAACACAATGACCAACAAAATAATAGACGGAATAATCCTTACTGCTCGAGCGATGTAAAAGTCGAACAGTCTAAAATCTTTATTCAAAACACCCGGAATAATCATTGCGGACATTAGATAGCCGGATACTACGAAAAATACATCAACTCCAATGAAACCCGATCCAAACCCTTGAATACCGAAATGGAATAGTACAACCAGTAATACTGCATAACATCTTAGACCATTTATATCTGTTCTAAATTTTATTCTTGACATACATACCTGTTAATGAAATTCAAAATTTAAGAATTGGACTATTGCAATTCATTATACAAGCACTGCTTTTTGATTCAATAAGTTTAATTAATATAAGATGTTACGCAGAGCGCAGAAGGCAGTTGCAAAAGTGATACAGGTGGAAAGTGACCCATCTGTTAAAATCTGTTTCAATACTCTCCCGTTTTTTAAACCAGCTACTTAACACTCTGTTCATATTGGATAAAGCCAAGAAAGCGGCAGAGCAGAAAGCTGGCCAGCCGTTCGGCTGCAACTTCCACGATATAAAAGCCAAGTCTATATCTGCTACGCTGGCAGCAGCCGGGAAAAGCGGCTGTTCTCCGGTCACAAAACCGAAAGTCAGGTTGTTGTGTACGACAGGAAGGTAAAGATCATCCCTTCGCTAAGCGCCCCGCTACTCAAGAAAAAGGCATAAAAAAACCCGCTTCGGCGGGCTTTTTATTGGGCGGAAATGGCAAAAATATTCCAACAGCCCAAAGCAAAAAGGGGTTACCTTTCGGTAACCCCTTCTTTTAATTTGGCGGAAGCGTAGAGATTCGAACTCTAGAACCCTTTCGGGTCGCCGG
>ERZ1026892.157-NODE-157-length-33000-cov-6.334891_pt1 | contig 33000 bp, 50 predicted proteins | sample MGYA00380176_ERZ1026892 | MGnify/ENA primary metagenome ERZ1026892 (study PRJEB33269, sample SAMEA4719812) | human gut metagenome | biome: human-associated habitat; feature: organic feature; material: feces | place: Cameroon | collected 2013-10 ... | reverse complement strand
AACAGACCTGACGCCTTACGGTTGTTGACTCTGCATCGTTTCGGCTTAAGGCCGACTCGCTTCGCAACGCCCTGCGTTCGAAGAACGGTCTGAGTTTATCATGATATTTGTAAATAATCAACTTTTGGAATAATTTATTACTAATTATTTTTATTTGTGGAATAACTGGAATAATAGTATACTAATTTTTATTTGCAGGAGTATTAATATGAATCTTTATAGTGAATATTCTCAGATGTTGGCAGCTGGTGAATCGCAAGCAGACGTAACAAAAGAAGCAGCTATCAAAGCTTCTCGAAAGGCTGCGGCTCTCGCCATTAAGCGTGGATGTTCACGGGCTAAAGCCGGTATGATTGCTGCTGCCGTATATAAGAAGACGCTCAACAAAAAGCCCGCGTAGAGCGGGCTTAACCTCAGGATAACATCTCCGGTGAGATGGTTATTCGTCCTACCTCCCCAAAATCGGCGCTGTAGGTGATTACGTTGGCGCTCCGTTTACTCATCCACCCGCCGCGGGACGCGTAGGCGTCTTTTGCCGCCAGAGTCCGGTGCTGCTCTACAACCATGTTACGTGACTCGACAATTTTCTGGTGATGCAAATGGCCCACGTGCGCATAGCTGTATTCACTTTCGCCAAAGGCTTTGCGGAACTTGGCAATCATGACAGGTTCGATAGCGTCAAACTTACATTTATGACCGTGGTGGAAGAACAGCGTCGTTTTGCCGTGTTGCACCATCTTGTACACATCGGCAGACGTATCAACCTGTACACGAGGTTCATTACCATAAAGCGTGTGGAACATCTCCGCAAGCCAAATCATGCCGCTCTCATCATGGTTGCCCTGCACAATTACCAGTTTAACCAGCTTGTGTTTAACCAGGGCCATGCTGATAACACGACGTACCATACGAATCATATACCGCACCAGCTTCTGATATCTGGTATCCGCGTCCAGTACGTGGCCACTCGCCGGGGTGACGGCGTCTAGGCTGTCGAAGTGTGCAAAATCACCGAGTAGGTTTATTACGCCTGTTGCTGCGTCTGGCGCCTGCCGGAACGCAGCATCGAACCATTTGGCAAATAAATCCTCCGCAATGTTCATATCCCAGTCATCGCCAGTTTCATCAGACCAGGCCAGCATTCCGAGATGAAAATCAGATACGGTATAGAGGTTAAGAAGATTGTCGTTTTGCTTTTTCTTTGTGGCCGGGGACCGCGCCGCCGGAGCTATCTCAGAGCATAGTCCTTCAACGGCAGCTTTCATCAGCTCGTACTGGCGTTCGGCGTCGGTGTCTGTTTTTACCCATTGAAGTTTAGTGTTGCCGGAGGCATCCGTAAGCGTCGAAGTCCCTTTAATTTTATAACCATCTGGCACGAGTCGCGTCACGTCGCCGCCGTGCCCCACACCTTTCTTAGCCAGGCGTGCTTTGCGTATGCTGACATTACGGGTGGAGATGCCGTATTTATCAGAAATCTGCTTGATGGTCATCGCCGCGTTTATACATTCTTTGAGCTGCTCGTCTGTTATCTTCATACCGACCCTGTGAATTAGGATTAATCCTAACCTATGTACCACGTATCAGGCGTGCAGGTAAACAAAAAGCCCGCATAACGCGGGCTTTATCCCTGTTACTCCAAGTATTAGGAATAATTTATTCCACATTATTTTTATTGGTGGAATAACTGGAATAATAGTTTACTAATGTTGGCTGTTGGATTATGCTTGTTTTCGCAGGCATAAGGCCTCTAACCAAAGGAAATAAAAATGACTGCTAAAATTTTTGCTAATCTGTTCTATACCGCCGCTGTGGCTTCTCTGGCTTACGCATCTTTTTCTGGAAATTACACTGTCGCTGGTGTCGGTGTGGCAGTTTCGTGGGTTATTATTGCGTTGGTGATTGTAGTTTTGGTGCTAATTTTACTGGTTTCTGCAGCGGGAACAGAGGAGCAGAAAACTAAAATTAAACAATCTCTTGTCGATGGCGCTCCTTCAAAAATAGTAGGGGCGCTTAAACCCGCGCTGTTGTTCCTGCTTCTTTGTGTGTCCGGTTTTTGGTTCACAGCGGTAGTATATGGTCTTGCATCTTTAACCTATCGCGGTGTCTGCATATCCGCCACAGGCAAGACTAAATAGTTTATAACAAACAAAAAGCCCGCGATAGGCGGGCTTTATTCAAGTTATTCCAAATATCAGGAATAATTTATTCAGTAGCTTTAGGCTTCACTTCCGCAGCACGGGAGAAGGCTTGCACTCCGTCGGCGTCAGTAACCACGGCAAAATATTTACCTGGCTCGGTTACTTTCAGCTTCTCTCCGCCATCCGGCACGTTAACGACCTGTTTATCGTCCTTGTACCACTGAATAGCATACGGCGCTTTACCGGCCTTCGGTGATGCCGTCAGCGTGGTTGCCGTAGTTCCGAGCTGTGCGTCCTCGGGTTGGGTTGCAAAATACACGTCGCCTGCATCCGGCAGGTACGGCACTTCGAACCACGCCCCGCCGGACGATACCGCGATACCAGTTTTATCCGCGTAGGGCATCTCGTCCACGGCTTTACCCAGTACCGATTCATCCTCAAGATAAACAGCACCCTCGGCGGAGCCAGAGACGCGCTTGTACTGAACAACTCGGCGTGAAGGAACATCTGTAACTGTGAAAAATCCGGCCATACTATTCTCCTAAATTGATTTTGTAGCCAATCTTAGAAAGGTACTCAGCTACTCGTTTATCGGCTTCCGCCATCTCGGCCAGCGTCATCGGGCGGTTGAAACCGTCCACAGATGCGGCCCGGAACTCTTCCGGCGACATACCGGCATTACGGAATATGGCACCACGAACAGGGCCGATTGCTTTATCCTGCCACCATGCGGGCTGCTGCGCAAAGAAATCGTAATAACTGGTATCTGCGGCAACCTGAGTACCACCTTCTGCGCCTTTAGCGGCGCGCTTAGCCCCTTTATCCAGGAAATCAAACTCAGAACTGATTACTGGTGCCGTGGTAGTCCTGCACGCAACGTGAAACGGCGGCTTTGGCTGATATTCATCAGTCAATTTATATACTTTCTTTGGCGGCCAGCTACGACAAATAGCCGAGGTCCTGGAGTCGAGAGTAACGACCAGTTCATACCCTTCAACAATGTCTTTGTTCTTCTCGTAGGTTACGTCTTTGGCCTGAGTTGAGACATGATTGACGGCGGTACGAACCAGTGCGGCGGCGTTGCGCTGGCTTATGTCCGCCAGGCCACCAGCACCCACTACCTCTTTGACAATCTGCCGTGTGGTCTTGCCCTGGACGAAGCCCATCTTAACGCCAGTTACCAGGCGATTTACTTCAGTATCTTCCCACCCTTTCATAAGGCCGAACAGGTCCGTAGGTTTATCGCCGAGAGGCATCGGGTTCCACTTAGCGGCGGACCAGACTTGCTCCGGCGACGGAGTGACAAACTCGGCATCGACATTAGCTGTCAACGTCTTTGTAGTCCAGTCGGCCTCATAGCCGCCGAGCGCCTGAAGGTCTTCTGTCAGCTTGTCCTGCCAGTCAGTCGTAATGCCGTCCAGGATGTCTTCCAGGTCGCGCAGGAGCTTCTCCAGGTTCTGCCGTGTGCGATTGTCATCGCCGAACTGAAGAACCTGTTTACGCACATCGTCACGCATCTGCTGGATGAAAGGCTCAAGCTCGCTCACCTCATGAGAAGCGTTGCGCTGGAGCCAGACCTGATGGCTGATGAAAGCAGAGATTAGGCTCATTCGTAAATCAAGGCCCCAATTATCAGAATAACTACAGCGAATAGTGCCCATGAAATAATCATACGCACCACCACATGTAAATTGTGACCGCAACAGCGGCCACGATGAAAATATTAAACTCGGTTCTGGGCATTCGCATCACCACCGTTATCTTCGTCTTGCGGGTTAGCCGAGGCCGGGATTTCGCCCGTCACCGTCGTAGCACTCGGCAGCGGCTGGTCGGCGATGGCGTTCTGGATATCCTCATCCGTCCAGTCGGTAACACCGGCTTTGCGCAGCGCTGCGTAGTAGGCGGTTGCCGGGAGATAGCCCGCGTTGATGTCGGCCATCCATGCGGCGCGGTCCTGCGCGGTCATCGGTTGCAGGAAGAAGTCCATATTCAGCTTGAACTCAATCTCTGTACCTTCCCGCAGACCCATCATCGCAGCAACCCACTTCAGAGCTTCAGTATACGCCATGCTCACGTTACGCGCGATGGTAGCCATTACAGACGTATCTGCGCCGCGCTGGAGACGTGCAGACTCGGCGGTAATCTGTTGCGTCGGCGTGATAAGCTGCGCGCCAATCTGGATGGCCTGCTGTTCCTTGTCCAGCATGTTCTGTTTGGCCAGGTTGTTCGCTTCCGCCTGGACAAGCTGCGCATTACCGCCCGCACCGATGTTATGGCCAGTGCGGCTACCCATCTTAATGCCATTCGGGTTGGCTTCCTGGAACTGGGTTAAGTTCATGGACTCGCCTGGGCTGATGAATAGCGTCGGCTGGCCTACAACGAAGCTTGATTCCTCATTATCCGCGCTGTTGCGGAAGTGGCCGATGTTCAGTTCAGCCAGCGGCAGTAGCGGCGCGTCGTCCACTGTAGCATCGTTGTTGCTCGCACCAATGAACGTGAACGGAATTTTACCTTTGAGCTGGTCGCCAAGTTCCGGGTAGATAGTTTCTACCGGCTCGGCGTCGCCGCCTTCAGCCTTGAACTTATACAGGCGCTGGCGGTAGCTGCCGTTCTCGTCTAGGTCCAGCACGCGATACTGCTCACCATATTTGACGACAAATTCATCGCCGGGTTCGAAATACTCCCACACTTCTCGCAGGACAATCATCACTACGCGGTTCACTGAACCGAAGCGCTTCATACGCCAGTTGATGATGTTCTCCGCCGTGTAGAACGCGATGACGGGGTTTAGCAGACCTTCGTTCTGCTCGGCAGCAGTAGCCGCGCCCGTTTCCGGGGCATCCACCAGCAGACCGCCGCGCCCGATAGCGTCAATCTCCATCAGAGTGTCCTGGGCGTGCTGCCACAGGCCGACGCCGGAGCCATCGCAGTTAGTCAGCAGATACTCTAGTTCGCGCGGGATAATCTGCTCAGGGTCTTTGCGCATGACGCTTCCGACCATGCCGGACAAGGTACGTTTTGTGAAGTTATAACATATCGCGCCCTGCTCATATTCAGCCTGGCGCGCTTCGCCGTATTTCTTATCCGGCTCATTCAGGCCTACGTTTCGCAGGTAGCCGATAAGGTCGCCAGCAACAGCGTTACGAACCTTCTTCCATTTTTCGTAGTGGAATTGCCACTCACGGTGTTTAGTTCTGACGCTGTTGTCGTTAGCGGTAATGGCCATCAGCATAATCTCTTAGTTAAAGTGCAAAAGTAACCGGGACGTGAAGCACTGGTTTAATAACCGGCATTTCGTATGCAATTGGGTACGTAGTGGCGTCGTTCTGGTGGTCGTTGCCGCCGCCTTTGTCCGGCTCGCCGTTCTTGTCGTAGGCCTGCTGCTCAAGACAACGGGCTGTGACCGGACAAGCCTGCTCGTTAATCATCACCATACCAGATTCCAGCGCTTTGTTCATCGCCGAGACGCGGTCTTTCACTGCCGGGTTTACCGTTTTGGCGCGTACTTCGAATCCCGCTTGCTGGAGCTGGGCGATATCTGACGTCGACGCGTTACTGCTCTTGCGGTTCTTGCCGCTGGCGTCCGGGTACATGACGATGTGGTGGCCGTTGTTCTTCCAGCGCTCGGTGATAGTGCGGATGACGTCCGGCGTATCGAACATATCCTTTAACTCGGCGACCGCGTGCCATATGCGCCCCCGCTGCACGTAGACGGTTGTTGCCATCTTCCCAACGTTGAAGTCCTGGCCGATGTAGAGCGTTTCGCCAGGCTGGATTGTCTCACGGCTGCCGTTGCTCTGGCGCTTGTACGCGTAGTAGACCGTGCCTGATGTCAGGTTGACAAACGCGCCGTCGATATAAGCGTCGATAAGCTGTTCCGGGTAGGTCGCGCGCAGAGAGTCAACATAATCCTCTGGCAGAAACGGATTCGACATAGTGGACGCCTGAATCATTTCATAACCTGGCTTCTTGTTAATCACCCAGCGGTCATGGACGAAGCGGAAGCCCTCTGGCGTAGTGAATATGGACACGGTATTCACCGGCTTCGGCGACGTTGCCAGATAGGTATCCGGCACCTGGCGATTACGGGCGATGATTTTATTCCACGCTTCCTGTGCGTGCTCCATCTTCAGCGTATCCAGTTCATCGACTTTGGCCCTGAATGATTCGTAACCGACGATGCGCGCCGGGTTATCCAGGGTGCGAAGAACGAAGTCGCCAAGCTGCCGATTGGACGTGTAGATGATGTTGTCAGATTTGTTATAGCGGTAGCGCACGCCCCATTCCTGGAGCTTCTCTTCCATGCGCGGCGCTAGGATAAGTCTTACCAGGTCATAGGTTGGCTCGTACATCGCAATCATGGACGACGCGCCACCTTCCAGGCTGTCCAGCAGAGCACTGTTGCACATCACTTCCGATTTGCCCGTGCCGAAGCCTGCCACGAATGCCGGGAACTTGCAGTGCATGTTGAGGAAAGCCGCCTGAGGCTCAGTCGCTTTTATGTTGACTTGCACCGACGATCTCCACGACTACTTTCTGAATGGTTTCGTTACCCGGATTTTCTTCGTCTTTGTCAAGACGCATCTTGTGGTTAACCTGAAGCATAAGCGCAACGGCACCAGTGCCGATACCGGCTGCCGATAGCTCCATCAGGAACGCTTTTTGTAGCCCGGATGCTATGCGGTACGCTTCGCCGAATTCTTCGTGTTTGTCGCGCCAGTTTTCCAGCGCACGGGACGTAACGCCGATACCGGCGGCGAACCGTTCGAATGTCGGCAGCTTATTGACCAGCGCGACTTTAAATTCGCCTTTCAGGTTTTCGTGGGGCACCCAAGAAGATGGGTTTGAGAAATAGGTGACGATGGCCTGGCAATATTCCGGGCGGTAAGATGTCGGTTTGCCGAACACGTAGCCGGGCGGCTTAGGGTCGCCTTTCTTTCGCGCCGGTGTGACTCCGGCAATGCCTGGTTCTTTAGCCTTGCCAATCTTCATGGGTAATCTCCTGTCTATGCGTGTATGACCATCATAACGCATCAGACGCGCCCTGCGCATCTTCAGGTGATTATATAGCTAAGGGTTGACAAAGGCAAAAAGAAGCCCGCACAGAGGCGGGCAGGATGGTTAGAGATACCGATGTACAATACCTGACACCGCCGATACTGCGATTGCTACCCAAATAACGGTTCGCGGTGTCTTTGGTAGACTATCAAGAATGCGATATTTAAATACAGCGTAAAATAACGCGAGCCAGAACACCAAATCAGCAAAAGATTCAACTGCTTGTGCTAATAATTTAATCATAACCCGTTTGCCCTCTCCGTCTTAGTTACGCCGCGCCGGGTGTACAGCACAGGCGATGTTTTCTGGTGCGTCATCAGACGACCGTTAAAGATTACATGCTTCTCACAGCCAGTGTCGAACCGGTATTTAGCAATGGTTAACTCGCTCAGGCCAGTTTCACGGCAGGTGGCTGCGATGCTGCCGTGTCTGGCGATTAGTTCCGGGATGCTAGTTGGCGACCTGGTGGCCTCGATAGGCAGCCCGCAGATATCACACTTAGCATCAGGCCAACTGGTGAATTTATGTTCGCATATTGTCATGCTTTCTGCCATTTCAATGCGGCCTCCAGTTCTTCTTGTGGAATACGGTTTAGCGTTTCCAGTTGCTGCCGTGTGAGGTTTCTCGTACCCATAAACCGGATGCCGGACGGTGTGCGCACCGCGGCAACGCCTTTCTCACGGTACATGTTCAGTAGAGCTAACGTGTTCATAACCACCAGCCTATTTCTTTCAGCGCCAGAATAACCAGCGGTGCGCCGAGGATTGTTACCATGATGATGTTATTCATTGGTTACGCCCTCAAATCGTAACAGTCGCAGTGGGATTCTATTGCATCCCTGTTTTCTTCCTGGTCAAGGTACTCATGCAACATACGATACGCCTTTAGCTGGTATTCCTCGTTGATGGACAAGTCACCGTAGCTCTCCAGGCGGCCGATATTCTCGGCGAGGGATTCTTTAGTTACTTTGGTTGTCATCTTTTCTTAACCCCGCAGTCAGCGCAGCACCACAAGTTAAAACCTGAATGCCACACATAGTTGTGCCCACACTTATTCAGATTGTAGAAGTTCACAATCTCCCGGCGCTCCTCCTGCAACCGGGCCAGGGTCTTCTCTACCTGCGATATCATTTCATCGTACTGCTTCAGGCGGTGCTCGCCTTCAAATCTGTCGTAACAATCGGCAGCGGCGATGCTGGCGGCTTCGTATTCGGTGTTAGTCATGGCGCAGCCACCCTTCGTTGAATATTGCGGACACGCCCTGCTGTTTTAGGGATTCAATAAGCGCCTTCTGGTATTTATCACACCTGAATTCTTCATCAGACCACGGAAATTCTTGTTTCCAGAACTCTGGCGCTTCTGGGTCCGGGATAACTACTTCAGCTCTAATCATTTGCATTTCCCCAACATCCGGTCCAGATGCTTGTTGTTATTTACTGAACCGAAGGAGTTCCGGTTGATAAGTTCACGGCGTTCGGCCTCAAGCTGCGCGGGCGTTAAGTTTCGCGGTTTCTCTGGTCGGTTGTACTTAGGCGCTGCCGTAGTAGTGCCGTATTGCTGATAGTCGTATTGGTCAAACATGTTTGGGTTCCGGTTTAATAGCTGATTCAATGTGCGTTAATCTGGTTTCGCCACAGTTCGCGCACGCAATACCGATTTTATGCCAGCGTGCGCCTTTCTTGGCGTGCCACCTAACACTATATCTGGTATCAAGTAGGCCGACGGCAGAGGCACAGAAGAAACATTTCTCCATCACTTCACCCCCTTATACGCTGCTTTCAGCGCCTGCATAGCGCCGTACCAGTAGGCCTCTTTCCACCAGCGCTCAGTCATCCCGATAGCGGCGCGGGCCATGATTTGTGCGTCTTCGAACGCGTGTTTGTCGTGGATGGTCATTCTGCAATCTCCCAGGCGGCGTGCAAGCACACCGGAAACCGGCAGTACAGGCGTTGACCTTGGTCGCCAACAATCTCAAAGGAATTGTCTGTTCCCGGCTTACTAACTACGTCATATAAATTACCAAGAGTTAGGTATTCAATGTTCTCTTCGTCCGTAACATCTAGTACGCGAACTTTATCGCCAACGGTTGGATATCTCATTCTCTTCGACCTCATGTTGTATGGTGTAATCAAAGAATAGGATACTATTTATCGGAATGCAATAGGGAGGGGTAAAAAAAAAAGCCCCGGTCTGGAGAACCGGGGCAAAGCTGGCTGCATGGAATAGGAATAGTTGGCAGGGGTTGCGATTTCGAGGACATTGTTAGCTCGAACGTGTCCTGCTGTTCCAACTATGAGACTTGCATTCGTCTTTTGTTATCCGGCTCTTAGGCGCGGCCCTGTTAGGAGGACGACCATCGCTTTATTAGCTCAAGTAAGATGGTTATTTACCATGCGGATTCTCACCCTGTAAACTACATCGCGCGCTATGCTTCAGGGTCGCTGCGTGCTGCGCCGCATGGAATTTGATGTTGGCAGGAGTTACAAGAGAATCAAAGCTATCATCTCTTAGCCACTTATAAGGCGCGGCCTATCCAACTATCTGAATATACCACTATTGCACAGCGCGTCCAATCTTTTCTGCTTCATGCCACAGCTTACCGTCGAATAGAGCCAGACGCCCGGCAACACGGCGGCGCAGGCCAAGCACAGGCTTGCCATTCTGGTTGATGAATAGAGCCAGTTTGGCGCGCAACGTCTTCACGTCACCAGCTCGTAATGCCTGGCCGGTTCCTGTGTTAGGCGCAATGACGCCAGCACCAGCGTTAAACACCAGGTCAACCACAGCGTCGAACTGCGCTTGTGTAAGCGAAGGGTGTGCAACTGCATCGGCGGCTTTCACGGCAGCGGCCATATCACGATTCAGGAGAATCAGAGCCTGGCCCTCGGTAATCTTCTGGCCTTCTTTGACGTCGCTGCCGTAATGGCCATAGCCAATCGTCAGATACTTCTCGGCAGACGTAGCGCGGTAGGCCGTACCACGGAATTGCTCAAATGCGGCGGTAAAATGCAGCCCGTTATCACTAATGTTTCGATTTGGCATGGATGGTTCTCCGGTATTTCAGGCGCAGGACAAAGCGATGGCAAACGTCACGGACGCCGAGGGCTGTCTGAAGTACGATGAGCGTCGCAGCCAGGTGCTCTGGCACCGAGCTGTTCGTGAACTTCGCCAGCCCGGCGACGCAGGTAATAACGGTCGCCATATACAGCAGGCGTCCGACGAATCCATCTTCAATCCAGCGCGAATAAATATTAATGAGTGACACTACGGTCATGATAACGAGGCACAATACCCCGACAGGTGAGTTAAGGAACGCCATATTATCTGCTCCAGGGTAGCCTGATGCTGCCGATGGATGCGTCCGCAGCCTCGAACAGCTTAAGCCAGAACATACCCACCACAAACGGCACAGCGTACTGCCAGTCTGATTTAGATAGTTCATAGTAGCTTATAATGCCCGGAGAGGTATAGACGGCAACCGCCGCGCCAGCGGCAAGGTGCGCCAGGCGACGCAACACGGATAGCGGCTCATTTTTTTTAACCTGGTAGACTGCGCCCCCGCAGACAGCGGCCAGAGCGAGCCAGAAGTTTTTATCGTCCATCGGTCTGAGGACTCCGTAAGGTTGTTTTCCCTACGGAGATTATCAGATTGTCAATAGATATTCACTTATTTTTAGGATTTATCCGAGGCATTCCAGCGGGTATACAGGCGCTTTTCTGTCTTAGTCGCAGCCAGACCAAGGCCTGACTTAACCCAGTAAGCGTACAGGCGGTACGCAATGGACGCGCGTTCCTGAGTTGGGAAGATTCCAACGGCAATAACCTGATTGTCGATGCAGTAGCACGCGCGCCACATACGACGCTCAGGCATCCAGTGCACACCTTTAACTGGCGTGTGCTCTGGTGCTTTGTATTTCACTGCCGGGCGCTTCGGATAACTAAGTGGCTCGCGCCGCCCACTCTTGCGTGACTTGATAAGGCTGCTGCTGTGCTTCAGGACGTCAGTTGCCAGGCTCATTCCGCCAGCTCCTGCGCCCTTTTCGCGCTATCAACGATATCCTGCAGGTCCTCGGCAGCATCTTTGTGCCCGCGCTGACCAACCGCAAGAGCCTTCTTAACCAGATGTTGCAGCGCCGGGTTAGTTACCGCAAACGCATGAAGCACGTCGTACACATCGACGAATACGCCGGGCTTAATCTCGCGCTGATATTTATTTGTCATACGGGCATTCCTCTGTTCTGTACCATTCATCTAAAAGTTCGTCCTGTTCCTTGCGGTCGGCGGCGCGTTCTTCGTCTTCACTCATCACTTATCCTTACTCAGTCGCTTCGTGTTACAGAACGCCCGGACCTGGAAGTCTTCGGGCTTGTTGTCGAATGCCAGAGGCGCGTTCTCTGCGTTGCGTGCTGCCGTTAGGCACGCCTCCAGTGTGTAGAAGGTCTCAGTGGCTTCCAGATGGAGCTGGCCAGATGATAACACCCAAACAAATAGTATACTAGTCATTGCTTGGCTCCGTGATTGTTGTGAAAGCTGAGTTTATTCTGCGCTGATTTTCTTGCACAAACCGCCTCAAACAAGTCTTCGAACAGCCCAAGATGCATATGCACTCCGCCTGAATTGACACGTACCGCCCATTTCGAAACATCTTTACGCCAACAGACCCCAGGCACTCCAGAGCGATTGTTACGATATAACGTTTTATTACACATATTGAGCATACGCGATGATACTCGCAGATTACTAAGTCGGTTATTCAATCTGTCGTGGTCGATGTGGTCTATTTCCTCATTCCGTTTTAATGTCTTGCCGGGGTTAAACATGTCCCAAATAATACGATGAGCCTGGTACTTAACCCCGCGGTATAGAACACGACGATAGCCAGAGTTATCAACCCACCCTGCTAAAGACCCGGCTTTAATTCGAATCCCAGGGCTATTAATCCAATAAAGCAAACCGGTTGTTTCGTCATAGCGAAATACTTCATTCCAGTTCATTAGGCCTCCATGTCCGGCTTACGGCAGCCAGCCTGTTCACCTATTACCGCGCAAGAGCCCCAACGCTTTAATTCGTCTTGTGCTTCATGAAGAAAACCACGCAGCTCCGCTACACAAGCCCTTTCGTGTACTAGGTTCGCCTTAAGCTGACGTATAGTATTTTCCAGCTCCTTGACGCGCTGTTCGGCAGGCGTCGGCCGCTTAGCTGGGCTGTCTGTCTTCAATGCCTTCTCGCGCTTGCTGAGGGCCTTGTCGTTGAGGCCCGGTGTTGTTGCGTCATTACGCTCTTCCCAAGCCATGACACCGATGTCATGCGTCAAAACCTCCAGCACATCATGCATCGCATGGGCCAGACGTGACGCAGAGGCCGGGATACCGCTGCCGTTTGCTAGCAGGTCTACCATCGCGGCCTGGTGTTCTTTAAGAGTTGCCATTAGCGAAACTCCTCAATCAATGCGTCAATGGTGTCGTCAGTGTCAACATCCATCCCGCCGCAGTTGCTAAGTATTTCTACATAATCCTCGTCGTCCAGTCCGATGGCGCAGAAAAACTCTACGATAGCGCCAGCAACTGCGGTTCTTGCTTCGTCGGATTCACAAGTAATCAGTGAACAATTTACTGCGTCACGAAGACGTGCCTTCAATGTTGATTCATCAATCTCGATAGCCATGTTCCGTTCTCCTCGTTAAGTTGATATCAACAATACTATGCTATTTCTTATCTGTCAACGTAGTTTCTTCAGCCACTTCGGATTGGGCCGGTACATGCGCGGCCGGTGTGCCCACTGACGCCAGACCTGCACCACGTAGCGACCGTTGCCGTAGAGCTGGACGATTACGCCGGTGTGGGTGTTACCTGTGCGCGGGTGCGTCCAGGTAACGATGTCGTTTAGCGCAAGCATACATCACCAGCCGGAAAACATGCCGAACGTGGCGGCGGTCTTAGCTACGGTCAGGGCTGTAATCCACCCAACAAGAAACCAGAATTGTGCTTTACTCATCTTCGTATCTCAGCAATAGGATTCGTCTGAATATGGGCAATAGTGCGCGATTGGGGACGTATTGTTACAATATATCATTACAATCGCGCATCGGATGTTAACCGTTTATCAGGTCGCTTAGCTCTTGCAACGTTTGTTCGTCAACCAAATTTCCATCGGGCTGCTGCGTGGCATTGTACAGCCGATATACTGCCGCCGCTTCGCGCAAAAGCTCGCGAGCCTTATCCGCAACCTTTTCGTAGTCCTCAAAAGATACCCACTCTCCGTGGTCATATTGGCTTAATTCAGGAACACCCCAAGATTCGCTCAGTTCATAACGTTTTACCATTTCTCAAATCCTCGTTTCATGTTGGCTGTGAACTAACAATACAATACTATTTTTATCATTGCAAGTATGTTGGCTGCCGAGTTACTAAATTACTTTGCTGCCGAGTTACTAAATTACTTTGCTGCCGATATGCTGAATTGCATAAGCGACGTGAGGGATGATGGGTGGGGGCAACGCACCCATCTCTCCTCTAAGGAGCAGCCCCCTAAAATCTCCCCCTCGGCAGCAAACCCAGACGTGGCGCGGAGGGGAGGCGGGGGAGACCTTCTCCCCCTGACAAATTTCTCCCCCAAATTCTCCCCCGTTATTTATGCACTTTTTCTGCATAACTATTCACCCCTGAGACTTGATATTTAATCGCTTAAATCGTCGTCTACAGCCAACATTTCATAATCTTTCGGCCCTGTTGGCAGCCGGTATTTGGTAAACCGCCCATCTTCGCCGTTTAGCAATCGACCTTTTTCGTCACGTCCGAACCATATAATCCGACGTGCAGCCAACTTTTTAATAGAGGCATAGCGGTCGCCGCCCTTACCGACAATACCGATAATCTCCGCGGCAGTGTATCCGTCCGGTTTATCCTCTGCGGATTGCAGGTCCTCCAGTGCGTTATAGACGGCGGCATCGATACCCTTGAGCATCGGCTGATTGTCTTTCGTTTCTTTTGCCGCCTTGCGCGCAACGTCTGCCGCTGCCGTGGTGAACGCGGCCAGGGCGACAGGAATGAGTACTAACGTTTCATCGCGCGGCGATGAGTCGAACGGTTTAACGGTGTGGCCTGTTAAGAATTCTCCGAAGTCCGGCGCGTCGCGGGTAGACTGCATCGCTACTATAGCGTCGTCGTGCGACTTCTCTACGGTGATGTGGCACTTGGCCAGCACGAAGCCACGCGGCAACTGCTTAACGCCAGCGCGAGCCTTCTCCATGTACATATTTAGTTGCAGAGGCTTCGTCTCGTCCGGCTGTTCGATGAAATAAACGAAGTCAACCGCGCCGTGCAGCGCGCCGGAGCCACGACCGACGCGTCGGGCGCCTTTCTCTGATTTGGCCGGGTGGTGGACGACGCCCGCGCACGCACCAGTTTCATCGGCAATCGCCTTGAGGGCAGACGCAACCACGCCCATATCTGCGGATGAGTTCTCGTCGAAGGGGGTTGCAGATAAAGAAACAGACTGGTTCAGGGAGTCGAACGCCACCAGGCCGACCGGGTCATTACCTGCCACGGTGCGGATATGTCGGATTATTGCCTTGCGCCCGGCTGTAGAGGTGATGTCCCAGCCTTCGTGTTGCAGGTCGATAATGTGCAGCCATTCCAGCGGGTCGTCGTAGGTAATCTGTAGCGCCTGCTTGCGGTCTTCGGTCGTGCTACCACCTTCGGCGTCGAAATAGAAGTTGTGCGACTTGATGACCTTCGCACCAGCAAACGGAATGCCCGCGGCTGCGCAAGCCATCTGCCCGAGCAGGAAGAACGATTTACCAATGTTGGACTCGCCGACCAGCTCGAACGTGGATTTGAAGTTATACAGGCCGTCGATAATCGGGTCGCGCTTTGTGAACAGGGCGCAGGCCTCGTCCATCAGGTCTTCATCCTGGCACTGGTGCGCGTCGACACCCTCGGCAGCAGCCGACACCTGGTTATGATGGATGTGTTCAATCTCTTCGGCGTCGAAGAACGGCAGAAGCTCTTCAATCTGCTTCTTGCTGATGTTGTGCGCTTCTGGCAGGTACGCATTCGGCACGCCGGCGAGTTGCAGCATCATGTGCTGGTGGCTGTTCAGGCCTTTACAGTGGAAGTGCTGGCACTGGAAGCGCACCTCAGGGTGCAGGCTGTCCGGTAACAGGATTGCCGTGTCACCGTCTGTGCCGTCGCGCCCGTCGGTGTGCGCCATGTGGTTCGGGCACTGGATAGCCCAGCCGCGCCCTGACGACATCATCTCCAGACCCATCTCAAACGCCCAGCCTGCGATTGCCTGTGAGTTTTCGTCGGCGTTCGCCAGGGCATCTTCCGACCAGTTAGTCGCGCCCAGTTCCGACGGAGGCTCGTAGCCATTGTTCAGCAGCTTAGTGACACGCGCAGGCTTTCCGTCACTCTCCCAGTGCTCCGCACCATATGGCGGCACGAACATAATGCGGGCGCGCTGGTTAGCGGTCATATCGATAACAGCGTCCGGTCCTTCACCCATATCGGCTACGCCAATCCAGTGTAGGAAACTGTGCTGGCAATGCCAGATTTCATCTGCGGCCATCGGGACGTTAGTTGGGATTAAGTAACGTACAGCTCGCACATCCTCACCGCCTTTAAGTTCATGGCGGTCCCCGCTTGTACCATTCGCAAAGAACGCCAGGCCCTTCGCTTTTAATGCGCGGTTTACTCGGCGCACGTCTTTATTAGTTGCGCCGTCAAGGTCAATATAGATGAGCGAGCGCCCGATGATGGTGTCATTGCTGCGCACCTTATCAACGGCAGCCGCGATGTAGTTCTGCTGTTTCTTCTTACGTGCGTACTGTTCTTCTGTTTCGCTGCCGGTGAACTCAATCCCTAAGCTCGGCTCTTCGATGTAGTCCACCATCTCTGTTACGAACTCTGACCAGGTGATATCATAGTTTTTGGCGCGACGTTTCTTTGCATCGTGGCCGATGGAGAAGATAATATTTTCCATGCTGGTTCTCTAAAATAGTTGATTAGTTTGTCAACACCTGTTCTAATAAAGGGGTTCCATGCTTCGCCCCAATACCATGTTGCTTATCTAAGCCCGCCATCCTGCTTGATGCGCGGGTTTTTTTTATTCGTCGTCTTCGTCCCAGTCGTCTTCGTCATCCGCAAAATTGAAAGGGTTAGTCGCGGCCATTAGTGCCGCGGGAGCGCCAACCCGCTGCATACGGCGTAATGATTCGGCCAGTTCAAAAGCCGCGATTCGTTCGTCCCCTAATTCGACAGACCCGGCATAACTAAAGGCTTTCGAAACCAATGCTGCCAGGTCGTCGTAAATCTCTTGTTTAGTTGTCATTTACTCATCCTCCCCGGTAGCAAGCCAACGCGCGTCGCACTCCAGCGCGTCCGCCAGCGCGAACAGTGAATGTGATTCGACGCTCTTGATGCGACCTAAACAGATGTGGCTCACGCGGCCCTGGCTGAAGCCGGTACGCTCGACGATGTCTTTCTGGCGAATGCCCAGCTTCTGCATCTGGCGGTTAACGCGACGGGTGAAATCATTCTTTTCTACAATCATTACAGATTCTCCTTAGTGTGTATCGCGTTACTATACGGCAATATTACTGATTCACGCAACATGAAAAATATTTTGCTAAAGTGCTTGCAGACCAGAATAGTTTAGTATTATAGTTCTCATCACCAACTGATACGGAGAACGAGAAATGACAGATTTTAAGAAGGGCGACATCGTAACATGGAGTAGCCAGGCGGCTGGGTCCTGGAAAACTAAAACCGGTGAAATTGTTTATGTCCATAACCTTAAAAATGGACATCGTTACGAGGTTAGGGTAATGCCTACCGAAGGCTCTAAAGCTAAGCCGAAGACCTATTATCCTTGGCCGTCGCTTCTTACTCTCGTTAAATAAATAAGGCAACGCCAGGGCCTATCTGGCACTTAACCAAAAGGAAACACGCAACATGTTAGATAAATTTTTAGCTCTGCTGGAACGCTTCGTTGTCGCGCATGAACTGATTGCAGCGAACTCGGCTAAACAACCGGCCACGGTTACCGTAGCTAACAATACAGCTAAGACGGTTGTCGTAGATATTCAGGACGAGCCGAAAGCAGTTAAAGGCGGTGACAAGCCAAAACCTGAAGAAGACGACCTGGCCGACGAGCCAGAAGAGAAGCCAAAAACGCGTAAGCCACGCGCAACCAAACCGAAAGCTGAACCAGAGCCGGACCTGGACAAGCTGCGCGAAGAGATTATCGTCATGGCTAAGCACATCGGCAGCGGCGATTCTGACGACTGCGCCGACGAGCTGGACGACCTGATGGACGAATATGATGTTCGTTCAGTCAAAAAGCTGGGCGACCTCCAGGTACAGGAGTTCCACAAGGAACTTAAGGCCATCGTCGCTAAGTATTACGACATCGAAGAGTAATCAACCTGCCCGGCGCTTCGGTGCCGGGTGACTTTGAGGATAAGCACATGAAACTGTCAGAAACTGAAAATGTTTGGCCTGTTACCGTTGTGGTTGTAGACGGTGTGGTTAGCCCGTCGTTAGCCTTAAAAATAAGAACTGGTGAGGTTTGTTTAGACCAGCAAACCGCGGCAGAACTCCTGCCAATTCTGCAACACTTCATCGCAACCGGGGAGCTGCCAGAATGAAATACGCACTCTATGAAGCTGTCGACACCCGCGACAACAAGCCGATGCTCTGGCTGCACGACCGCAGCAACCACCGTGTAGCGCTGTTCTTCGTCAAGACCGCGCCGTCGCGCATTAAGCAACGCACCGCTGCCGCGCCTGAAGGCATTACCTGGGAGCCCGAGCAGACAATGCTAAACTATGCTTCGTTTGGTAGTTCTAAGCTTATTGATAGCTGGGAGTTCAACGGATGAGCGAATGGGTTAAGTGTAGCGAGCGGATGCCTCCTAGGATTCCAGATACCTCGATTGAGTACTTGGTGTATGAAACAATGAATAATAGGGTGTCCCATGATTACTGGAATGTTCCTGAAGGAAATAAAAGCTGCCAGGCATTCTGGAATCACTACTCTGATAGCGTAACCCATTGGATGCCTCTACCGGAGCCACCAAAAGAATGAAACTAAAACCCAAGAACACCAGCGGCAGCAACCAAGAGCACGCATTACTGTCGCCATCCTCGGCTAAGAAGTGGCTTTCCTGTCCGGCTGCGCTGGCCTGCGAGTTCGGTATCCCTAACGAATCAGGGCAGGCTGCCGTAAATGGGACCGTGATGCACCTGGTAGCGGAAACCGTGCTAAACCGCATCATTAAGGGCGAGGGTATTAGCGCCGACACGTACAAGGGCGTCTACGCACTGAACGAAGGTAAAGGCCCTATCAAGGCCCTCGTGAAACCAGAGAAAGGAGCGGTGCTAATCACGGATGACTTCGTGTCGCAGGTCAATAAGTACGTTGACTACTGCCGTCCGATTATCGACGCTGCCGAACTGGTAGAGGTGGAGTCTCGCGTCAACCTGACGCGCGTTCTGCATCCAGGCATTGAGCTGAACGGCGAGCCGCTCCAGACCTTCGGTACGGCGGACCTTGTAGCGCTCGTAAAACGTTCAGACGGCACGTATATGCTCATTGTCGGCGACCTGAAGACCGGAGGTCACAAGGTGCTGGCGAAAGAGAACAAGCAGATGATGCTTTATGCTCTGGGCCTGCAGCGTAAGCTGAAACGCCTGTACGACATCACGGCGGTGCGTCTGGTCATCTTCCAGCCATATGCCGGCGGCGAGGACGAGTGGGATACGACGCCGGAAGCGCTTGAACTGTTCGGCAAGTTCGCACAGAAAGCAGCGCTGAAGGCCATCGACGCTTTTGAGCGCGGTAAGAAAGGTCTTAAGCCTGCCGACTTCCGCCCTGGTAACGATGCATGCCGTTGGTGTCGCTTCTCGGAGAAGTGCGGAGCAAAAACGCGTACCGCACGCAAAGAAGATATCGAAGAGTCCAGGACTGAGCTATCAGACGCAGAAATTATTGCCGAATACGAGAGACTGCCACTTCTACGGCAGCACATCGCTGATACCGAAAAGGCAATGTACAAACTTCTCATGGAGAAAGGTGCAACCGGCGGCTTTAAACTGGTAGAAGGAAAGATGGGTAATCGTAGTTGGACGGACCCGGAAGCGGTTATCGCGCGCTTCGGTGCTAAAGTCATGACGGAGTCCATCATGACACCTACTGCTGCCGCTAAAGCAATACCGGAGGAGGAACTGGCGGAATTTATCACACGTAAACCTGGTCAGCCGTCAATTGCAACGGCAGACGACAAGCGCCCAGCCTGGACGCCGGTATCTGACACAGACCTGGAGGACTGATTATGTTTTGGGGATTCTATATCACTGCGTGGGCTGTATGGTGGCTTTATGCGGCATGCAGTCTTATATCAGAAAAAGGCAATGCCAAAACATACGTCTGTGTAGGTTTCGGATTGTGGGTTTTAACCGGGTGGCTTCCTCTGATAATTACTAAATTAATTCCTTGACAGCACAATATTAAACTATTATCTTTAGCAGCACTGGCCGGGCAGATTCCCGGAGTAAACTGAAAAGCGAGAAAATTAAATGGGTATCAAAGTAAATCTTAAGAACGTCAGAATCGGGTGGGTTAATGTGTTCGAGCGCGCACCGGACCAGACTGTAGATGGTAAAGTCGTAAAAGGTAAGTTCCAGCTTACCGCATATCTGGATAAGAAAGACCCGCAGATTCGCAAGCTTGATGACGTGGTTCTGGAAGTTCTGACCGAAGGCCTGAAGGACCGCAAGGCTGCCGAAAAGTGGATGGATAAAAACTACGGCTTTGGCAACCACGCAGATAAATGCGCTATCCGTGACCTGGCGGAACGCGACAAGCCAATCGAAGGCCTGGAAGAAGGGATTTACTTTAAAGCCACCAGCCAGAAAAAGCCGGTGATTATGACCTCCGCCGGTGAGCGCCAGACCGAGAAAGGGTTGACCGTTGACGGCGATGACATCGAAGGCCAGGAAGTTTACGCTGGGTGCTACGCCAACGTATCTGTAGAGGTTTACTGGTACGACAAGTTCAAAACTCTGATGGTAAACCTGCTGGGCGTTCGTTTCCGTGAAGACGGTGAAGCCTTCGGCGGCGCGGGTGAAGTTGCCACCGATGACGACCTGGACGATGAAGACGAGAAGCCGACTCGTTCACGCCGTAGCCGCGATGAAGGTGACGAGGACGACGAAGATGAACGCCCGCGTCGCCGCCGTAATCGTGACGACGAATAATCACAAACGGCAACCTGAAGCCCGCCGCGTGCGGGCTTTTTAGCAACTGGAGTAAAGCATGAAACGTAAACTATTAATCATACCAGACAATATAAAAGACTATATGTCTTACGACGCCGATACCGGGTTGTTTACTTGGATAAGAACAACAAATGCCAGAGGTCGTCCAGGAGAACCTGTAGGTTGCTTAGGGGCTTATGGGTATATGCTGGTTCCTTTTATGGGTAAAGTCTATAAGGCTCATCGCGTAGCATGGTGGTGGGTTACGGGTGAGCAACCGTCGCAAATAGACCATATTAATCGCATAAGGGACGATAATCGTTTTAAGAACCTACGTATTGCCAGCGTAGCTGACAATGTAAGAAACGCAGGAAATAAAGGTGCCTTGACTGGCGTTAAAGGGGTTACTAAAAACGGTAATAGATTCTACGGCAGGGTTCATTTTAACTATAAAAGCTACAATGCTGGTAGTTACGGTACATTAGAAGAAGCACGTATCGCTGTAGAGGCGCTCCGCGCTAAATTGCATAAGGAGTTTGCCTGCAATGATTGACTACATCTTCTTTGATACAGAAACCTATTCTGAGGTTGATTTAAAAAAAGCTGGTTCCTACCGGTATGCTGAGGATAAATCAACCGAGATATTAATTTGCTCATACGCCATAGACGACGGCGACGCTAAAGTTTGGGACTGCACCGACGGTAGTAAAATGCCGGATGACTTAAAAAATGCACTCCGGCAAGTAAGAAGGCATAAAGCTAAACTAGTAATGGCTAACGGGATGCTCTTCGACCGTCTGGTGATGCGCAACTGCTGGGATATGAACATCGACCCGCGAGACATCCTCGACACAATGGTGATGGCCTTCCGCCATTCGCTGCCGGGTAGTCTGGCGATGCAGTGCGAAGTGCTGCAAATCGACGAGAGCCAGGCGAAGGACAAGCGCGGCAAGGCGCTGATTCAGCGTTTCTGTAAGCCTACACCGAAGAACTACAAGGTGCGCCGCTACTCGCGCGAAACGCACCCGGCGGAATGGGCCGAGTTCATCGAATATGCGCGCTCAGATATTACGGCAATGCGCGAGGTGTTCCACGCTATGCCAGACTGGGGCAACATCGAATTCGAGAACACGGTGCTGGCAATCGACCAGCGCATCAATGACCGTGGCTTCTTCGTCGATACGGCGCTGGCTAACGCGGCCATTGATGCGGTGAAGCAGCACAAGATTGAGCTCCAGCAGGAGGCCAACGAGAAGTGGGGCGCGGGCCTGACCGGCGCCGCGTTCCTGCCGACGTTGCGCGACCTGGCCCCGGCGCATGAGATTCTCAACGCGCAGAAATCAACACTGAATGACCTGCTGGCCGACGATGACCTGCCGGATGACGCCAGAACGATTATCGAAATGCGTCTGGGTGCCAGCTCCACGGCATCGACCAAATACAATCCGCTTCTGCTTGGCCTGTCTGGCGACGGTCGCCGCCGCGGGTGTCTGCAATATGGCGGCGCTAAAAGGACGTTGCGCTGGGCCGGAAAATCATTCCAGCCGCAAAACCTTGCGCGCGGGTTCTTTAGTGACGACCCTAAGAACAAAAAGAAAAAGATACGCCCTGAATGGGCTTCGGATAAAGACTGGTGGCGGATGCTTCACCCATTAAGTGTCGGTATTGAGATGCTATTAAGGGGGAAGGCGCACTGGTGCTACGATGTAGCTAAACTGACTGCTTCTACAGTTCGTAGTTGCATAATACCGGAGCCAGGTAAAAAGCTCGTGCAGGCGGACTATTCAAACGTTGAGGGGCGGGGGCTGGCGTGGTCCGCCGGAGAAGATACGGCGCTCGATACCTTCCGCGCCGGGCTGGACATCTATTGCGTAACGGCAGGGAAGATGTTCGGTCTCGACCCGGATTATATAAAAGAGTCAAGGTCTGACCTGCGCCAGATTGGCAAGGCCTGTGAACTCGGCCTGGGCTACGGCGGCGGCGTCGCGGCGTTCCTGACGTTCGCCAAAAACCTAGGCCTGGACCTGTACGCGATGGCCGATACTATGAAAGGCACATTCCCGGAACATATCTGGGCCGCCGCTAAACGAGGGTATGAATATGCACGCATCCAGGAGAAGAATAAGAAAGGTTTTGCAGGCCAGAAGGCGGAGCGCCCGTCTTACGACCTTCCGAAGAATGTATGGCTGACGTGCGACAGCATCAAGCGTATGTGGCGCGAGTCGCATCCGAAGACCTGCGCATTCTGGAACGACCTCGAATCGGCAGCGATGAACGCCATCAAGAACCCCGGCAAATCATACTGGGCCGGTGCCGAGGTGCGCGAGAATGGCGACCGCGCTATCCGCATTCGTCGCACCAAAGGCAAGGACGGCTCGCCCGGATGGTGGTTGCAGGTCGAGCTGCCGAGTGGCCGCATTCTGTCTTATCCTGGCATTGGTATTTCTGTAGAGAAACAAATTGACGAAGATGACGACCGCACCGAGTACCGCGAGCGCATCCGCTACATGGGTGAGAACCAGACCACACGGCAATGGGGTAAACAGTACACCTACGGTGGGAAACTGGCGGAGAACGTCACGCAGGCGCTCTGCCGTGACCTTCTGGCGAATGCGCTGGTTACCGTCGAGAACGCTGGCTGGCCGATTATCCTCCACGTTCACGATGAAATCGTAACCGAAGTGCCTAACGCGTCGGAATACACGGTTTCCGAGCTGGAACGCATGATGTGCGACCTGCCAGCCTGGGCCTCAGGGTTCCCTCTGGCGGCGGAAGGTGCGGAGTTGATGCGCTACGCCAAGTAATTACAGCCAACAAAATACTTGACTATAGTAGAGTGGTGACTTATCTTTAGGTCACCACTTTTATTTTGGAGATAAGAAACATGGCTAAGAAGGTAGCTGTTAGATATACAAACCACAGCGGTAAAATTAAGTATCAAACTGTTAATTGGTTTCGTCACGATGGTTTTAACCAGGCTGGAACTAATGTTGATTCCCTTACTGAGGATAACTACGCATTTGCCACTATAAAATGCCGGGCCTGTGGCGCTAACGACTGGACTGAAAACGGGGAGAGTATCAACCAGTACGAGTGTTCTTGCTGCGGAGCATTTGTAACAGTGGAGCCGGGCAATGGCTAAAACACCTGAAGGCATTATCCAGACCTACGCACAAGAGCAACTGAAGAAGCGTGGTTGTCTGGTTCGCAAGATTTCTTACGAAGGCCGCCGTGGTTGCCCGGATTTGCTGGTGCTGGTTCCTTCGCAATGGTTTTGGTCTGACGATAGAGAACCTGTCGACGCTAAAACACTGTTCCTCGAAATCAAGAAAGACGAACAGACGAAGCCAGACCCGCACCAGCAGCGCGAACACGCCAGAATGCAAGCCGTCGGCGCGGACGTGCGCACCATCGGCAGCAAGGCGCAGGTAGACGCCCTGGTTAAGGAGTTATTCCCGTGCGACTAATCCCTAAACAGAAGAAGCGCTGTATCAAGTGCGACGAGGCCAAGCCGCTGTCGGAGTTCCACCGGTCCAGTGTGGCGAGTACCGACGGCTACCGGAACATTTGCAAATGCTGCCGTAGGAAGACTGAAGCGGCTCGGATAAGAGAAAAGAGAAGCCAATGAAATTTGTCAGACGCGAATACCAAAAACAGATAACGGCGCACATTCTGAAGCACCCACGCGCTAATATATTTGCGACGATGGGCAGCGGCAAGTGTCTTCAGCGAGGAACGCCAGTAATTATGGCAGATGGTACTATCAAAAACGTAGAAGATGTTGTAATCGGCGATTTATTGATGGGGCCAGACTCTACCCCGCGCAAGGTGCTCTCCTTAGGCCGTGGCCGCGAGATGATGTACGAAGTAACGCCGGTGAAAGGTGACTCTTACACGGTTAACGAAAGCCACATCCTGTCGCTAAGGACCACTACATCAACCGGCAACAAGACCTGGCCTGATAACACTGTATTTGATATCCCGGTAAGAGAGTGGCTGAAGCTGCCTAAATATTTGACATGCGCTAACGGGTTGCTAAAAGGCTGGCGCGCTGCCGTTGAGTTTGAACGTAAGGAACAAGACCCATTGCTGCCAGCTTATCTTCTGGGTTTGTGGCTCGGCGACGGCAACAGCCGTGGGTGTGCGATAACATCAGGGAGTAACGAGACTGAGATACGAGACTACTTGGTTAAATACGCTGAAACAAACGGTATGTATATCAGAAAAGATGGCATAACCTGGCACATTACGCGTGGGAATATCGGTAAAAAAGAGCGGGTATTCACCGCCGCATTGCGCGAAGCCGGGGTGCTGGGTAACAAACACATCCCGCACAATTACAAATGCGGAGACCGTCAGCAGCGCGCTGAATTACTGTCGGGCCTTCTGGACAGCGACGGCTACTACGGCAACGGGAGTTTCGATTGGATCAATAAAAACGAAACCCTAACGGACGACCTGTGCTACCTGGCCCGTAGCCTCGGATTCGCGGCATACAAAACAGCAACACGTAAGCAGTGTCTAAATACGGGGGCCTGGGGTGATTACTGGCGTGTCAGTCTGTCCGGGGACTTCTCCTGGCTGCCGTTTGTGCGTGGTCGACACCTGAATATCCCGGCGCGCAAGATAGCCAAGAACGTTCTTAACGTCGGTATCAAGAGTATCGAACCCGTGGGCGTGGATGACTATTACGGATTCACTATCGACGGCGACCACCGTTTTCTGCTGGGCGATTTTACGGTGACGCATAACACCAGCGCGACACTATGGAGTCTGAACAAGATGTTTCAGACCGGTATGCTTGACGACTGGAACGCCTGCACAATGACTGGTGACCGCGTTCTGGTGCTGGCTCCGTTGCGCGTCGCGTCAGGCACATGGCCCAAGGAACAAACACAGTGGCAATTCCCAGCGCTGCGCGTCGTCGACGGCACCGGCAGCCGCCAGTATCGGGAAGATGTGATGCTGAACGACGACGCTAACGTCGTGTGCTGCAACTACGACATCCTGGAATGGCTGGTCGAGTTCTGGGGCGACCACTGGCCGTTCACGGTCATTGTTGCCGATGAATCGACTAAGCTGAAGTCGTTCCGAAGTAAAGGTGGTAGCAAGCGCGCCAGAGCGCTCAGCAAGGTGGCGCACAAGAAGATTAAGCGCTTCATCAACCTGACAGGTACGCCAGCGCCTAACGGCCTGAAGGACCTGTGGGGCCAGTGCTGGTTCCTGGACGCAGGCCAGCGCCTTGGCAGCAGTTATCAGTCATTCACAGACCGCTGGTTCGTTAGTGTACAGGAGGGGGGTCACCATGCTGCTAAATCTTATAAGCCTCGCCCAGGCGCGGACACTGAGATTCACCAGCGCATCGCCGATATCTCGCTCACCGTGGACGCAGCCGAATATTTCGGTTGTGATAAACCGGTCGTGGTTCCGGTAGTTGTCCCGCTACCGCCGAAGGCCCGCAAAGCCTATGACCAGATGGAAAAGGAACTATTCGCGCAGCTAGAAGCGGGAGAGGTGGAAGCGGCGAACGCGGCGGCGCGAACCCAGAAATGTCTGCAAATAGCCAGCGGTGCCGTATACACGACGGGAGACGACGGTGAGGCTACCAAAGAGTGGGAGGCCATCCATAATGCGAAACTGGAGGCGCTGGACTCTATATACGACGAACTGAACGGTGCGCCGCTCCTGGTGGCCTATCAGTTCCAGCATGACCGCGCCCGCATCCTGAAGAAGTTCCCGGAAGCCGTAGCACTGGCGAAGGGTAAGAAAGGCAACGACCAGATTGACGCCTGGAACCGTGGCGAAATTCCTATGCTGCTGGTACACCCGGCGTCCGCGGGCCACGGCCTCAACCTTCAGGATGGCGGTTGTCACCTGGCCTTTTACTCGATGACATGGAATTATGAGCATTACGCGCAGGTTATCGAACGTATAGGGCCTGTACGTCAGCATCAGGCGGGCCACCCACGCCCTGTGTTCGTGTACCAGATTCAGGCTGCCGATACGCTTGACCAGGTCGTCCAGGCGCGCGTAGAAGGGAAAGCGGATGTGCAAGACCTTCTCATGGAGTACTGCAAAATAAAGAAGGGGACCAAATGAGTGAGCTTGAATATAATCCAGAAACCGGTTCTTTTACCTGGAAGGCAACAAATCGCCGGGGCTTTATCGGGAAGCAGGCCGGATGTTTCTGCCAGCGCGACGGATACATAAGGATTCGCATACATGGAAAATTAGAACTGGCGCACCGGTTGGCGTGTAATATAGCCTACCCGGATAACCCTATCAGGCCAAACGAGCAAATAGACCGCATCAATCACAACAGGACAGATAACAGAATCGTCAACCTACGAAAGGCATCAAACACCGATAACAGCCGTAATGCTTCTATCGGCAGCAATAACACAAGCGGCGCTTTAGGTGTCTGGTTCGAGAAGTGTAGAAATGCGTGGGTGGCAGAAATAAAAGTAGACAGACGAAAGATTCATATAGGCCAGTTTGATAATTTTGACGATGCCGTAGCGGTACGCAAGGCTGACGAAGTTAAATACGGTTTTCACGAAAATCATGGTAAGAAGAGAGGTTGAGAATGAAAGTAGAACAGATTATTGAAGATGTAAGGACGCCATTGCTGGCAAGAATCAAGGAACTAGAAGCGGAGAACGCCAGACTACGGCAGCAACGAGACGCGGCGAACGCGCAAATTGATTTCCTGATTGAAGAAATGAAGAAGGCCCCGTGAGGGGCCTTAGTTTTAGATTATACAATAACTAATAACACCAATCCCTGTGGATGTTGAGTTATTTGCGTTCATTGCAATCATTATGCTAACACCCGACCCAACAGCTTCCCTACTTAGTATTACCTCCCCGGTTCTGCCAAAATCACTCTTTATAGTCACCGGAGAGCCTGGGTTGTTAACATTAGTAAAGACGATACTGGCACTAGTCTGAGTATTCCCTGATGCCGCGTTTGTCGGTACGGACACAACATCATATTTTATATAACATTGATGGCCATACGGAACGTTGAAAAACCCAACGTTCTTAGAGACATCACCAGTAACAGCGGTGTTTATTGTCACCTTTCCATCTTCTTTGAAGCCGTTGTAACCTGCCCAAAGAGCCTCAATCATGCTAAACGGAACTGGCCCTGTTTTTCCGTCAGTACCAGAGTAGCAGTTACTGCTTGAGAAGATAAATTGCCGTGAGTCAAACTCCTGAGCACCAGTAGGTGCCTGGACGTATAGAACGCGCTGTTTAGTTTGAGCGAAGCTATTACCAGTAATTAATAATGGGAATGGGAACCCAGAAGTTAATGCCGTTGTTTCTTTCACTACCCATATGTCATAGTCATTAAACAGGAAGTTACTCCCGATTATAGTTTTACTACCTTCAGCTGCCGGATTGCCTATTGATGAAGGGATAGTAAAGTTAACACCAATGGGGTTACTTTCTATTTGTGACCCTGCCATATAAAATGTTGTGTTAAACCCTGCAAGAACCCCTACCGTAGTATTTTCAGAAATAGTACACCCGACAATTGTTTGGGACCCGCCATGGGCAGTTTCGCTTAAGATAAGACCTCTGCCGCATAGAACAAACTCACACCCAAAGAATCTATTTTGGTCTGAAAGACCTTCTGAAGAGCCAGGGACCTTATCTATCACGCATCCAGAAGAGCACCACAATGTGCGGACATTATAGAAATCATTTAAGTAAACAACTCCTCTCAGTTTCAGACCAAAATCAAAATACCTGATATGCAGCCCGGAAAAATTACACTCTCGGACATGATATACCCCTGAATTTACGGTCTCATCGACACAGATGCCACAGTCACCATTATTGTTAAGTTCAGGACCCTCTAGCATCAAGTCCTGAATTGTTACCCCAGTAATGCCGTAATCGAAACGATATCCGTCCAGAGTTGGAATGAGCTTAAATATGTTATGTGGCCCAGTGGCTTTTATGCACGGCATCTGACGTTTGGAAATTGTTGAACCGCCGGGGCCTGTTATAGTGATAGGCTTGGAAACAGCGGTTTCACTTGACACTTTGTAATACACAGATGGCACAGGTATATCTAAACGCCCGCCCCAAGCGGTTGCATCAACAGCTTTCTGCAGTGCGGCAGAGTCATCTGTAGTACCGTCACCTTGTGCGAACCATAGCAGATTCACGCTGCCGTCATATTGGCGTTTCCATCGACGCCCGGTAGTGTCAACCAAAATTGTTCCGCCGTTGTCCGCGGAGGTTGTGTCGGAAGTATCCACTTCAAAGAAGCCGAATCCGCCGTCAAAAACGTTACTTTTACCGAGACAGTACACGCGAGTACGGCCGCCTGTGTACGCCCGTATTCCGGCGTAATTAATACCACCAATCAAACCAAACCCAGTGCTTGATGCCAGGTCATTACGTAAATCAGGGTCTGTTTGTGGGTGCCAGTCTGCCACTCCGACTGGGTTTGTACCTGCGGCAATAACATGTGGCAAAGCACCGCCCCACGAATACCATGTTTTACTGACCGGGTCATATACTACTTTATTACGGTCGTTTGCCGTTAGAGTGCCACCAGTTGAAAAATCGAAAGAAGCAGGGTAAAAGCCAATGTCACGTAACACCGCCGGCATTGTTTTTTGCACCTGACCGGTAGCTTGGTTTGTTGCATAATCGATATCAACACCGGAAGATACACCACCCTGTTTACCGGTAATTACTTCAGCTTCAAAAAGCTGATGTTTCTTTGCTGTCTGTAAATCTGCCAGGCTTAAAACGTCGCCGCATCCGCTAGACATAGTGTGTCCTCTTATAAATAACCGTTACTGAATCCGTCGCTGAATGCGCGGCCAAATGGCGATACGCCGTCGTACAGATAATAGTCTGGATGGTAGTTGTACGCGGTGATTTTAACCGTTCTGTCAGACCCAGGGTCCACCGTACTAACTAGCATCATCTGAGCATTATGCCTTTGTTCGCTGCCGAATGAAAACTCTGTTTTTAGCGAACTATTCCCTGTGTAGATAGCTTCCTGCGGCGCTGACTGCATAATGACTTTACGCGGTGAACTTCCAGCCACTACGGCAACACTCTGCACAGAGCCGTCACGCTTCTTAAGAATGATGGAGTGGTCATCGCCTGGCGTAAACTCAACAGGCTGAGAGAGCGTTAATTCAAGACCGTTTACTGCAATAACGTAACCGTCGTATGGTGCCATGCGCGACCCTTTAACGACAGATATGGGTCTCCCTGGCACCGCGAAGATGCCCTCTTCTGTTGCCGTAAACTCGACGGAAACTTTGTTGAGCATGTTTTTCTGATAGCGACGGTAAGCGTGCCAGTATGCCTGTTTGTAGTTTCGAACGCCTTTAGAATCGTAAGTATCTGTTTTAACCCCGCCATTAGGCGGAATGGTAATAGTCTCTTTGATGTTTGTATCCGGGTCAATGTAGCTGTATTTGACCGAATCGTACGCATCTTTATCGCTGAACTGTCGGGTCCATTTTTCCGTGTCTGGAGTCTTGCTTCTGTGCGTAAATACCATTTCTGGGCCTATACGAGGGCGCTCGAAATCCAGCATGATATTTTTGCCGTTTCTATAAGACGTACAGAAAATAGCCTCGGCAACAGTGGTTATGATGTCCTGCGCGGTTGTCTGGTAGCTGTCAAACGTGTAACAGAATTGACCCGCCTGAGGTGTCTGGAAATAAGCCTCGACTTCGGCCTGCACGGCCAGCAACTGGTCCATATTCGCGGCAGTTAAATTCAGGCCGCCAACTACAGGGTCCCGCATCAAGCGAATAAGGGACTGCACAGCCTGGGTGTTGGTGGTTAGTGTTGTGTCAAAAACCCCATTCCCGAGGTATTTGTACAGCATTTCTGTAGCCATTATTTTAAGCTGTGGCTGTTTTATTACAGTGGCCCGCGCGGTCTGTTTGCGAGCTGTATGCACCGTAGTAATGTTGCCGTAGCTAGTAGTTGTATCGCGTATTTGACCGTAAAGATTCGCGTATTTAATTTCGTCAACAACCTGACCATTGAACTTCAGGTCAAGGTCTGTCACCCTACGGCAGCGCACACGAACGGCTGACGGTTGCGGCAACGTGGCGATGATAGAGACGCCGGTAGCATCTGCTGAGCGGCCCGAGACTGTACCTTGTTTGGTGTAAATAGGGCCATATGGGTTTTTATTTTCATCTAACAACTGATACTGCATCTCCACGGTCACAGATGCGGCGCGCTTGCTGTTATTACCCTGGTCCTTATACATGCCGTTATCGGCTGCAATGTTAACTATCAGGCGTTCTGGTTCTATATTAGAGATAGTAACCCAGTCAGTTAAGCTTTTTGTGTAGGTATCCTGGGGGCCTACGGTGGAATCTGTACGGTCGTCAAGAGTCCATGGCGTAGTTAACTTCTGCCATTCCGCAAGATTACTGGAGACGTTAACCACGATGTCTACGTCACTTACAGATACAACAGGGTAATAGCCGTCAAGAATGGCGTGTGGGCTGCCGCTGCGGTCGACGTACACCTTAGTAAACTTAGCAACGTCACCCGCCTTTAAGAACTCGGAAAATTCTGGCGCGGTTGCGTCGTACAGAGTACCTAACACGCCAGACAGAGAGGCCGTGGTGGTGCCACCGACTTTTGTCACCAGGTCGTTTTGGGCTTTTAATGTCTGGCCGTCAATCTCGTTAGAGGCAGAGGTAATGTAAACACCTTCAGTAATAGGGTCGCCTATTAACAGGGTAGGAGTTCCATTGTTAGGATTTGTGTACGGCGCATATATTGCCGCGGAGGAGCCGGTTATTTCGGATAGTAGGGTATCGCCGTCTGTTATTCCTGACGCTGGCGTGTACAGCGGCCCACGGCCAATATTGTAATAACCGTACTCAATGACCGTCCCGGCAGAGTTGTAAAGCCGGTATACGGTCATGAGGTCATTTGGGATACTCTGAACTGTGCCGCAGATGTCGTAGGTACGTTCGTACGGACGCGGCTTATTGCTCCGGTCTGTAAGGCTATTGTTAGGGCTTTCACTCTGCCCGTTAGCCAGATTAGTGCTTGGCGTTTTGGTAGACGGGAAAATAATTTTGTTGATACGGTTAATGACGCCCAGCGGGTCGAGAACCTTCATGATTCCGCCAAGACCGCCGCCGCCAGCACCCTCGACAATATGGAACGTGCCCGGCTCGTTCAGCGCCTCAAAGTCCTCCGTTACTTTGTTATTCTCGCCGATTTCATCAATGTAAATTTCAAACGGCACGCCGTCTGGAATGTTCGCTATAACGAATTCCATCGGGTTGCCGTAGAGGCGCTTATGGTCAAATCCGCCGCTGGCGTTTCGTGCGTAATGGTTAATCAGCGCCATTATTTATTCCCGTGATTTTCATGGAAACCATAGCGTGCTTCCGCCCGTTTTCGAGCTAACACAGCTTCTTCGAAAGACGAAAATGTCCCTAGATGGATTTTAACATTGTCTGCCGTTATGCGGGCATGCCATTTTCCGCGAAACAAAACTACGCCCATCACGCCTGATGTGTTTGATGAATGCAACTTTTGGTTCTTAGAATTGGCTGAAGAATCAACTAAACGTAGATTTTCTATCCTATTATCATGGCGCACATGGTTTATGTGGTCTATCTCTCTGTGGGGTTTTATCGCGCCATAATGCATCTCCCATACTATACGGTGCGCTAAGTATAATTTACCTTTCAGTCGTAACCTATAATATCCTGATTTTTTATCTAGGCATCCGGCTTTTGACCCCGCTAAAGCGCGGGGAGATAATGTGATTCTCCAGAATAAAAGACCGTCCTTATATTCTAAAAAATCTTTGAAATCCATGTTACCTCCAGAATTCTATTTCTGTGTACTGCTGCTTCAGGTCGGATAATGTGTCCAGTTTAACCTGCCGGGCGTACATCGCACAATGACTTACTAATCCGTTATAGTATACCCCAGCGTGCCAGACGATACGCCCACCGGTACGGCAGCCCATTAACACGGCATCGAAGTTTTGCGGTTCGAAAACCCGCATAAGACCTTTTGTTGCCGCGTGTCCATCATCGAAAGCCCTGTTTATATCGCGGGGTGACAACACATTAAATTCTGGCGTATCCAGCCCGGCGTCCGCCCGCACCGCGCGCACATGATGCCAGCAATTATAAGTGCGGAAATTATACGGCTTGCCGGTGTAACTGGCGATGTTCATGATAACACTCCGCGGAGGATTGGAATCTCTGTTGGCGTCATCAGGATGCCGGTTGGCCGCTCGTTCAGGCGCGGCACACCGACATCGGCCGTAAATACACCTTTGGCCTGTGACAACGATTGCAAGTCGTAGGTAATAGGTCCTTTGCATGGGTAGGATAAATCTGTACTGACATACGCGCGGAACGTAAATACCGGCCACTCCTGGTTGTCAAGCGGGATGCGCGACATTTCGTCGTCTAGCTGGTTACCAACATCCGGCAGCGTGAAAGCCGCCTGCTGGTCCATATCGTTATTGTTAGCGGCGTTCTTTGAGTCCATCGGCGAGGGTTCAA
>ERZ1026892.153-NODE-153-length-34205-cov-60.740556_pt1 | contig 34205 bp, 35 predicted proteins | sample MGYA00380176_ERZ1026892 | MGnify/ENA primary metagenome ERZ1026892 (study PRJEB33269, sample SAMEA4719812) | human gut metagenome | biome: human-associated habitat; feature: organic feature; material: feces | place: Cameroon | collected 2013-10 ... | reverse complement strand
ACTATATGGGTATCTGGAGAGGATGATAGGGCAAAGTCAGCCCCAATAGAGTATCGAGCTATTAAAGACAGGTGGGGCAAATCGTTACGATGTTGAAAAAATAGATGAGGTGAAGGAGTGTGCTTAGCAATCCTTCATCATAAAAAGATAATGCAAATGAGCGCAATGAAAGCTGGCTTTCAAATTGCTGAGTGCAGCTTATCTTCTGCAAAAAACGATACAAAATAACTATCTTCAAAACTGATAGGTGTAACTACTTGTAATAGTGGTGACGCTGTATTGGTGATATACGCTATGATGGAAGTTGGTGATAAAATAGATAACTTTGTTATTACTGAAGTTTTGGCAGGTGGAATGTCGGAGGTTTATCGAGTTTTTGATGGCTCTGAACGATATGTACTAAAAATGGTCAAGGAAGATGCTACGGAAGAAGACGTAAAACTGTTTCGTAGGGAAATCAGAATTCTTAGAATGATGAGTCATCCTAACATCATGGAAATTGTTGCTGACAGGTATGATTCTGATAGACCATATTATGTGATGCCAAATTGTGGAAAGTCTTTTGTGGATTTAGCATGTTGTCAGATATCTGATTTGGAACTGTTGGATTACGTCATAACGTTTTGTGAAGCAATTCAATTTGCTCATGAATCAGGAATATATCATCGTGACATCAAACCGCAAAATGTATTGTTGTACAAAGGAGTTGTCAAAGTCTCTGATTTTGGCTTGTCTCGTTTTGTTAACCGAGATACAACAACCATAACACAAACTGGATCAAAAGCAGGAACGTTCGGGTACATGCCACCTGAATATTTGAATGGAGAATTTAAGGATGGGTCTGTTGAGAGTGATGTCTATATGATCGGAAAGACATTATATTATGTTTTTAGTCATGGTAAAGATATCAGTAATGTAAGATCTGAAATGGTATCTACTCCAATCTTTGCTATTGTTGATAAGTGTACAAAAGATGGTGTTAAACAGCGATTTTCTTCAGTTTCAACAATCATAGATGAACTTAAAAATTATCGAGATTTGTTGAAAGCTGCTGAAACTGCTCCAAAAACGATTAAAGAGATTAAGGAAACGCTTGAACCAAACACCCCACAGTACTATAAAGAGGTGTACAAGACTTTGAGTACTTTAGGGTATGATCCAATGGAATGGGGAAATACTTTGATGCAATTAGATAGTCAGGACTTATTTAAAGTGTTAACGTACAACCGCGATTCAATCGTCGCTATGTCATTGCACTTCATAGATTCTTTAAGCAATCCAAGTGAATATATACAATTCCGTGATATTGATGAATATGCGAGGTTTACTAAACTTCTGGTAGATGTCAATACTGATGAGTCAATCAAGCAAAATCTTATTTTGTTTATGTTGAGAATGTCCATTAATTATAATCGTTTTTCTGCTATGAAGATTGTAGCAAGTATTATGAATGAACAAATCGATAAGGATTATCCTAGATATAAGATCTTTGTAATGCTTCATCAGAAAATGTTACTTCAAGTTTGTGAACAATTAAATACGAATTCAGACTTTAATGATAAGATAAAACTCTTGTTGAAAGTTAAGTAACATATATGAGTCCAAAGCATTAGTAAACAACAAAAATACTTATATTTGTGTCATGTTGTCTAAAGTGTAGGACTTATTTATAAAGTATTCAGATATAAATATGTTTGGCTGTACAAAAAGTAAATTATATTTTTTGGTTATTTTAGGGGATCTTGATAATTCTCATTATAACCATATGCGTGACCGATTAGGTGGTTTAGGGAAAACTCATCGTCTAATGGAAAATGTGTTTTTATTATCTGTTGATGTAACAAGCAAAGAGTCTATGTCTGTAAGAGAGGTACGTAATAGAGTTACAGGAGAAGATCTTGGCTATTGCTTTGTCATTAGACTCAATAAGGACTTTTCTTCTGCTTGGAATCTGACTAGAGAAAATTCAGATTATTTATTGAGTATAATTGAAGAATTACAAGATGGCAAGACGGAATAATGGATTTGGTGAAACTGAAGCAGCAAGACATCGTATTGAGAAAATCGACATCTATGAAGTAACGAAGGAAGAAATAGAAGAATTGTGTAGCAATAGTACATCCGATTTGTGTTTGGAATTTGCAATTGCGTCAGTTTCTATTTTTGCTTCTTTTCTATGTTCTTTGTTGGTTGCTGATTTCTCTTCCTCTCCCATGGCTTCATCTGTATTTTTGATAGTTACGATATTGACAGCTATATCTACTATGTTTTTCTCGTTGTTGTGGTGGAGAGAAAGAAAGGATCGGCAGATTGTTAAAGACAAGATTTTAGATAGACCTGTAAAGGAATAACTATAACGTAGAGGTTGGATAGAATGTATATTGAAGGTAAGATTCTTCTATGTAAATACTTGTATTACCAGGCGGTCTCATCCCGCACAACCTGGCGTAGACCTTTGATGGTCCGCCAACCTTATAGCGTAGCGGTTCTGAGCACCAGAAGGGCGGTTACATCCCTAATCCCTATGGTAGGGATTTAGGGCTTGGGTATAGGGTAAGGACCCTCCCGCTGGGGAGGGACAGGTGGGGCAAAAATAGCACTAAGGGCGGTTACAGCCTCTCGTCCCTGAGGGAAGAGAGGCTTGGTGAGAAAGGTGGAACCTTCTTTAATGGTAAAGAAGGACGGGATGATTTTAGAAAAATGCCTTCTTTAACGGTAAGGAAGGACGGGTAGGTTTTCGACCATCTTATTTTTAAGAACAAAAATTAAATCAATGAATATAATCAAAACAGAAATTGATGGCGTTCTCATAATTGAGCCACGCCTCTTTCGCGATGCTCGAGGATATTTCTTCGAGAGCTTCAGCGAGCGAGAGTTTGAAGAGAAGGTTGCCCCAATCCTGGGACACAGTGTTCACTTCTGCCAAGACAACGAGTCTATGAGCAGTTATGGCGTGATGCGAGGCCTGCACTTCCAGCGCCCACCTTATACTCAGAGCAAGTTGGTGCGTTGCGTAAAGGGTAGAGTCCTCGATGTAGCAGTAGATATCCGCAAAGGATCTCCAACCTATGGCAAGCATGTGGCTGTAGAACTGACAGAAGACAATCATGTCCAGTTCTTCATCCCAAAGGGCTTTGCCCATGGTTTCGCTGTCCTTTCAGAAACAGCCGTCTTCCAATACAAGTGTGATAACTTCTATCACCCAGAGGCAGATGGCGGCATCTCTATCTTGGATGATTCCCTTGGTATCGATTGGAAGATCCCAACAGAACATGCCAACCTCTCCGAGAAAGATACAAAACATTCGATGTTGAAGGACTTCGATTCTCCTTTCGACATCAATGTAGATTTATACCAGTAATGGTTGAAGACGTAAAAACTCCCTCTAGCCAGTATTCATATACCAGCCAGAAGGAGTAGATAAAAGAGTTAATCAAGGTGATGATGAACTGCCCAGCTGCCAGCATCCAAGCACGGACACTCTTTGGAAGTAGTCCCCGGCAAGTCCCGATGCCCCACGATTTTCGCTTTCGGAAAGAGAATCTTCAGATTCTTGAAAAGATCAATGAGCCTCGTTTCCTGTTCAGCGGTCATGGTATTGCAAGGCTTGCCTTGCTCATCCAGCCCTCCTTCATAGCAGATGCCGATAGAGCATCTATTATAAGGTCGGGCATGAGCCCCCACCTCCAGCAGCTTTCGGTGCTGCGTCATCGTACCATCCTTTCGGATATAGAAGTGATAGCCGATATCATAAAACCCACGAGCCTTATGGTCACGTCTCAGCTGTTCCACACTATAGTCCTGATTGCGTCGGGTAGCCGAGCAATGCAGCACCAGAAATCTTACAGAGTCGGCAGACATCATGTATTTGCCGGCTTCAACTCCGGCGAGGAGTGTACGCTCTGAGCGTACCTTCTCCTCCCCGATGTTCATTGGAAATGTTTCTTTAATCATAGACTAATTTAACATTCAACATTTAACATTATCGCATAGCACTCGCACAGGAGCTTACTCCCAATGCCGTAAGTGCAGCAATCAGAGCTTGCACGATGGCATTCACAATTTGCACCCAAGAAATTTTCTTGGAACCATTAGAATCATTCATCATTATGGATCAATTTAAAGGGTTAAACATTACAGTTTAGAAATCAACGTTGTCGCCGTTCTCTGAACCTGTACCGCCTGCATTCTCGCTGCCACCAGCGTTCTCACCGCCAGTGTTCTCTCCGCCAGTGTTCTCACCACCATTCGTAGAGTCGCCTGTAGTAGGCTTCTTCTCCTCATTGGTAGTACCGCCAGTAGGCTTGTCCTTCTTCTCATCACCGTACTTGACGAGTTCGATGGAATCAGGAATCAGGTTGTACACACGGCTACCGTTCTTCAAGAGGTAGTACGAAGGTCGGAAGGCTGGAAGGATACTCTTCACGAGTTTGGCTGTCGCATCCTTCTCGTTCTCCACAGCCTTACCGGTGAGGAAACGGAGATAGAGCTTACCGAAGCCGAATAACTCGATGTCGTAACCCTTCTTCAGGTTCTCCTTCACGTAGTAGGTATAGCGGTCGAGTACCGCCATCACGTCGGCAGGAGTTGCCGTAGACTCCATTGCGATTTGGTTCGCAATGTCCTTGGTAGTCAATGTTCCGTAACTGTAAGGGCGAACGCTATACACGGTTTTACCCTTTTTAGGACCCATGTTCATGGTCTTCTTGGAAACTTTGTAACTCTTACTCATAATTTAAAACTTTTAAACGATTAATATTCAAGTTATGTCATCGTCAGTTCAAAGAGATTAGCAATCCCGTTTGTTCTGATTGACGTTGCAAAGGTACAACATTGGAGAGGCGAAAACAAATGCCTTCACTGACGTTCACTATCTGTTTACCACTCATTCACGATACGTTCACTTTTAATAAAAATCACAGCAATGGAAGATACCAACAAGGCAAATATCGTCTTTAATATCTCTGGCGGCAACAACCAGATTCTGCCCAATGCTACAAAGGCTGAGCAAAACTTCTATGGAGACAAGTATATAGAGGAGAAGATGAAGGCGAAGACCAAAAATCAAGAGCCTGTTCTCTCTCCAGAAACAACCCGTCTCTCCCTATATATTAATAATGTGGAAGCATTAGCAGAATATGTAGCCAAGCTTGCCGCTTGCACTAATGCCAAGGAATTGGCACAGGTGGTGATGGATATGGTGAATGATACTGATGTAAAGATTGATCAAGATATTATGGTAAAGCAGGAGTTCATCGAAGTCTTGCAACCACTGGCACCTCAAGTAACTTCTGGTATCAGTAATATCCGCAAGTATATCAACGAGGCTTGGTATAAATGGAAATAAACTAAAAAAACGATATGATTATGAGAAATCAATCATTTGAAATCAATAATGGTAATGTACAGATACTGCCAACTGCTAAGTATTCTGTTCAGAATTTCTATGGCATAGACTATGCTAAGCACGTATTGCGCAGTCGTAACTGCAGCAAGGAAGTTGTACCTGCTGGAGTTATTGCTGATATGTACTACTATAGCGAAACAAGGCCATGTACTGTTGCTAATGAAATCAATCGTACTTCGGAATTAGCCTTATGCGAGAAGCGTTTGGAGAGTGACAGCATACTTTGTTTATATGGTGATGATGGGGTTGGAGTAACTACTCTTTTGGCCCAATTTGCTAAGCAGCATGGTGCCAATTGCGTAAGCTATTTCTATGATGGACTCAATATCGTTTTTATGGATGCTGAGGTGATGGAAGTCAGCGTAGCGCAGCAGTTACACTGGTATGTGAATGGAAACGAAGACGATTTCAATATAGCAGATGCATCTCAGGCAAATTTACCATATCTGACGTTTTCTGCACTTCGAAAGCTTAGAAGTTCAGATAAGCCTTTGTATTTTGTCTTTGATGGCTTTGATAATATTCCAGCAGAGAAAATGGAAAGTATCAAACGCTTTTTCGAAAAAATGCTATGGGGGCAGGGAAAGTTTATCTTTTCAGGAAGAATTGATGCCATCAGACAGATGATACCTTCCAATTCCAAATTGAGTATAAGCGAATATGAAATAATTCCGTTTGGACCTGCAGACGTGAAAGATTATTTTCGTAAGTCTGTTCCCGATATTTCTGAAGAGGTTTTGGAATCTCTGTATCGAATTACCAAGGGAAAAGGACATCGAATGAATGTTGTTCTCCATCGCTATATAGAAAAAGGAAAATTGAAGGAATTACTTGATAGCAATGCTACAGGAACTAGCGACTTGTATGATGAGGATTTTCAGCATATTTTTGCAGGTAATGATCCTGCTACTTTGGATTTCTTTGCCTTGCTGACTTATACGGAGTTTCCTTTGCATGTACCAGTAGCCAGAGATATTTTGTCCTTGTCGGAGAATGACTTCCAGAGTTTAGTAGAGAAGTATAATGAATTCATATCTGTTCATCCTAACGGCATCTGTTCGTTTGTTAATGAAGGTTTCCATAAGTATTTAAAGAGAAAATTGAAGAGTTTGAAGCAAGAGATGGAGTTGAAAATACTGCATGTTATTCAACAGCCTCGGTATATGCAGACTCATAGCAGCTTTGTGCCACCTCTTATGAAGGCCCTCAATATGACTGACCAGCTTGTAGCTTATCTGTGCAAGGAGAATATTCAGAAGATTGTGGTATCGAATCGATCTCAGGCTGCTCTCAATGAACAATGTGAATTTGGTTATGATTCTTGTAAGGAGTCACCTGAGAAGTACGCTGCAACTTTATTTCGTTTTGCTCTCAATAAATCGATGTCTCGTGAGATAGAGAAGAATGAGTTGTGGGATAATGAGTTGGAAGCACTTCTTGTAACTGGTCATGCCGAACAAGCATTGGCTATGGCCCAGAATGTTTATCTTTCAGAAGAACGCTTGAAATCTTTCTTACTGATTGCCAGAAAACGTAATTTGCTGAAACCATCTGATTATGAGGTTATCAAAGAGAATATTAATCAGTTGGTTTCTGTCATTCAGTTTGAAAAGATACCAAGCAAGGCTATCGAGTTGGCAAAACTTCTGATGCCGATAGATTATGAATCAGCCATTGGTATAGTTGACCGTGTTGCAAAAGCCAATAAGGAAACCATAAATGCTGACCGTGTATATACGCTGATGTCATTAATGGCAAACAAGTCGGATTCTGAAACCGGCAACGTAACCAACTTTGATATGGTTAGTGCCAAGATTGAAGATGATGGACTGCGTAATTTTACTCATGCAGCCAAGAACTTGTTTGCTGATGTTTCTGTAGAGTATTTTCTGGAGGAGTTGGATAAACTTCCAAGTGATACCCGAAAGTTGCATCTCCTGCAGATTTGGTTGCCGGAACATGAGAACAAGGTAAATATAGGAAAGGCGATTTTAGAAGCTATCCAACTTATCGTTGCAGTCTCAGATACTGATATGCCAAAAGCAAGGATTCTCAATACAGTCTGCCACTCTATGGCAAAAATGACCAGAGAAGAAATGAGTAAGGCTATGATATACGTTGATTCTGTATGTGAGACAATCAAATACCCAACATTTGATTATGTGGATGCAGAATTGACCATTATCGAAGCCATTAAGGATAATTTACCAGAAAAGTGTAAGAGCTTGCTTGAAGAGCTCTATTGCTACATCATAGACTTGGAAGATGAAACTGTGCGTGTGGCATGTTTCTCAAAATTGCTCGGTCGTTTTGAATATCTGGGAAAAAAGTCAGAGACAGAAAAGATACTTCAGACTTCTACGGTAGAAATCCGAAAAGAAATCACGAATGGTGTCCGTCATCTTTTACAGGAAACAGCCTATCATTTAAAAGTAGTAGAAGAACCTATCAAGGCTTTGGTATGTGACTATCCTACAATGATAGATGAGTTGATAGAACAGGTCAATACTCAGGAGCGAAAGAAGAAAGCCTATTCTCTGGCAGCCTGTCAGTATCTTCTAAAGCAAGATGAAAAGAAAGTCAAGCTGAATTATTTCTTTGAACTCATTTCGAAGACGGATAATACTTATGAAAATCTGGAGAATCCGTTGGATTTGCTTTCTCACATGCTTTATTATGCTGATAATATAGATCATGAAGCTTTTTTGCCAATCATAAAGAGCAATTTCCATTATTTCGAACAACTGGAACAGGCGTCTAGTCGCGTGATTATTTTTATGCAGGTTTTTCTCTGGATGCATAAGCATTTCCCAGAAGATACATTTGCTAATAGAATCAAACAGTTGATATTTAACAGTTGGGATTCCATAAGCCTTCTGAAACCGAGGATAGAGTGCGGCTTTTTCTTGGCAAAGAGTTTTGCTAAGGTATCTAGTGACGATGCAGAAAATATATTGGAAAAGTGTAACAAAATGAAGGCGGAATGCTTTCTTGTATCTTCTTCCTGTGTTACAGCCTACAATATAGCCCTGGAACTCTATACTCGTTCTATGGGTTTGTTAGTAAGATACAAAGTCTGTGATGATAAAGAACAGCTCAATCAGTTTGCTGAGGACATAGATACCCAGTTGTCTACAGGAGAGAAAGCCATCATTTGGGGAACATTGGCGCTGGAATATGCTTTGGCAAATGATACCGACCAGTTTAAGACATTGTGCAGTAAGTATTTGCCAACTAGTCTGGATCATTGCTCTTTGCGCGATCAGAAATGCATCTTATATGGTATGGCGCCTGCCATGTTTTATTATAGTTCTAATACGCTATTTTCTTTGTTAGAGCGTTATGATGAACAGTTCCAGAATGATTGCATCAGGCGTGTAACAGATTATATCTTCTGTAAGAAAGGCTTTCTTTCCGGAGATTCGGCAGAATATAAGGCATACAATCTGGAGTATGATGATTACCATAACTTGATTACGCTCTTGACTCATGCTTCCAACGATGAAATATTCTATCATACTTCAAATATCATAGCGAAGAGTTTGAAGGAAGGCAAACCAGATCGTGTCTTAAGTACAGAAAAGAAAAGTACTATAGTAAAGGAGTTGGAGAGCATCATAGAAGAAAAACTTCCTTCTCCTACCGGTATCAAGCATGAAGGATATAAGATAGCCTGTATGGCAGCACTTCGAAATTCTATATCTCCGTTTGACACCAGGGATAAGGCTGAGTGGCAGAGTAAAATTGAAAAGATAGATAATAAGGCAGACCGGTCTTTCCTTTATCTTCAACTTGCACCTTATTTTCCAAAGAGGGGAGACAAGGAACTGTTTTTCAAGAAAGGTATAGAGTTGGCAGAATCTGTATCCTCTACCTATGATAAGGTGAACCGCTTGGATATGAGTATCAACGAGTGCATTGAAAATAATCTGGGAGAATTGGTAAAGCCTATGGCAGAATTGGCATTGAAGAGCTTGCGTATCAACGGAACGCTCAACGATTACAAACGCTTGATAGACATGCTTTATCAGCATAAGCCAGAATTAGCCGAGGAAATGGTCAACAATCTGGATAAAGATCCTGCTCGTGTTCAATATAAAAACAGATTGTTACGCCATATTACATCAGCAAAGAAACTGAAACAGGCACATGAGAAACTTGACTCGATAGACAATCTGAATACAAGAGAGCAGGTTAAGTTCTTCGAGAAGCAGTTGAACAACATTATCAGTGGAACAGGTCAGCTGTTGGATGTAAAGCATATCCTGGATTTGTCAATTAAGCATATTTACAACCATAATATAGATGCAGCTAAGTATGCTATCATTTATGTGATGGAAGATGTTTTCCGAAAGTATAATCAGAGTAGGAAGAATAAGGATTTACTATTGAAAATTCATGGAGCATTGCGTTATAACTTGAAGTTGGTGTTGTCCTTGGCTGCTGATACCAAAGAGCGTATAGATCGAGTAGAAAGCTTGATTAGTTCCCATTCTTTTGCTGAAGATGGATATATTCAGATAGGAGATGAAGAGAAGGCAAAGGCTCATATTTTCAATTGGTATCAGGCTTGCAATTTCCAAACTCTGACAATCATCGATCCTTATTTTAAACCGCAGGATTTATCTATGGTAAAGCAATTGTGTGACATCAACAATAGTTTGGAGATTAGGATACTCTGTCATCGTCAGAAATACACGAACGAAGACTATGTGTCAGCATGGAAGAAAATATCTTCAGGCGTGATTAACGACATCAGTCTTAATTTCGTGTGGTATGAGGATAAATCTACAGATGGACCTTTGCACGATCGCTATTGGATATGTTCTGATGAGGAGAATGACGAATATAAGGGCATTACTCTCTGTTCTATAGACAGTCTCGGTAAGAAAGAGAGTTCTATTACAGATATTAATTCCGGTATCGTTATGGAGGTTCTTAATTCTTATTATAAATATGTCTATACTAGGATAAAGAAAATTGGTGGTCGGATATTAAAGTATGATTCTATGGAGTTAGATTAGAATGTTTTTGATATTCTATGGAAACCAAGTAGTTAAAAAGAGAAAGAAGGTGAAAAATAAATACATATTTTCTTCTTTCCTCCATTAAATCTTTCGAATTTTCACACGGAAAATATTTCTGTGAGAATATTGAATTTATGATAAGAACTCATAATTGACAGGAAATCAGACAGTTATCTGTATGAGTTGATTTCTTGAAAAATCAGAATTCTGCAGTTGTACAACTAAGACCCTTATAGTTGTACAACCATAGCTCCAGAGTTGTACAACCATAGCATATATAGTCGTACAACTGCAGACTTACGGTCGTACAACTATAGGTCATTCGTTCTGCAAAGAGCATGGAATACGATATAAAACCGGCAGATTTTGCTCCTTATGGCGTTCTAGATTGAAAATCTTAAATTTGCAAAAAATTAGAAATAATATTTGATAAATGATTACCCTGCGACGCCTCCCCATCTCCATGGCGGTCCCATCCCGCACAACATGGCGTAGACCTTTGATGGTCCGCCAACCTTATAGCGTAGCGGTTCCGAGCACCGGAGGGCGGTTACATCCTCTCGTTCCTGAGGAAAGAGAGGCTTGGTGAGAAAGGTGGAGCCTTCTTTAATGGTAAAGAAGGACGGGATGATTTTAGAAACATGTTATTGAACAATAAATGATAATTATATGAAAGGAATCGTATTAGCAGGTGGTAGCGGTACACGCTTGTACCCCATCACAAAAGGCATCAGCAAGCAGCTGATTCCAATCTTTGATAAACCGATGATATATTATCCTATTTCGGTTTTGATGTTGGCAGGTATTCGTGAGATTTTGATTATTTCAACCCCTTACGACTTGCCAGGCTTCAAGCGTCTCTTAGGTGATGGAAGCCAGTTTGGGGTCAAGTTCGAGTATGCCGAGCAGCCGTCACCAGATGGCTTAGCCCAAGCCTTCATTATCGGTGAGGAATTTATAGGTAATGATTCTGCTTGCCTTGTGTTGGGAGATAACATCTTCCATGGTGCTGGTCTTAGCCAGATGTTGCATCAGGCAGTAGTAGATGCTGAGCAGAACAACAAAGCAACCGTCTTCGGTTATCGTGTTGGCGATCCTGAGCGATATGGTGTCGCAGAGTTCGATGAGCAAGGCAATTGTCTCAGTATCGAGGAGAAGCCAGAGCATCCAAAGAGCAACTATGCTGTAGTAGGCTTATACTTCTATCCTAATAAGGTAGTGGAAGTCGCCAAGCATATCAAGCCATCCGCTCGTGGTGAATTGGAAATCACTACTGTCAACCAGGAGTTCTTGAAGAATAAGCAGTTGAAGGTTCAGACCATGGCTAGAGGATTCGCCTGGCTTGATACCGGTACCCACGATTCCCTTTCTGAGGCTTCTACCTTTATTGAAGTCTTGGAGAAGCGTCAGGGCTTGAAGGTAGCTTGTCTGGAAGGAATCGCATACCGTCAAGGTTGGATTACCGCAGAACAGTTGAGAGAGAATGCACAGCCTATGTTGAAGAACGACTATGGTAAATATCTGCTTTCGATACTTAATGAAGACAATGTAACATTAAGAAAGAATTTAGAATTCTAATTACTTTTGGTTGCTTTTCGTAGTCCTATGAGAATTGTGAATTCTTGATATAAGATTTTTCAAAGGTAGGCGAAGCATCATAAGCATTTTTATGAGCTACTTTTCGCTTTTGGTGTGGAGCCTACCTTGTTTATATGAAATAAAAATTATTGATAACAAAAATATTATCGAAAGTTAATTAACAAGTAAAGAAATGAAAATTGTATTACGACCAATTACTCTTCAAGATGGAGTCCATCTTGTTAAGTGGAGAAATGATGAGAATGTATTAAACCATTGCCTTTCTAGAGCAAAGATTACAGAAGAATCAAATGCAGAATTCTTCAAGAACTTTGTAGAGACAGGTAAGTATAAGCAGTTTATGGTAGAGCGTATTGATGAGGATTTTCCTATTGTTGCTTATCCCATAGCTACTGTATATTTGAAGGATATGGATTATACTAATAAGCGCTGTGAGCTTTGTATCTTTACCAGTACAGATACAGAGTGGACACCTGAAAGTCAAAGTCAGGCCATCCATATGTTAGTAGAGAAAGCATTTGGCGAATATGGTATGCATAAGGTTTATTCTTACGTATTCTTTAAGTTTGCCGATGAGGTAGAACTCTTAAAAAATGCTGGATTCTCATCTGAAGCTATTCTTAAGGATGAGGCTATTAATGAAAATGGTGAGTACGAAGATATAGTAAGATTAAGTATCCTAAAGCCATAATTCTGTATGCCAAAATCAAGCGGTGTCATAGGATCTTTGTTATGGAAGGGTGGGGAAAGAGCAATGGTACAAGGATTAGGACTTTTGATTCAGGTTGTCCTTGCTCGCCTTTTATTACCTAAAGATTTTGCAAGTCTGGCAATTATTAATGCAATCATTAATTATCTTGGTATTTTTGTTCAAAGTGGCTTATCTATAGCGGTAGTTCAAAAGAAAGAGTTGTCGGAGAAGGATTTATCCACTCTTACATCAATAAGCTTATTTGTTGCATTAATACTTTTTATAGGATTATATTTCATAGCACCATTCGTAAGTGAATATTACAGCATTGAAGAGTTGACTTGGCCAATTCGAGTTATGGGAATTTCCTTGTTCCTTTTCTCTTTCAATTCCATTCAGACTGGTTTACTTACAAGAAAGATGATGTTTCGCAGCATATTCTTTCGAAGTATGTTAGCTACGCCTTTATCTGGTATCATTGGTATTGCTATGGCATATATGGGAATGGGAATTTGGGCTTTGGTTGGTTATTATCTTACTAATATCCTTTCAGTAGTCATCTTTATGAATATGATTCCAGATCTTCGACTTAGATTGGGCTTTTCATGGCAGAGTGCAAAGGAAATATATAGTTTCAGTATAAAGATTATAGGTACAAATCTGATTAGTGCAGGTGGTGATACCATCCGTACAATGACAATTGGAAAGGTATTCTCACCTGATAAGTTGGCGTTTTATGATAGAGGATATATCTATTCCTCTTTGGTTACGCAGGTTGTAAACACCTCATTGTCCACTGTGTTACTTCCAGTCTTTTCTCGTCAGCAAGATGACATACAAAAGTTAAGAGAACTGGCTAGGCGTTCTGTTTCGATGTCTGCATTCGTTATGATACCAATCTTGGTGTTTGTGGCAGTTGCAGCTCAACCTTTAGTTTCGTTTATTTTGTCGGATAAATGGTTACCATGTGCCATTTTTTTGAGCTTGTTTTGTATTCTACGTATTCCTGGGATCATAACTTCAATAGATAAGCAAGTTTATTATTCCGTGGGTAAGAGCCAAATAGGACTTTATTATGAAATAGGTCTTTTAGTAGTAAACTTATTTTCTCTGACCTTGATGATTCCTTATGGGGTTTGGGCTATTGCAATTGGTTATACTGTTGTAGAATTTTTAGGAAATTTTATCTTATGTATCATCAGCAACATAGTTTTTGGCTATACTCTATTGGATAGATGTAAAGACTTGGTAAAACCAGTTTTCAATTCTTTGGTTATGGCAATAGTAGCTTATGCTTTAACTCTTTGCTTTGATCGGAATTACGTATTGATTATAATGCAACTGCTTGTATCTGGGGCGATATATGTTATACTGTCATGGATTACTAAAGATAAGAACTTATTCGAAGTAAAAAAAATAATTCGAAATAGAAGATAAGGAAGAATACATGGATAGAACTGATATTTTCTTAGGTGAGTCTGAGTGGAAAGTTTTGGAGAGTAAGTATCTATTCAAACACAATTTTCTAACGGTTCGTTCTGATAGAGTTCAATTACCAACAGGGGTAATTCTTGATAATTATTTCGTGATAGAAAACCAAGATTGGGTTAATGTAATTGCTCTTACAAAAGAGGGACAATTTGTTCTAGAAAAACAATATAGGCACGGAATAAGAAAAATAGGTGTAGAAATTTGTGCAGGGATGATCGATGATGGTGAGACACCTTTGCAAGCTGCTCAAAGAGAACTTTTAGAAGAAACTGGGTATGGGGGTGGAGAGTGGATTGTATATGGTCAATCAACTCCTAATCCTGCTTCTATGACGGTTACGAACTATACATATTTGGCTAAAAATGTAGAGGTTTTGTCTGAACCAAGTTTAGAGCCTGCAGAAAATATAGAAGTATTCTTAGCATCTCCAAATGAAGTGTTTCATTATCTCAAAATGGGATATATATCTGAAGGCGTTATGCAAGCGCCTTTGTGGAGATTTTTTTGTGAAAATAAATTATATTTTTAATTTTTAATTTTTTATTAATATGTCAATACAAGTATTGAAACCAAAATTCGAGGTTGATGAATGCCTCGAAGCTGTACGAGAGTGTCTCGAAAAGGGATGGACAGGTATGGGATTTAAAACTGTTCAATTCGAAGAGGCTTGGAAAGAGTATACAGGTCATGAGTATGCTTATTATCTCAATTCTAATACTGTAGGTCTTCATCTTGCAGTGAAAATTTTAAAGATGCAAAATAATTGGGCTGATGGTGATGAGATTATTACAACGCCTATTACTTTTGTTTCTACTAATCATGCTATTATGTATGAGAACATGCATCCTACATTTGCTGATGTAGATGAGTATCTTTGCCTTGATCCTGCTAGTGTTGAGAGTAGAATCAACTCCAAAACACGTGCTGTCATTTTTGTTGGATATGGCGGTCGTGTTGGACAGCTTGATAAGATTATTGAGATTTGTAAAAAACACAATCTCAAATTGATTTTGGATGGTGCTCATATGGCTGGTACTCGTGTGAATGGAGTAACTCCTGGAACATGGGATGGAGTAGATGTAACTGTTTATTCATATCAGGCGGTAAAGAACTTGCCTACGGGTGATAGCGGTATGATTTGCTTCAAGAATGAAGCAGATGATAAGCTTGCTCGCCAATTGGCTTGGTTAGGAATAAATAAAGATACTTATGCTCGTTCTAATAAGGGAACTTATGCATGGAAGTATGATGTTGATTACGTTGGATATAAGTATAATGGTAATGCTATCATGGCTGCCATAGCTCTCGTGCAATTGAAGTATCTTGATCGTGATAATGCTCGTCGTCGCCAAATTGTTGAAATGTACAATGAGGCATTTGCTAACAATCCTAAGATTAAGATTGTAGGTGCTCCTTATCATGAAGAATGTTCATATCATATTTATGAGTTGATAGTTCCTGATCGTGAGGCGCTACTTGGAAAGTTGGCCGAAAATGATATTTATGGTGGTGTTCATTATCGCGATAATATTGAATATAGTATGTATCGCTATGCTGAAGGTACTTGTCCTAAGGCTCGTGAAATAAGTGAGCATATTATCACATTGCCTATGCATATGTGGCTTACTGATGAAGAGGTTCATCAAATAGCAAAGATTGTGAATGACTTTGTGAAGTAATTAAGAATGGTACAGCTGGCAGTTCAGGTATTCATAAATGAAGTGGTTCGATACCACCTGCCAGTACTTTTGTGAAATATTATTAATTATGAGAAATAAAGTCTATTATGGAGAATATACGTTGAAGCATTGGATAAAGTTGATGCTAACTCGCAATATTATTCTTCCTGACTATCAGCGTCATTTTGTCTGGAGAGAACGAGATTTTAAGCGACTTTTACAATCGCTAAAGGATGGTCAGTTTGTTCAACCTGTAACGATAGCATTATATAATGATGGTGTTACTAAGCAGAATTTAATACTTGATGGGCAACAACGATTAACATCATTGTTATTGGCCTATCTAGGATATTTTCCAGATAAAAAGAAATTTGAAACAGGAGTTTGTGCGAGGGTAGCAAATGAAGATGATAGTGCCTTAGATGATACTCCACCAAATGGAATAGAAGGTTTCCTATGGCAATATTCAGAATTATTAAAATACGGAAACAATAAGTATGAAATTATCTCGAAGATTTGTACAGATGACAGATATACTGTATTAACTGATGAACTAATAACTGGGCTTACCGATGAGTTTTTCAAAAATACATACCTTGGGTTTTCATACGTTGTGCCCGAAAGTACGGTTTCAACAGAAGTTCAAAAAAACTTTTCTCAGTTGTTTAGAAATATCAACTACTTTGGTAAGAAACTTGAGCCTATGGATAGTCGTAAGTCATTGTATTATCAGAATTTAGAGTTAACAAATTTCTTTGAAGGTAAATGTGAAGACGGTACTGACATCTTTGGTGATTTGAGAATAATGGAAGAATTGCAGCCGAGTAACATAGATTTTGTAAGGTACTTAGCCATTCTGTCGCAATATATGGTATCAACAAGACAAGATGATGCTAAAGATGTATTGGTTGGTTATTCAGCCTATAGTTCAAGAGAGAGTTTTTATGCAGATTACGTTTCTTTTATATTAGGTGTAGAGCAAGAGGACAGAATTGATAAATTTGCTAATTTTCATTTTGATATGGTATTTCCAAATTCAGAATGGAAAGAACGCTTTTGTCGACTTCGCGATGCAATTGGTAGGATTAAAGAAATAGCATATTTGAATGATAATATTGCATTCAATGCATGGTATGAGGCAGATTACTGGTTGTTTGGCTTGTTATATCATATTTTATTCTTAGGTAAAGAACTGAATGATAGTCTTGTTTTTACGAATCGTAATAACCGAAGAATAAGGTTAGAAGAAGCAATTAATATAAGAATCGCTACTGATAAGCGAGATCCAGCTTTTGCAAAAAATGCAAATAGATTAGGATATATTAGAGAGCGTTTAGTAAAATCATGTAAAATATTCGAATCTTATGTTCACTAGTCAGCATTCAGAATTCATTCTCACTCCAATTCTGAATATATTAAAGGATGGGATATCTGCCAGTAGAGCAATAGGTGATGGCATGGATGCTTATCCTATGGGCGAATATTTAATGCAATCCTTATTCTTAAAAATGACGGGAGCGCAAGAACAAAAATTGAAATGTATCTGTTGGGATTTAGCTACGTTAGATTATGAATATCGCTATGATTTCTTAAATAAGAAAAATTATGGAGAATGTTCTTCATATGATAGTAAGAATAGTATTTTTAATGATCTTATTGCTATTATTAAGAAACAGAACAGTTCCTTTGAACCATCTAGTCTTATAAATTCAGTTTTCTTGGCAACGATACAAAGTAATATTTTGAAATTGTATTTATCATCAAATCTTGTTGCTTTTCAAAATAAGGAGTTCGTTTTCTTTAAGGGTAAGTTTAGAAGCCTGCTGCACGTAAATCAGCTTAATTATCCAAATGATAGTAAGTCTTATTCTTTGTTTCAATCAACATTGCATACGGGGTATGATGAAATTGTATATAAACATCGTAATAGATGCGCACATAATACTCTATCATATCAGACTAATAAACCAGACTTCTCAGTCTTGGCTAGCTCTGATTTTTCATATCATAGTTATTTCTTTCGTTTTGCTATAATCATCTTGATAGATGAAATCTTTATGGCATTATTTAAGGAATATCTGGGTTTACAACATAATTAGTTTTGTATATATGGCCTGGAATAATATTTTGTAAAATGATTAAGCTGATTAAAGAGTTTTTGGTTAGTTATATTTCCTTTTTTCAAGATAGATAAAATGTTAATAAAATACAAACCTGTGAATCTTATTTAAGGATAGTTTTTAACTTGAAGGAATGAAAGCTTATCCTAATAATTCGATTGAAGTAAATTTAAATTAATATTAGATATGTTTAGATATAATTTTGTAATTTTAAATTCTACAGACAATAAATATAAAATTGATCATGATGCGTATTACACAATATGCATGGAAGATTTATATAAAATGCCTGAAGTAATTGTTGTTTCTTCCGCTTTAGATTATGCACCCAAGTTTGTTAAGGTTTTGTTTAATTTGCATAATTCTAAGATTGTTAATAGCAGAATACATCTGCCATTTAAAAAAATATGGTATCCATTTTATTTTAAGAATAAATTTAAAAATAACAAACCTTTTTGTTTTGTTCTTATAGATAGAAACTATACAGTAGACTACTTGCACTATTTAAAAAATAAATTCAATAATTGTAAGATAGTTCTACTCCATAGAGATTTACGCTTTGTCTGTGAAAGTATGAATCCAGAACTTCTTACGTGTAAAGATATAGATTTGCAGATGACTTTTGACAAAGGTGAATCAATTAAATATAATATGCCTCATTTTGATGAGTTTGAGTCCCAGATTACTGTTCCTATTTCTAAGGAATATCCAGAATCTGATGTCTTTTTTGCTGGTAAGGCAAAAAATAGATTAGAAAAGTTGTTGGAAATCCATAAAATCCTGACAAATGCAGGACTCAAATGCAAGTTCTATCTTACAGGGGTGGATAAAAATAAGCGTACTCAGTTACAAGGTGTTGAATATGCTGATAAATTTATGTCATATAAAGATATGCTTTATCATTCAGTTAATTCAAGATGTATTTTAGATATAAATCAAGAGAATGCTGATGGATATACTTCACGCTTTTTAGAGGCTGTAATGTTTAATAAGCGTTTACTTACTGATAATAAAAGCATAGCAAATTCAGAGTTCTACTCAGAAGATAATATCCAAATAATAGATAATTACCAGCATATAAATACTTCTTTTATCAGAAATAATAAAGCTGTAGATTATCATTATACGGGGCAATTCTCTCCTATTAATTTATTGTTTAAAATAGAGAAAATCTTACTTGATAATTTTAAATTTTAGTTATATGCTTAATCTTTTTAAAATAATAAGTGAATTTTATTGGCGCTTTTTGGTTACTCCAGAGAAGTACTGCCGTCATATCGGGGTTAAAATAGGTCGTAATTGTTTTATATCAACAAAAAATATGTCTTCTGAGCCATATTTAATAACGATAGGAAACAATGTACAACTTACGAGAGGTGTTACAATTCATACACATGGGGGGCGAATGCTGTACGAAATTTATATCCTGATTTTGATGTTTTCGGAAAGGTAATTATAGAAGATTGGGCTTATGTTGGAGCTTTTTCGCAAATTATGCCAGGTGTCACCATTGGAGAAGGTTCTATTGTGGCGGCAGGAAGTATTGTCACAAAATCAGTGCCTCCTCATACAGTTGTTGGAGGAAATCCTGCAAAAATAATAAGTACGACTGCTGATTATCTGGATCATAATCTTAAGTTTAATGTACGTTCCAAGGGAATGGACAAGAATCATAAGCGACTTTTTCTCCTATCTTTAACAGAAGATAAGTTTATAAAGAAAGATTTTTTGTAGATTGCTTTTGTTTTTAATGTTCACTTAGTGATTTAAGTACATATGTTTTAATTCAAGCTAATGCGTCATTTATATTAAAATATTATCACATGCAGACAGTATATTGGGACAATATAAGTCTATTTATATATTTAATGCAGTCTATTTTGGGTATGTTCTGCTTTAAATTTATATGTAGGAATCCTTCCTATGGGGGAAATTTTAGTATCATATGTAAACCTTATTCTCTTTGTTTGGTGTCTTTGTGGACTTTTATGGCATCATACCGATTAGTTGGATGGGGAATAGGGGGTATGGATGCAATTAATTATGTTAATGACTTTAATAATTGCATAAATACATCTCTCTTATCGGATCATGCTACTAGTGATTTGGGATTTCTCTGGATTCAGCAAGCAATTCGTCACATAACTTCGAATTATCACCTGTTTTTCATAATTGCTTATGCTTTTATAGCTTCTTCGTATATAGTTTTTATACATAGATTTAGTTCAAAGCTCTTTAATATAATACCACTTCTTCTAGTTTTTTATTTATATCTAAGGGGTTATAATACTCTTCGTTCTAATGTAACTATATCTTTTATATTATTAGGGCTTGTTAATGTTGCAAATAGTAAATATAAATGGGCTTATTCCTGTTTCTTGGGGGCTTGTTTAATGCATAAGGCTGGTATATTATATGCTTTTAGCATTCCGTATCTTCATCTAGTATTAAAAAAGGGAATTAAAATTAAATATCTTTTCTATATAGGATTTATCCTTTTTTTAATGGCTTCATGGTTAAGGGATTTATTTATCGCATTTGCTGCCTTAAATGATTTAGGAGGAGCTTACGGTAGTTATGCTCGTATTGCTAAAGAAAATAATGATTTTTTGAGTGGTATAACAGAAAATTCAATGCAGTATTTACTTTCTGTTATTATTGTAGTCTTTGCTCATAAAATTAAAATAATAACGAGCCATTACGGGGAAAAAGTTTATAATATTATTAATATATTGATTTATATTTGTTTTTTCGATATAATGCTTATTCCTTTTAATGTTATGTTAGGAATTTGGAGAGGTTATGAATTTTTTTATATTCCTCGTGTATGTATGTGGAGTGTGTTGCTTTATGTTTTTCTTAGGAATAAATCAAAACGCTTTAAAGCCTTAATTAATTTTTTATTTTTTGCTTTGTTTGTTTCTTGGTTCATTTTTAGGTTAAATAGAACTTATTCGGATTCAGCATTGATGCCATATATTTTTGATTTTTCATGTTTTTAGTATTCGTAAAATTTAACTTATGAAAAAATATAAGATATTAGTTTTTTCTCAGTCTTTTGTTGGAGGAGCCGAACGTATGTTAGTTACCGTGACAAAGACTTTGGATAAGAATAAATTTGATGTTATATATTATTTGGTTTCTCCAAATAAAGCATCTCCTACTCCGTTGAAGGATTTTATTCCCAAAAATTTTACTATTAAATATATTTATGCTTCAAATCCTTATGTATTATTGTCTAAATATTTTTTTGTCTTGTTGAGGGAAAATCCTTCAATAGTATTTTCCTCAGTTTTGAATATTAATAATAAACTGCTTTTTCTGAAACGTCTTTTCAAAAATATAAAATTCTTAGTTCGTTGTGATAATTATCTTTTTGCATACAACGATAGTCAAAAAGCTCTGATACGTAAGACTTATTTTAGAGCAGATATTATTATTGCACAAACAGAAGAGATGAAGCAAGAACTATTGGATGAAATGCATTTGTCGGCAAACAAAGTAATAGTTCTTCATAATCCAGTAGATACAGAGACAATAGATTTAAAGTTAAAAATGGGGAATAATCCATATCCACAAAAAGATATTATTCGTTTTGTTTCAAGTGGGCGTTTCGCTTTTCAAAAAGGTTTTGATCTATTGATACAATCTTTTGCTATCGTGAAGAGAATATTGCCAAATGCAGAATTGTATATTGTTGGTAAAAAAGATGGGTCCTGTATGAAATGTTACAAACAAATATCTGAGTTGCTTGATAAATATGGGCTTCGTGATAGTGTAAAATGTGTGGGTTTTCAGAGTAACCCTTATGTTTATGTTAGGTATGCTGATTGTTTTGTTCTTTCTTCTCGTTGGGAAGGTCTTCCAAACGTAATGATTGAATCTCTTTATTTAGGTACGCCAATAGCAGCTTTTAAATGCATACCAATTATTGAGCGTATTATAAGAAATGGAGAAAATGGATTTCTTGCTGATGCTGAAGATGTGAAAGGTCTTGCCGATGCAATGTTAAAGGCATGTAATTTAGGTCGTATTAAATCAGATTATAAACCTGCAAAAATCGAAGATTTTCATCGTATAATAAATAGTTTAGCAAAATAGTATTTAATTATGATAAAGAATAAATATGATCTTAGAGAGTATCTTGATGCAGATTATAAAGCAATAGGTATGATACATCCTATATTTGCCCGATACTCTTTTGGAGAGAACTGGGATATATTTTGTTTTATGAAGACTTTAAGATACTTAGAATATTATACCAATAAAAAGCCATATTTTTGGGATAGGTTGTTAAAGGTTTACTGGTGGTTAAAGTATCGTAAAAAGTGTAAGGAGTATCATATTTTTGTGAACGTTAATTCATTAGGACCAGGTTGTCATTTTGTGCATAGAGGTTTTAGACATATTTTGGGAACCACGAAAATTGGAGCAAATTGTACCATTCTCCCAAATGTACTTATTGGAAAAAAAACTCCAGAGTATAGTGAATGTAATATCTGTATAGGGAATAATTGTTATATAAGTACTGGTGCTACTATTTTGGGTCCAATTAAAATAGGAGATAATGTAACAATAGCTGCTGGTGCTGTTGTTACTAAGGATGTTCCTGATAATTGTATTGTAGGTGGAATTCCAGCAAAAATTATTAAATACAAATAAATATGAATGTAGGATTATTTACATCTGTTTTCTTTAATAATATAGGAAATGGATTTATAGATTTAGGGGCTGAAGTTCAACTAAAGGCAGCATTGCCAGTAGATGCCCAAATTATAAAATTGAGTCAATGTGGCAATTTTGCTGCATCATTAGGAAAATTATTTACAATAAAAGAACTGCCTTGTATAGAATGGCTATGGACGCATTTAATGCAGAAGTTTGTTAATCAACTTCATGATAAAACTTATAAGGCAGTAAGCTCTCTCGATGTTTTCAGTCCTGCTAAAATTGCTAAATTGGATTATCTTGTAATCCCTGGTTGTGTTCTAACAGTTCCTTTTTTTGTTATCTTTGGTAAATTTTTGGAAGATAAAATTAATCAAGGTTGTAAATTGATTTTTCTTGCGGCTAGTGGAAATTACTATACTGAGGAGGAAAAAGCTTGTGTAAAAGAATGGTTAGTTAAACTTAAGCCTTATGCAATAACTTTCCGAGATAGTGTTGCTTATAGAAATTACTCTTCTCTTTGTGAAAAAACTTATAATGGAATTGACTGCGTTTGGTTTGTTAATAGACTTGACATTCCTAAAACTAACACAACAATGGATCCCTATGCAATCCTAAATTTTGATTTGCCAAAAAATGATGGTATAAAAAAGCGATTAGTAAAGATGTTGAAAAACCGTAATATTATTTATACGGATCATAAACCTTATCCATATACTAAAGTAAGTAAAAAAGCAAAGCAAAATATAATGTGTTCTGATTACCCTCTTGATTATTTGTTCTTGTATAAGAATGTTAAAGAAACATATTCAGATAGGGTCCATGCGTGTATTCCAACATTGGCTTTTGGGAATAAAGCTCAATTAATTTCGGATAGTCCTCGTGTTGCTTTATTTGAAAATGTAGGAATAGATATTAATAAAATAAAGTCTGAACCTATCAATGTTGATATAGAATATTTAAGAAAATTACAAAATAATCAGATCGCTTTTATACAAAAGTTATTTAAGTGAGGTTTGTTTCATAAATTATATGAAAATTCTAGTAATAAATACTGTTCCGACAAACAAAAATGGCATTAGTAATGTCATTTTTAACTATCTACAAATGATTGATCATCGCTATATTCAAATGGATATAGTAATGATTAATGATGCTGATCAATATTATAAGGATATCCTTATAAAACAGCGTTGTAGATTTTTTGTAATGCCAAGAAGTGGAAAGACGGTTATCCAATACTTAATAAATTTAGTTCGATTAATTAGAGCGCAAAAGTATGATGCTGTACACATTCATGGTAATAGTCATACTATGGTGTTAGATTTATTTGCTGCTTTTTGTGGAGGATGTCATATACGTATTACTCATTCCCATAATACTACATGCAAATTTATAAGTGTACATAAGTTGTTAACACCTTTTTTTAACATGCTTTATACACATGGATTAGCCTGTGGTATTAATGCAGGAGAATGGTTATATGGAAAGCATCCATTCACAGTTATTAATAATGGAGTTGACACTGTGAAATTTGCTTTTAATGAGAGAAAAAGAAATGCCTTACGCAAAAAAATGGGAATTTCAGATGATACAATTCTTTTAGGTAATGTTGGACATTTTTTCGGTAATGTAAAAAATCAAACATTCATTATTAAAATCTTTAATGAGTTGTACAGAAGGGATAAAAGTTATCGTCTTTGTCTTATAGGTGATGGACCCTTGCGAATTAATGCAGTACATGAAGTGGAACTATTAGGTCTGAAAGATAAAGTTACTTTTACTGGAGATATTGAAAATGTAGAAGATTATTTAAATAGTGTTGATCTTATTGTTATGCCATCACTTTATGAGGGGCTCCCATTGACTTTGGTAGAGGAACAGGCGAATGGATTACAATGTGTTTGTTCTGACGCAATAACTTGTGAAGTTGATAAAACAGGTAATCTGAAGTTTATTTCTTTAAAATTATCGGCTGTCCAATGGGCAGATGAAATACAAAAGTTTTATAAGAAATCTGATAGAATACTTAGGTCTAAAAATGCTATAGTTGATATTAAAAAGGCGGGATATAGTATTTATGAAGAAGCTCAGAAATTGTCACGCTATTATAATAATTTGGTTCACACGTAATTTTGATCTACAAATACTTGAATAGAAGGAAATGATAGAAAAAATATATAGTATCTTTTACAATAAACTTCCAATGTCAATGGAAGATATTATGCCTAGTTATGATAGGTGTAAACTAGTTACTTGTTTGAATGCCTATTATATGGTTAAACTTAAATATGGTGATTATCGTTTATATGATGAGTTTGATTATATAGCTTCAGATGGAATGGGACCGATAAAACTTAACAAATTATTCAAGTGCTCTAAATCAATTCGATTATCATTTGACCTTTCTTCTATGGCAGGTCCTGTGTTTAAAGATATGATTTCTCATAATCAATCTCTTTTCGTATTGGGGGCTAAGCCTGGAGAAGTAGATAAATCGGTTGACACTATTAAGAAGAATTTTAAGGGTATTAGTATAGCTGGTTTCCATCATGGTTATATAAAGAATCGTAAGAATGAAATAGTATCAGAAATTATTGCTTCTGGTGCCAAAGTATGTATTATTGGTATGGGAGCACCTATGCAAGATGAAATGGCGGTGTTATTGAAGCGTGCAGGTTTTGTTGGCACTGTTTATACATGTGGAGGTTTTATACATCAGACTCAGGAAACAATGATTTCTTTTCCAACATGGACTAATAAGTTTGGGTTGCGTTGGTTGTATCGAATCTTTACTCAAAGCGGTATGCTTAAGCGTTTGATTGAAACTTATCCGAAGTTTGTTGTTACGTATATATGGTTCTTACTATTTAAAATTGATAAAAATAAATAATAAATTCAAGATGAAGGTGTTGATTACTGGCGCTGGCTCTTATGTAGGTGAGAGCGTGTGCAAATATATTCTTTCTACATCATCTGATTTCGAGATAGATGCTGTGGATACAATGGGGGATAATTGGAAGAAGGCTGATTACTCTCAATATGATGTGGTGTATCATGTGGCTGGTATTGCACATGTGAATGCTGATCCTAAGATGGAACCTTTATATTATAAGGTGAATCGCGACTTGACGATTGCAGTTGCTGAACATGCGAAAGCTGCAGGAGTGAAGCAATTTATCTTCATGTCGAGCCAGATTGTCTTTCATGAGAGTCAGTCGTTGAAGAGTGAGGTGCTGACCAAGGATACCAAGGAGAATCCTAATGGCTTCTATGGAGACTCTAAGCTCCAGGCAGAGATTGGTCTTCATAAGTTGGAAGATGAGAACTTCAAGGTCTGCATCCTTCGTCCTTGTATGATTTATGGTCCGAATGCAAAGGGTAATTTCCCAAGGCTGGCTAAGCTTGCAATGAAAGTTCCTTTCTTCCCATGCTGGCATAATAAGCGCTCGATGTTGTATATCGACAATCTCGCTGAGTTTGTGAAGCAGGCAATGCTTAGAAGTTTGAGTGGTACTTTCTATCCTCAGAACAAGGAGCAGGCTGATACCGTAGAAATCATTCGATTCTTTGCGAAGCAGGCTGGTCATAAGGTATGGATTAACCGTATATTTAATCCATTCGTATGGCTTGGCTCTTTCGTGCTTCAGCCTATCAACAAAATGTTTGCTACCTACTATTATGACCCATCTATGTCGAAAATGGATTTCGACTATCAGTTGGTAAGCTTTGAGGAAAGCCTGAAGAGGGTAGCGGAGGGGATGAAAGAAGGATAAAGTCCTTCTTTCTAATCTTATTTAGATTTTCCAACCACCTTTAAATAAAATACTTATGGTAACATATATCATTATTTTCGTTCTGCTTCTTATCGCAGAACTTATATATTTCCGCATTGCGGATAAGTGTAATATCATTGATAAGCCGAATGAGCGCTCATCACACTCTTCTATCGTGTTGAGGGGTGGGGGCATCATCTTCCTGATAGGGGCTTGGATATGGAGTGGATTCTTCGGGTTCCCTTATCCTTGGTTCCTGGCTGGTTTGACATTGATTGCTGGTGTCAGCTTTGTGGATGATATCCGCTCGCTGCCTGATAGTGTGAGATTGGTGGCGCAGTTTGCTTCTGCTGCCCTGGCTTTCTATCAGCTGGATATCTTGCATTGGTCTATGTGGTGGGTGATTATCCTGGCACTCATAGTATATGTGGGTGCAACGAATGTCATCAACTTTATGGATGGTATAAATGGTATCACGGCTGGTTATTCGCTGGCGGTATTGGTTCCTTTGGCATTGGTCAATATGAATGAGGAGTATATGGAGCAGAGCTTGGTTATCTCTACCATCCTCGCATCATTGGTATTCTGTATCTTCAACTTCCGACCAAAGGGTAAGGCGAAATGCTTTGCCGGTGATGTGGGATCTATCGGCATCGCCTTTATCATGTTGTTCCTCCTGGGCAACGTCATCATCAAGACTCAGGACGTAACCTGGCTTATCTTCCTGTTGGTATATGGTGTGGATGGCTGTCTGACGATTGTTCATCGCATTATGTTGCATGAGAATCTGGGTGAGGCTCATCGCAAGCATGCTTATCAGTTGATAGCAAATGAGTTGAAAATAGGTCACGTGAAGGTGTCTTCCTTGTATATGGCTATGCAGTTGGTGATTTCTTTGGGATTCATCTATCTGTGTCCTGATAATGTGGCGTGTCACTGGATGTATCTTGTGGGCGCATTGCTTGTGTTGTCACTTGCTTATGTACTTTTCAAGAAGAAGTATTATCATCTTCACGAGGAGTATCTTGCTTCTCTTAAGAAATAAGAATCATGAATACATTGGAAATAAACAAAGATTTCTTGGATTCTCTTTTTGCCAAGGCAAAGGAGAATCCTCGCTTACGCCAGAACTATGATCTTCGTACAAGCTCAGAGGATCAAAGCCAAAGAATGCTCAATGCTCTTCTGCCTGGTACTGAAGTGGCGATACATCGTCATCCAAACTCATCAGAAAGTGTCATCTGCCTTTGTGGCAGAATGGATGAAGTGATATACGAGGAGGTGGTATCGTATCTGCAGGATGGTGGGGATACCATAAGAAAGGTCTCTTATCAAGAGATTGAGAGAATTCATCTTAATCCGAAGAATGGGGTGTATGCCTGCCAAGTGCCTAAAGGGGCATGGCATACGGTAGAGGTATATGAGCCTAGCGTCATCTTTGAGGCGAAAGATGGGGCGTATGGGAGGGATGGAAGCGAGGCTGTAACAGCTTAAAGGGATTCTTTAAGAATTCTTCTTTTCTAAAATCATCCCGTCCTTCTTTTCTATTAAAGAAGTTTTTCGAAAACCTACCCGTCCTTCCTTACCGTTAAGGAAGGCTCCACCTTTCTCTCCAAGCCTCTCTTTCCTCAGGAACGAGAGGATGTAACCGCCCTCCGGTGCTCAAAACCGCTGCGCTATAAGGTTGGCGGGGCATCAAAGCCCTCGCCATGTTGTGCGGGATGGGACCGCCTTGCTATAGGTGGGGATTATCTTGGGACTGCCTTGCTAAAGGTAGATAGGATTATTGAAGTGCTGGTTTTGTGGTAATTCGTTGATAACTTGCAGATTTATTCTGTTTTTCTTGGTGGTTTCGAAGAATATGTGTAATTTTGCGGCAAAGTTGAACTGATTAAGTTGGAGGATATATTATGGTTGTATATGTAGCAAACCCACTTTATGATGCTGTGTTCAAATACTTGATGGAGGATGACCGCATAGCGAAGACCATTCTTACAGCATTATTGAAGAAGAAAGTTATCGATGTGAAGATTCGCAGAAATGAATATGCGAATCTTACCCGTCGTGAGTCTATCTCCATGTTTCGCATCGATTTTGCTGCTACTGTTTTGGATGAAGACAATAAGCCGCACTTGATGTTGATTGAACTTCAAAAGACCTGGCTGCCAACTGAGACTTTGCGTTTCCGTCGTTATCTTGCTCTGCAGTATAACAACGAGGAGAATATGTTGAAGGAAGAGCATGAGAAGTATGCTATTCCTATGGTAGCTATCTATCTTCTGGGTCATCGTGTAGGGAAGATAGAGGAGCCTGTTATATATGTCAACCATCATGCTTATAATTATGATGGCAAAAAAGTCGAGGAGGGCATTCCTGATCCTTTTGTTGAGAGTTTGCAGCATGATAGCATCATTGTACAGATTCCTTTGTTGCATGGTAGGGTAAACAATCGCTTGGAGAAGGTTCTTTGCTTGTTTGACCAGACGAATGTTGCGGACAACAAAAAGGTGATTAAGGTTGATGATAAGCAGTTTGAGGGCGACAATGATATGGAATACATTGTCCGGCGTCTTCAATCGGCAGCAGCCGATCCTGATATGAGGTATCAGATGAATGCTGAGGATGAATTCTTTAAAGAATTGGAAGCCCGAGATTCCCTCATTATGGAGAAGGATGGTCAATTGAAGGAGAAGGATGGTCAATTGAAGGAAAAGGATGGTCAATTGAAAGAGAAGGATGAGATGCTTCGTAAGATGATTACGGGCATGCAGGAAAATGGTATGTCGCTTGATGAAATTGCTAAGATGTTGAACAAGACTGTGGAGGAAGTAAAACAGATTCTGTAAATACCTAATATCTGGAAAACACAAAAGGATAAGAATTTAGATTTTAATTATATACTTTAAGATGGGCAGGGCTTTTGATGAGGCTCTGCCTATCCTGTTGGCTTATTGCCTTTTATCTGGTAATAGGCTTTTGACTAACTTATTATTTTCAACAATATGAATACTTTTAAGAACATTAAGGTTGCCGTGGCCGGTACTGGCTACGTGGGACTGAGTATTGCCACTTTGCTGGCTCAACATCATCAGGTGACTGCTGTGGATGTGGTGCCTGAAAAGGTGGAGAAACTGAATAACAAGATTTCTCCTATACAGGACGATTACATCGAGAAATATCTGGCAGAGAAACCGCTGAACCTGACCGCTACCCTGGATGGCAAGGCGGCTTACAAGGATGCGGACTTTGTGGTGATTGCTGCTCCTACCAATTACGACTCGGTGAAGAATTACTTTGATACTTCGCACGTGGAGGAGGTCATTGACCTGGTATTGGAGGTGAATCCGGATGCGGTGATGGTGATCAAGAGTACCATCCCTGTGGGCTATACCCGTAGTCTCTATCTGAAGTATGCCAAGAAGGGCGTAAAGAAATTCAATCTGCTCTTCTCTCCAGAGTTCCTTCGTGAGAGCAAGGCGCTCTATGATAATCTCTATCCAAGTCGTATCATCGTGGGCTATCCTAAGATTATCGACCGCCCTGAGTTTGCTGAGGAGAATGAGGCTATCAGAAAGGTGACCGATGTAGAAAAAATGAAGGAAGCTGCCAAGACCTTCTCTCAGCTTCTTGTTGAAGGTGCAATCGCATCACAGTCCGTAGGCAATTCAACACTTAACACTCAACATTCAACATTAGAAAACAAGGGCATCCCTTGTTTGTTTATGGGTATGAAGGAGGCTGAGGCTGTCAAGCTCTTCGCCAATACTTATCTGGCTCTGAGAGTGAGCTACTTCAACGAGCTGGATACTTATGCAGAGATGAAGGGTCTGGATTCTGAGGCTATCATCGACGGCGTGGGTCTGGATCCTCGAATCGGTACGCATTACAACAATCCTAGCTTCGGCTATGGCGGTTACTGTCTGCCTAAGGATACCAAGCAGCTGTTGGCAAACTATGCTGATGTGCCTGAGAACCTGATTGAGGCGATTGTGGAGAGTAACCGTACCCGCAAGGGCTATATCGCTGATGCGGTGTTGAGAAAGGCTGGATATTACAACGAAAACAGCAGTTATGATGCAGGTAAGGAGCATGAGTGCGTGATTGGTGTGTATCGTCTGACGATGAAGAGCAACAGCGATAACTTCCGCCAGAGTGCTATCCAGGGTATCATGAAGCGTATCAAGGCAAAGGGTGCTGAGGTGATTATCTATGAGCCAACCCTGGAAGATGGCAGTACTTTCTTCGGAAGCAAGGTGGTGAATGACTTGGAGCTGTTCAAGAAACAGAGTCAGGCGATTATTGCCAACAGATATGATGCTTGTCTGGATGATGCCAAGGAGAAGGTTTATACACGTGATATTTTTAGAAGAGACTAATTATGGTACAATATAATGTTGATTTAACGGGGAAGACAATCCTCGTGACGGGTGCTGCTGGCTTTATCGGCAGCAACCTGGCTTTGAGACTATTGAAGGAAGTGAAGGACGTCAAGGTAGTGGGCATTGATAATATGAACGACTACTATGATGTGCATATCAAGGAGGAGAGACTTCGCAGACTGCAGGAGTTCGAGGACTTTACCATGGTATATGGCAGCATCGCTGACAAGGCGGTGATGGACAAGCTCTTTGAGGAGCATCAGCCTCAGGTGGTGGTGAATCTGGCTGCCCAGGCTGGCGTGAGATATTCTATCACGAATCCGGATGCTTATGTCCAGAGTAATCTGATAGGTTTCTACAATATCCTGGAGGCGTGCAGACACTCGGCTGATTGCAAATCCACCGGAACCTATAAGGGGGTGGAGCATCTGGTTTATGCTTCTTCATCTTCTGTTTACGGTTCAAACAAGAAGGTGCCTTATTCTACGGATGACAAGGTAGATAATCCTGTGAGTCTTTATGCTGCTACGAAGAAGAGCAACGAGCTGATGGCGCATGCTTATTCAAAGCTCTATAATATTCCAAGTACGGGATTGAGATTCTTCACCGTGTATGGTCCTGCGGGAAGACCGGATATGGCTTACTTCGGATTTACCAACAAGCTGGTGAAGGGGGATACCATCAAGATTTTTAACTATGGTAACTGCAAGCGTGACTTCACTTACGTGGATGACATCGTGGAGGGTATCATGAGAGTGATGCAGCATGCTCCTGAGAAGCAGAATGGTGAGGACGGTTTGCCTATCCCTCCATACAAGGTTTACAATATCGGCAACTCGCATCCTGAGAATCTGCTGGAGTTTGTAAGCATCCTGCAGGAGGAGCTGATCCGTGCCGGTGTGCTGCCTGAGGACTATGACTTCGAGGCGCACAAGGAACTGGTGGCGATGCAGCCGGGCGATGTGCCTGTGACTTATGCTGATACAACTCCGCTGGAGGAGGACTTCGGTTATAAGCCTGCTACTCCGTTGAGAGAGGGACTGAGAGCCTTCGCGGAATGGTACAAGGAATACTACTGTTAATAGTTTATAGTTAATAGTAAATAATTAACAGACTACTTAAAGCTAATCTATTATATTATCAAATGGAATACAAATATCATATTTTCTCGCCTTATCGGGTTTGTCCGTTGGGCGCTCATGTGGATCATCAGCATGGTATCGTGACAGGTTTTGCTATCAACAAGGGTGTGGATCTGTGGTTTACACCGAATGAGGATGGCAAGGTACACTTGGAGTCACGCACCTTTGATGGTGTTGTTGATTTTGACATTACTAAAGGAACGCTGGTAAGAGAAATGCACTGGGGCGACTATGCCAGAGGTGCCAAATACGCTCTGAAGAAACGCTTTGACCTGAAGAAGGGTATCAATGGTGTGGTACAGGGATCGTTACCAGTGGGAGGTTTGTCATCCAGTGCAGCCGTACTCATCGCCTACGTAATGGCTTTTGCCAAGGCGAATAATATCATACTTCAACCTTTCGAAGTGGTGAAGATTGCTTCGGAGGCAGAGCGTGAGTATATCGGACTGAACAACGGGTTGCTGGATCAGGCATGCATCGCCTTGGGCAAGAAGGATGGTCTGCTGTTCCTGGATTGTGATTCGGACGATTATCGCATCATCAGAAGAAATCCGGAGATGAAGGATTTCGAGATTGGTATCTTCTTCTCGGGACTGACGAGAAGTCTGGTGAACAGTGATTACAATCTTCGTGTATATGAATGCAAGACGGCTGCCTGGAATGTGCTGGCGTATCAGAACCAGCCATTGAAGGAGTTTAACAAGACTTTCCTGAGAGATATTCCTAAGGAGTCGTATGAGGCATGTAAAGACAGGATGCCTGCCCGCTTTGCCCGCAGAGCCGAGCATTTCTATTCGGAGTATCGCAGGGTAAGACAGGGTGTGACGGCATGGGAGACTGGTAATCTGGAACTCTTTGGAAAGTTGTGCTTTGATTCTTGTGAGTCTTCTATCCATAACTATGAGTGTGGTTCGCCTGAATTGATAGCCATCTATGAGATTATGCGTAGTTTGGAGGGCGTATATGGCGGAAGATTCTCGGGTGCCGGTTTCAAGGGTGCCTGCATCGCCTTGGTGGATTCTGCTTGTAAAGAGAACGTGGAGAAGGAATTGACCCGTCAATATCTGGAAAAATTCCCAGAGTATGAGAAGACCTTCAAGGTATTCTGGGTGAAGCCGGATGATGGAGCCAGATTCGTAGAATAATGTTGAATGTTGAGTGTTGAATGTTGAATTGACATTCTCGCTTGTAATTTTATAGCGCATATATGATGAAGAATATTGTGATAGCGGCAGGATATGCCACAAGATTGGGGGAGTTGACAAAGAACTTTCCAAAGCCATTGTTGAAGGTAGGTGAGAATACGATATTGGGAAGAATGCTTGATGATATCGATAAGATTCCGGAGATTGATGAGCACATCATCATCACGAACCATAAGTTTGCCGGCATCTTTGAGGAGTGGGCATCCAAACAGAGTTATACAAAGCCTATTACGATAGTGGATGACGGTACGGAGACGAATGACACAAGACTGGGTGCTGTGTGTGATTTGCTGTTTGCGATGGACAAGTTGAAGATTGATGATGACATGTTGGTAGTGGCTGCCGACAACATCCTCTTCTTCTCATTCCAGGAGTTCGTGGATTTCGCCAAGGAGAAGGGTACTTCGTGTATCATGTGTCATGAGCAGCCGAGCATAGAGAAGTTGCAGCGTACGGGTGTCATCGTGCTTGATGATAACGACAAGGTTTTGAATATGGAAGAGAAACCAAAGGAGCCAAAGAGTCATTGGGCTGTGCCACCTTTTTATATATATAAGAAGGAGGACTTGGAATTAATCCGTCACTCTGTAGAGAATGGTTGTGGCAAGGATGCCCCAGGCAATCTTGCGCATTACATGGTGGAGAAGGTCGAGATGCATGCCTGGAAAATGTCGGCAGGACGATTTGACATCGGTAGTCTTGATACGTATAAGGAAGCGTGTGAGAAGTTCGGGAAATAGTTTTTCGAATCTCTCCGTCTCCCTTTGATAATGGAAGGCTTTTTCTACCTCTCCGTCTCTCCTTCAAGGAGAACTCCACATCTCTCACCAAGCCTCTCTTGCCCGAAGAGAGAGGATGTAACCGCCCTACTGTGCTGTTTTAGCCCCACCTGTCCCTCCCCAGCGGGAGGGTCCTTACCCTATACCCAAGCCCTAAATCCCTACCATAGGGATTAGGGATGTAACCGTATATCACCATTACAGCGTAAGGTTTTAACACATTAAGTATTTACCTTTGCATC
>ERZ1026892.151-NODE-151-length-34297-cov-27.433327_pt1 | contig 34297 bp, 27 predicted proteins | sample MGYA00380176_ERZ1026892 | MGnify/ENA primary metagenome ERZ1026892 (study PRJEB33269, sample SAMEA4719812) | human gut metagenome | biome: human-associated habitat; feature: organic feature; material: feces | place: Cameroon | collected 2013-10 ... | reverse complement strand
CTGTGGGAACTACATACAAAAGAACTACAAGTAAAATTATACGTTCATTATACGAACATCAAGATGCCAACCTCCACGATAACCTCCAGGTTGTATCACTCCAAATATCGGATGAACCTAAAAAATCGCTCAGTTTTAGTTTGCTGAGCGATATAAATATATTCGTTTTGTAGTGGTTTAGCTCATTTTAATGAAGTAAATATCATCGGCAGATGAATACATCATCATCGGCAGATATTAATATCCCATTTGCTCCAATGCTGTAGCAAGCTGGTCGGGGCAGCTGGTAGACTTGCCGTTGCAGCTAATTCCCTTAAGAGTATGCTTTATGTCTGATGCCTTCTTGCCAATAGCAAGAGCGCAGATGCCTTTAAGATTGCCATTGCATCCACCCACGAACGATAGATTGCGTATAATGCCATCAGCATCAACATCAATAGAGATAAGACGGCTGCATGTACCGCAAGTAGTGTAGTCCAAGTGATTCATAATGCTGTATATTTAAAAAGCCCCACCCCTTTGCTCATCCCTACTTGGGAAGGGCAAGGAGGTGGGGCTTTGGTTATTTATTATTTACTCGCCCTCCTCAGGCTTCATGTTGGTATATACGTTCTGAACGTCGTCAAACTCCTCAAGACGCTCTACCATCTTGTCGATAGTAGCACGCTGGTCGGCGTCAACATCCTTCAAATCGTTAGGAACATAAGTAAACTCGCCACCGATATCCTCGAAGCCCTGGTCCTCAAGGAACTTCTGAATCTGAGCATACGCCTTAACGTCGTCGCCGTAGATTGTGATTGTTCCCTCTTCCTCATCCTCGTCAAACTCGTCTTCTACATTGAAGTCGATAAGCTCAAGGATAAGCTCTTCCATATCGATGCCGTCCTTCTTCTTGAATGTAAATACACACTTGTGGTCGAAGAGGTAAGACAGCGAGCCTGTTGTACCAAGTGTACCGTTGAACTTGTTGAATACCGAGCGTACATCGCCTACTGTACGTGTGGTGTTGTCGGTAAGTGTGTCAACGAAGATAGCGATACCGTGAGGGCCATATCCCTCGTAGGTTACTTCCTTATACTCGCTCTGGTCCTTGCCCATAGCGTTCTTGATGGCACGCTCGATGTTGTCCTTCGGCATGTTCTCGCGTTTACATGTAGCGATGATAGAACGCAATGAAGGGTTGTTTTCTGGTTCTGGACCGCCAGCCTTAACAGCAATAGCAATCTGCTTGCCCAGACGGGTGAATGTCTTAGCCATGTGGCCCCAACGCTTCAGCTTTGTAGCTTTACGATACTCAAATGCTCTTCCCATTTTTGTTATTAATATTTCTTATTTAATATTTTGAATTTATTCTGGTTTTGCACCATTATTATGTTCGGCAATTACAGATTGACATTAACGCAACTCTGCGCCCAACTTCTGCTTGAGGTTATTGATGAGCTTGGTCATAATGGCCTCAATCTGCTTGTCATTTAGAGTCTTGGTCTCGTCCTGCAAGATAAAGTTTACAGCGTAGCTCTTCTTGCCCTCCGGAAGATTCTTGCCCTCGTATACATCGAACAGCTCAACACTCTTGAGAAGTTTCTTCTCGGTCTGGCGAGCTATCTGCTCTATCTGCTCAAACTCTACGCTCTTGTCGATAAGCAAGGCAAGGTCGCGACTTACAGACGGGAACTTGCTGATGTCGTGATACAAGGTTTCGTTCTTCTTGATGGCACGCATGATGTTGTTCCAATTGATGTCGGCATAGAACACATCCTGATCAATGTCCATCTTCTTAAGAAGCTTGTGGCTTACGGTACCCATCTCGCAAAGCAACTTACCACTGCGAGCCTTCAAGGCGAGAGCCTTACCAAAGACGTTGTTGTCCGACTTCTCGGCTACTACAATGCCAGGGTTAACACCCAGACGGGTAAATATGTTCATAACGTATGCCTTGAGCTCGTAGAAATTAGACTGCTCGTCGGCGTGTGCCCACGAACCTTCGACGCGCTTGCCTGTGAGCCACATACCAAGGTGCATCTCCTCTGTATATGCCTTTATAGGGTCCTCGTCGTTATTCTTCTCTGGTGAGAAGTGGTAGCAATTGCCAAATTCGAAGAAGCGTAGATTAGGCATCTTGTGGTTTACGTTACGACATATGCTCTCCAATCCGCCGAAGAGCAAGGTCTGACGCATTACGCCAAGGTCGGAGCTTAGAGGATTCATCACCTTTACTGTTGTATCCTCTGTGTAGTGGTTAAGCTCTGTATAGTAGGCTGTCTTAGTAAGCGAATTGTTCAAGATCTCGCGGAATCCACAACCAACAAGTTGTTCGCTGATGACATTCTGATGATGGTATGCCTTGTCTTCGTCGCCAAGAATGGTGAGCGAACTCTTAAGCTGTGTAGGTATCTCCACATTATTATATCCGTAGATACGGAGGATATCCTCTACCACATCGCATGGACGCTGTACATCTACACGATAAGCTGGCACATCAAGCTCCAAGCCAGTATCTGTAGCCGAAACCACCTTCATATCAAGACTCTCAACAATTGAGCGTATCATATCATTGCCAATCTTCTTGCCAATAAGACGGTCTACATACTCGTAGTCGAGCTGTACACGTGCGTCGGCAATCGGTGTTGGATAAACGTCCTTTATCTCCATGCTAACCTTGCCACCTGCCAACTGCTTGCACAGGATAGCAGCCTGCTTCAATGCATAGATTATGCCGTTAGGGTCGATACCACGCTCGAAACGATAGCTTGCGTCGGTACTAAGTCCATGACGACGTGCACTCTTACGAATCCATGTAGGATGGAAATATGCACTCTCAAGTACCACGTTGGTTGTAGTATCGTATGTTCCAGAACCCTTGCCGCCGAATATACCGGCAATACACATTGGCTCTTCAGCATTACAAATGCTAAGGTCATGCTCGCCAAGAGTGTGTTCCTCACCGTCAAGTGTCACAAACTTTGTACCTTCTGGCTGAGTGCGCACTACTATCTTGTTGCCCTTAACCATATCTGCATCGAAACAATGCATTGGCTGACCATATGCCATCATCACATAGTTGGTGATGTCGACAATGTTGTTGATAGGACGCAAGCCAATAACCTTGAGCTTGTCTTGCAACCACTCCGGACTCTCCTTAACCTCGCAACCAGTAATGCTAACGCAAGCATAACGCTTGCAAGCCTCGGTGTTCTCAATCTCAACATCGATAGGAAGGTTGGTATTGTCGACTGTAAACTCAGAGCAGTCGGGACGATGAAGCGATGTGTTATAACCATTGCGCTTGAGCCAAGCATATAGGTCGCGCGCTACACCCCAGTGGCTTAGCGCATCCGAACGGTTGGCTGTGATATCAATCTCGATAACCCAGTCGCTTTCCAAATGATAATATTCTGCTGCAGGCTGTCCTACGGGGGCGTCTTCTGGCAATACGATTATACCATCGTGACTTGTTCCTACACCTATCTCGTCTTCGGCACAAATCATACCGTTCGACTCAACACCACGCAACTTAGACTTCTTGATAACAAATTCCTTGTCGCCGTCGTATAGCACGCAACCAAGATCGGCAACTATAACCTTCTGACCAGCAGCAACATTTGGTGCGCCACATACTATCTGCTGTGGTTCGCCCTTGCCTAAGTCAACGGTTGTTATATGCAAGTGGTCTGAATTAGGGTGCATCTCGCAAGTCAATACCTTGCCCACGTACAGTCCCTTCAGTCCACCCTTAATGGTCTGTACTTCTTCAAGAGCGTCAACTTCAAGTCCGCAAGAAGTCAGCGCGTCGGCTGTTTCTTGGGGAGTAAGGTCGAAATCAACATACTCCTTAAGCCATTTATATGAAATCTCCATTATAATGATTTTTAAGTATACTCAAATTTGGTGCAAAAGTACAAATTTTTAAGTAAGTAGACAAAAAATACTGAAAATATTATATATACACCTTATTATATAGTATATATGATAGACATTATTATAGGGAATTATGGGAAAGCAATAAAAAAGTGAACGAAACTATGCAATGTCTTCATTTTTTTCTCTAAATTTGCATCGTCTAAGAAAAAAACAGAAAAGATGGTTTTCAAATACGACTTTCTGATTATCGGTGCCGGTGTTGCCGGCATGAGCTACGCCCTGAAGGTAGCTCGCGCACACAAAGGTAAGGTGTGCTTGATTTGCAAGACTTCGCTTGATGAGGCAAACACGTCGTTTGCCCAAGGTGGCGTAGCCTCAGTAACTAATCTTGTAGTTGACAATTTCGACAAGCATATAGAGGATACTATGATTGCCGGTGACTTTATCAGCGACCGTCGTGCCGTTGAGCAAGTTGTACGCAATGCCCCTGAGCAGATTAAAGAGCTTGTAAAATGGGGTGTCAACTTCGACCGTAAAGAAGACGGTGAGTTTGACCTTCATCGCGAGGGAGGACACTCTGAATTCCGTATTCTGCACCATGCAGATGACACTGGTGCCGAGATTCAGCGTGGACTTATGGCTGCTGTTCGTGCTTGTCCTGACATTGACATTAAGGAAAATCACTTTGCTGTGGAGATTATCACTCAGCATCATCTTGGCGCACGCGTAACTCGCCGTACTCCGTATATCAACTGCTATGGCGCATACGTGCTTAATCCGGAAACCGAGAAGGTGGACACATATCTTAGTAAGGTTACGCTGATGTGTACAGGAGGTTGCGGGGCTGTATACCAGACTACTACAAATCCTGTTATTGCCACCGGTGATGGCGAGGCTATGGTATATCGTGCCAAGGGCACTGTTAAGGATATGGAGTTTGTACAATTCCATCCAACAGCTCTTTATCATCCAGGCGAAACTCATCCGGCATTCCTTATTACAGAGGCTATGCGTGGATATGGCGGCATACTGCGCTTGCCTAACGGCGAGTCGTTTATGGAGAAGTACGACGAACGCTTATCGTTGGCTCCACGTGATATCGTGGCACGTGCAATTGACAAGGAGATGAAGATTCATGGTATTGATCATGTTTGTCTCGATGTTACACATAAGAATCCTGAAGAGACAAAGAAACATTTCCCGAATATCTATCACAAGTGCAAGTCGATTGGCATAGATATAACTACCGACTATATCCCTGTTCGCCCAGCAGCCCACTATATGTGTGGCGGTATTAAGGTAGACCTTAACGGACAGTCGTCTATTGAGCGTCTTTATGCTATTGGCGAATGTTCTTGCACTGGTCTGCATGGTGGCAACCGTCTTGCAAGCAATTCACTTATTGAGGCTGTGGTATATGCAGATGCAGCAGCCAAGCACTCGTTGGCACACGTTGATGATTACGACTTCAACGAAAAGGTACCTGAGTGGAACGATGAAGGTACAATGACTAACGAGGAACAGGTACTAATAACACAAAGTGTTAAGGAGGTTGGCGAGATTATGTCTAACTATGTGGGTATTGTTAGAAGCGACCTTCGACTCAAACGTGCATGGGACCGTCTTGACTTGCTGTACGAGGAGACTGAAGCTCTATTTAAGCGCGTAAAGGCAAGTCGTGACATCTGCGAACTTCGCAATATGATTAACGTGGGCTATCTCATAACACGCCAGGCCATTGAGCGTAAGGAATGTCGTGGTTTGCACTACACCACCGACTATCCATTACATGCTTACGACAAGAAGTAAGAAACGAGCTAAAGCAAACAAGAAGTAAGGTTGCTTTGGCTATATTCAATACAAGCAAACAAGAAGCAATAGGTCTTAATCCATTTACTTCTTGTTTGCTTGTTTTTTTGTATCAATTATTTTGCTTATATTTGCCCTTGTTAAACCATTAACCTAATTTTCCTTTATGACAGACATCACTAACAATACAGACAACAAAGATGCCAAAGGTAATAATCAAAGCATCTTCGGCAAACAATACAAGTGGGACGAATTGTATTTTTACCAGAAGTCGGATGTTATATATCAGCTATCGTTTGTGTTTTGCAATAGGTTTATTCATCTATATAAAGACCGAACACGCGACCAAATTATACAGGCAGCACGTTCTTGCAAACAGAATATTGTAGAAGGTCTTGCCGATGGTGTAACCTCAACAGAGATGCAGTTGAAGCTGCTAAATGTGGCACGTGCCTCACTGAAAGAGCTTCGCGAGGATTTCGAGGATTACCTAAAGTCGCACCATCTCCAAATGTATATGCCTGGTGATAGCAGATATAATGTTATGGTTGACTATTGCCGTTGGCACAATAAGCTTATAGATTATGATCCTTATTTCCTACAATGGACCGATGAGCAGATGTGCAACTATGCTCTTACACTCTGCCACTTCATAGACAAGATGATGATGTCGTTTCTTAAGACATTAGAGCGTGAGTTTATAAAGGAAGGTGGCATCAAAGAGCGTATGCACAAGGCTCGCACCGGATATCGGCAGAAGCAGGACGAAAAGCTCAAGCAACTCGAAGCCGAATGCTCAAGGCTTGAACAAGCACTTAAAGAAGCCCGCACCGAAGCCGAAAAGTGGAAAGCTGCATACAACGACCTTAAGCAGCGCGCCCTAAAGGCATACTACTCGCAGCAAGAAGAGATTAAGAGGCTTAAGGAAAAACTGGGAGAAGGAGAAGGATGATAGGGGGAGAGGGGTATTGAGAGAGAATAGAGAGGCTAGTAATTCTAGTAGTACTAGTAATTCTAGTAAGACTAGTTATTCTAGTAATTCTAGTAATTCTAGAACTACTAGCCCTATATATTCTCTATCTTGTCAACGAGAACTTCATACTCAATCCAAAGTCCTGTGTTGTCGTTGGATATGAGCTTGACGACAGCAACGGTGTATTAGTTTGTCTATCGTAGTAGAAGCTCATAGTAAGCATTCTTGACAACGTATAGTCGGCAGAGAAAGACAGCTTAAACGCTGTATTGCCGCTATTTGCCGATGATGTCATTGTGGCAATATCGCGGCTTATAGCAGCTTGCTTGCGCACACTAAGATCAAGCCTTAACTTCAAATCATTATTAACACCACCCGTTGAGCGGCGCGATGAAGAGTTAGAGTCACCCTTTGCTCCACCCTTCTGTCTTGACTTAACCTGACGATGTCTATTACGACCACCTCCAAATAAATTGAAGTTGTTAAGCGTATAACCTGCACCAATAACCCAGTCGTGCGAAGATGACTCGTTAATCTGTACCGAAGTCATACTAAGACTCAACACACGCGTTGTACGATACTCGGCCTTGATTGTCATGTTATTATTCAACGTTACATCTACACCAAGCAATGGCGAGAATGCCTCATTGATGCTCACCGTCGAGACATTGTACATCGAGTTTGGTATTGGCGCTCCGCTTGTAGCATCGGTTATAAAACCAAGTCCATTCATATACTCCATATACGTACTATACGACGAGTACGAGCCCACAGCATATATACTCTTGTACGAGTGGTTGATGTTTACACTCTTGAACACATCTCTAAACCACGGCAACTTAGACAATCCACTGTATTTGATAGTCCAGTTGGGCAACAGTTTAGACAGCGACGGGAACAGCGACAAGCCTCCATCACCCATATTGGTATATGCAGCAAGGAAGGCAGGCACCATTACGTCAGCGCTATACTTGTTTACACCACCGTTCTCTGCATTGAATGGTTTGCCTGCAAGCGATGTTCCTGCAGGATATACTGCACCCGCATACTTAGCCTCAACACGTTTACGATATCCCTCAAGCGAATTGCAGAAACGCTCGAACGAAGCCGAATGATATCCGTTATTGGCATTGCCAGAACCCTCAAACGCACTACGAAGCGATAGTGTTGTCATTGTAAACGTACCGCTCTGCGTTGTAGGATTACCCTCGTACATATATTGTACTGAACGCGCTGTTGTCATTGTGCGCGATGCATTAAGGTCTATCTTCAAGTTACGAACAGGCTCCAACGTTGCCTTAAGCTGCAAGTCCTCTGTCTTATTGGTTGTTGCCGGCGTTGCCAAAGAGTCGCTCATCATAAGCCAACCATTCTCACGTGCTTTGTCGATATAACTATCACCAATGAAACCAAAGGCAAAATCAAGACCTGGCGACATTGCTCCCATACCATGTCCCTGTCCAAAAGCATTGCCTATCATAGGCTTAAAGCCAGGCAACGACATTGCATATTGGTTGCGATAGCTTACGCTTACATTGCGAACCATCATCAGCACACGTGCCACCGATTGTGCGGTACGATACCAGCTCTGTTCATCAAGCGGCTGCTTGGCAATAACAGATACCTTTATCTTTGTTGCCGAGTCCACCTTATTTAATATACGTATACTGTTATCGTCCATTCGGCGATACTTCAACTTAAACGCATGTCCGTCCTGAGTCTTTGCCGATACAATGATGCGGCGTGTCTTCTTGCTGTGCACCACCTTTATCGTAGTGTCCGGCATAAGTGTTATCTCCTTCTCAAAGGCACGCTTGTTCTTTGGCAACTTACTGCGCAATTGTTCATCCCTATCTCCTGGCTTGTTCTTGCCGCCATCCTTTTTCTTTTTGTTGTTACGCAAATTTGTTTTCAGCGATGTTGCCTTAGGTTTCACCGAGTTGTTCTTCTTGAATCGTTCGTTAGTTTTCTTAAGGAACGGCACATGGTTGTACAACTTCTCAAGATTAAACTGTCCGTTGATATTTATCTGGCGGTTGTTGGCAATAGTATTGCCAAGCGAAGTTCCATCTTCAAGATCGGTACCTCTCACCCAATTGTAGGTTGCATTGTACGACGCATCAGATGTTATCCAGTCGAATACTGGCAGCAAGTTGATAGGCAACTTATAAGATGCTTGGAACGACTGATTGTAGTTAAGCGGTGTACCCATATGCTTTATTGATGTCCACACAGAATCCTTCCAAACCGAATACTGGTCAGGATAAAGGTCCTTGTTAACAGGTACATAAGGTTCCTCAATCTCGGCATTGGTTGCACTCTGGAAGTTCATATGCAGATTCTTCGTTAAATCCCAACGCAAGTTGAACTCGCGATTCCACAAGAACTGTGACGAGAATGTCAACGGCAGATTCTGATTCTCCGTCGATTCCATATCACGCTCTTGCAATTCGTAATAGTTGCGAGTTATCTCCGTATTGAAGCCCACATTCTGCGGCAACCAATTCAAGGCGAACCTCTTTGGCAAGTCAAGCCATTTCGACTTCGATTTTATCTTCTTGAATGGTTCATACGGTTTGTATACCGGAGTCCATGAGTAGTTGAGTGCACCACGCCAGTTATCCTCACGTTCATATACCGTAGTCTCACCCGTTGTGTAAGAGTGGCTATGCGAATACGAGAACGAGAAGTTGGCTGGATCGTATGGCATAGGATGACGCTTGTTCTGTATTCCAACACGAACGTTAGACAACGAGAAGTTGGTCTGCGTTACCTTTGTAACGGCTATATTCTCTATTGAGTCGCGCTCTTGTCGTGACCCAGCCGCGTCAAGAGCATCCTTCAATTCCATATCGGTATCAAGTGGATTATACTTAGGCGATGTCTTCTCCTTTGTCACCGAGTAGTACAATGGCGCACTAACCTTAGCCTTGTCCGGGAAGAACTTACCAAGGTCGATATTTGCAGTAACAGTATAGTTAGACTGATCGTCTGTACTACGTTCGGCTACACCTTCTTCCAGTCCGCCGAATCCTGACGATGTATATCGTCCTTGAGCATTAAACGAGCCAAGGTCTGATAGCTGAACATTGAAGTTGCCTTGTGCTGCCCAACCCCCAGAATTGTTAAACTCCTTAAGTCGCAGCTCGTTTACCCATACCTCGCCACTCTTCTCCTGACCAGAGTTATTGCGTATACCAATAACCAACGTCTTAACCTCACCCAATGTAGGATTACCCATAACCGTGATGCGATTCTTAGGATTGTCAGAGTCGTAGGCCGAGTAAGCTCTATTATATGAAGCCTGTCCTATAGCCTTAGCCTTGTTGCGTTCTTTCTTCAATCCGGTAAAGAGCGACAACGGAATATCGAGCATATTGTCCTTAGGCCATACCGCCCATGCAGCCTCAGCCGAATAGCGGCTGTATTGGTTGCTATGCGGAGTTAGCTTAAGAGGAATCTCATACTCGTAGTAGTTGCTCTTATAGTCGGAACCCAATCGGATGAATACCGAAAGCTGTCCATCCTCAAGATTTGTTGTGTTCTGCTCAAACGAGTTGGCATGCACAAACATCTGCATACGCTTATACTGTCGAAGGTCAAGCGACGTGTTCTTATATACAGCCTTGGCTTCTCCCGAACCAAGCGTATTTACCGTAAGGGCAAGAGCTTGCTCATTGTTCTCTACAAGCTGCGGCTGAGTAGGATCTTGATCACGCTTTATACCAGGAGGCAAGATATAGTTTACCGGCATCTTGTCGTTGTTCTCCTCAATATTAACAGCGCTGACAGACAGTCTACCTGATGTATTGGCAGAATTGTCAAGATTCTGCTGATATACACGCCATGTGCCTCTAACAAGGTCGAGTGTTGCAAAACGCAGCACAATTGGATGCTTGAAGCCTGTCATAAACATACGCATAAAGCGCACAGATGTAAGATCGTTGATAGAACCCACCTTCTTCTCATACTCGGTCAATGGTATACGGAACTGATACCAATCTACCGTCTCCTTGTTGCCATTACGCAAAGGACGTGTTGTGGTGCGCTTGTCTACAATATAGTTCTTGCCCACCTCAAGGTCTTCGGGACGAATAGACACATGATACTGGAAGTATTTTTCATACTCGTTAAGAGTATAGTCCTGGTTGATATCCTCCACATCCGGAGTTGACTTATACGATGTGTCGTAGCTCTCGGTACGCGAATCGCTGTCTGGCGAGTTGCCCTGAGGATTATTAATATACTTATATCGACGCAGAATAGGAGCTTGCATACGATCATAATCAGAGCCACGGAAATAGTGATAGTTATCTCCAGCCGGGTCTGCCCATATCGAATCCCATACAGCAGGACTCACCTTGCCTTGTATCTCGGTCAAGAAGTCCTGATACGACTCCCACTTCTGTTCTTCCTCATCATTAAGTCCGTTGAAACCCACATCTTGCAAAGCACGTGCTCCCTTGGTTGTTGCAAAGGCATAAGTTACAGTTGCTTGGTTGGGCACCTTACCCCATTGGGTTGTGGTGAAATTGGTTGAGCCATCAACAGGCATTCCACTCTCGTAGAACTTCTTGCCATCGCGTAATATATCCTCGCTCATTTCGCCAAGGTTGATATAGAAATCGCCACCATAATCGGATGCCTGACCTTGCTGACGAGTATATATAAATGGGTCGAGCATCCAAAACTCAACATACTCTATGTTTGCAGCCTCAAAGTCGTTGGTATCAAGTTTGCGCATCATACCACCCCAATGTTGCTGCGGATTGTTAAGTGTACCGTCTGCATTGAGGTCTGGGTTGAAGTTGTACGGGCCTCGCTCGTTAGGATAATAAGCAAGGTTGAGCACATTGATTGTAGATGTAGAGCCGTTGTATGCGCTTTGGTCGCGGTTTGGGAACAGCTCGCTTACGTATATCTCGCGCACATAATGGTTGCTAAGCTGGTCTAAATCGCTCTTTATATGACCTGGAGTTAGCGATGAAGAGCGTCGTGTGAACAAAGGATCGATATAATACCACGCCATTCTTGAGCGGTTAAAGCCTGATCGTAACGTGCTTTTGTCGGACGATTCGGGGAACATCGACGGCACAGATGACAATATCCAAGATGTAGGAGTGCTTACATCTATTGTGTTCTTGGCTTCCTCAAAGTCGTCTATATACGATGCATTGTCCTGCGTGCCACTACTTTGTCCGGCTATAAGCTGGGCAAACTCGCCCGTGAATGATATCTGCGAAGGCTGTGTAAGGTGCAAGAACGGCAACTTGTCGAGCATATTTGTAAGCCATTGACTCTCCTTCTTCCAGTTGATGTTAAGACCCCAAAGTGTATTGTTCAGCGGTTCGCTGCCCATATTCACTTTGTTTGTAAGGGCCTGTTCAGACAGATGCTGCAATGTACCCGACAATTGAAAATCCTTCGAGAAGTCGTATTCCCAGTTCACGCCAAACATTGTCTTGCGCTGTTGGGCATAATCTGTATTGCTCTCAAGCGACACATTGACCTGTGTTCCTGCATCGATAATGCTCTGGTTAAGGATAGTAACCTCGCCACCTGAATAATCTACAGAATAGTCGGTACCCTCGGCAAGTGTTATACCACCTGCAGTTACCACCACCGAACCTTGCGGAATGTTGTAGGCTCCAGTAGATATTACGTTGGCAGAAGTACCGCGGAACTGGCCCATAAGCACATACTTGTCCTTCTCAGCTATCTGTTTTGCAACAGTCTTGGTAGAGTCGTACAATTCGGTAAAGGCATATTTTGTTGCTTGATCGGCAGCAACTCCCCTACCCACAAGATAGTTGTACATATACTTGCCGAATGGTTCGGCAACGGGGAAGAACACACGACCGTTAGAAACCGTATAACCCTCTACATAGTCGAAGTATCCATTAGGATGAGCCTTGCTGTTGTTATCCAGTCGGTCGGCACCAAGAACCTTTATAATTGTCTGGTCCTTGACCTGTGGTTCTGGTATATATGTAAGATATACGCCTGCTGTATCGCTTTGGAACTTAACGTCGAGACGGAATTTCTCCTTCTCAACCGACGAGGCCAAGTAATATACATTCTTCATCATTAAGCCCCAATTGCCTTGCTGCGGATTGTTTGACGTGTTCTTAAGCGACTTAACAAAGATGGCTTGCGAAGCATCGGTAACATCGCTGGCAAACTCGCCCACCTGATAGGTTACACCGCCATAGGTATACTCGTAAGCTACGGCAAGCACCTGATCGGTTTGCAACTGTGTCTTAAGCGATACATATCCAAGTGAGGTGTTGACCGTATACTCAGACGAATTGAGTAATCTTGCCTTCTCGAGTTTCTCATAGTCGCTACCGCCATGAAATCCAGGTATTCCATCGAGCACAGTTGATGTCTCGTCAATATTACGTGCAGCTACATACTGCGATGTCATTGACGAGTACTCTGAGTTGGCTGCATTAGATGGTACAGGCTGTCCGGTCAAACCCCATGCTTGATTGGACACGGTGCGGTTCTCGCCCAAGTCGGTAAGGGCGATTATGTTACGTGTGTTAGCGGTTGTTCCAGTCTTGTTGGTAACCCATATTTCAACACGGTTAATCTTAATTCCTGATGTAAGGTTTGGCAACGACCTCATCCAATCGTCGTAACGATCGTGAAAATACTGTGCCAAGAAGAAGTGTCGGTTGTCCTCATAATTAGCGGCATCAATCTCAAATGGTGTAAACTGTTTGCCACCCTTAGATGATACGCTCTTGGTAGACGACTTCTTCTGTGATGCAACAAGCTGCAACTTAAGCTTGCCAAACTGCAAGTCGGTACGCAATCCAAATAGTGACGATGCTCCCTTTATCAACGACGAGTTTGAAGGAAACGACACATTGCCTGCTTCTACAAGCTTTACAATCTCGTCTTCCTTACCGTCGTACTTAAGTTTAAGGCTCTGTGCGTCGAAGTCGAAGGTTGCATCGGTATTATAATTGAGGTTAAGGTTAACCTTATCGCCAACACGTCCGTTGAGGTTTAGGTTAACCTTCTCGTCAAAGTCCATTGTAGTTGTCTTGCGGTTGCGCACGGGCAAAGAAGGATTGTCAATATTCTTCATTGTCGCGCCAAACTTAAGCTCGGCAGTACCCTGAGTTTTAATGCGCACACCACCAGGACCAAATATCTTCTCGGCCGGACCAAGGTCGAAGTGCATATCAGTAAAGTCGAACTTCTCCTTGCCTTTGGCTTGGTAAAACTCGTCGTTCTTCTTGCGGAAGAAGTCTTGCATTAGCTTACGCTCGCTCCACTTCATATACTCCTGTGCCGTCATCATTACCGGAGCATTGATATAAGTGTCGGATATCTTTGAGCCAATAATATATCGGTCGATAGAGTCGTTGTACTCTACCTGCTGCTTAAGATTGTCTGGACGTTTAAGGTCGGCGGCGCCCTGAGACAGGTCGTCGAGTGTTATTGGCAACGTGCGTTGTATCTGCCAACGTGGATGTAAAAGCGAATCGGGTATGGAGTCGTCATCTGCCAGCAGCGGTTGCGCTATGATAGCAATCGAGTCCTTGCTGTTTTTATTGTTAACGGTTTGTTTCTGTGCAGCATTGGCAGCATTACGTTGCTCTATTGCCGCGCGTCTTCGTTGCTGCGCATTACGCAGAGGTGTCTGTTTCATGGCATACGCAACTATGGTCGACATGACAAGCATGACGACAAAAGCACGAGCCGAAAAGACACGGATATGTAAATTAAGAAATGTTTTATATATCTTTTTAAGCAAATTCATCAATCCTTTACTGACGCTATTGTTCGTATACAATTACTTATATTATAACGTATTTGTATATATATTATTGTGTAAGCGCCCCTACTTTATCTGCTTAAGCGCCAACTTAACCACTTGCTCTACCGTAAGCGATGCGTCGTCTGTAAGTATGGCTGTTACTACCTTGGCTGTAGGAGCAGGCGAGAAGCCAAGCATTGTAAGAGCTGCAACTGCCTCGTCGCGCACATCAACTGGGATAGTAGAACCCGCAGCTGTGCCTGCCGACACTTCTTGTGCTATACCAAGTGACAGTATCTTGTCCTTAAGATCAACGATGATACGCTGTGCCGTCTTCAGTCCAATGCCCTTTACACCCTTAAGCAGACGCTCGTTGCCAGTAGATATGGCATTGGCAAGCTCGGCTGGAGAAGCCGAAGAAAGAATCATACGTGCTGTATTGGCACCTACACCCGATACGGTTATAAGCAATCGATAAAGGTCGCGCTCTTGCTTTGAGGCAAATCCGAAAAAGGTGTAACTGTCGTCGCGACCACCTGTTACAAGACTCTCGTGTACATACAGCTTTACGTCTTTCTTGCCCTGTATTGCCTCGTAAGTATTTAGGGATATGTTCATGGCATAACCTACGCCGTATGCCTCTACCACTGCCTGAACTGGAGTAAGCTCTGCCAGTTCGCCTTTTATATAATCAATCATTGGTGCGTTATCTAATAATGTATTGTTGTAATATTACATTATTTATAACGCACCAATGAAGCTATTATTGTAGAAAAAAAAGAAAAATTAGAACTTGTCTATATCTATCGACACGCCAACCTGAAAGTTGATGCCATCGGTCAACGGGCAATTGAGATAATAATACTTTGGACGATAATTAAAGAGATTGTCCAATGCTGTTGTCAACTTTATTGCTTTGCCGATATTGTGTGTAGCCGACAGCTTCCACATTGTATAAGCGGGATAGTCTACTTTTATTGTGCCCTCGCTCACATCATAGTAGTTCTTATACTCCACATTGCTTGTGCCAGACATCACACGACCGTTGATACCCAGACTCAAGGCATAGTTCTTTGAGAATCGATGGTCGTAGTCGGCACGCACATTGAGCGCATGCTCTCTTGACGGGATATACTGGTTGTTTATAGTATTACCCTCCTTGTCCTTGGGCAAATGTTCTTTTGTGTAAGCATATGTAACACGTGCCGATAATCCATTGTCCCAACGTGCCTGTGCTCCTATCTCGCCTCCACACACACTATAATTGTCGAGATTGGCATAGGGCAGATAAGGTAGCTTGTCGGTAGCTGTTTTGAAGTAAGGCGCAGCAGTAGCAAGTTTGTTGTGCACAATATTGTAGTAGACCGATGCTGTAAAGTCGTAATGACCATGGATATATTCGGCCGAGAGGTTGAAGTTGTGACTCAATTCCGACTTAAGGTCCTTGTTGCCTTCCACAATCCATATGCCTGCCATATCAAAGTTGTAATACTTCTCCTTAAGTGTTGGAGCTCGGAAGCCCATGCCATATCCGGCACGCAGAGTGAGACGTCTTGTTGGACGATAGCGCAGATTAAGCTTAGGTGTAAGGTTCGATTGACTTCCGTCCGAGAAATAGTCGTAACGCAAAGCTCCTACAAGCTCTACCTTGTCGCTTACCATCCAGTCGTATTGCGCAAACACGTCAAAACAGTCTTGCTCGCGTATAGAACCATCAAGGTTGTTATTGTATAGATAATCGTGCATATAGTCGGAACCAAGGGTCAACACATCTCCCCTCTCAAACTCATGACTATACAATGCACGCACAGTATTCTGCACATTGCTGTACGAGCGAATGTCCAAGCGACGAACGGTTTGATAGTTCGACTTGTCGTATTGGTCGAATGAATAGTTTACACGCAACTGGTCGAAAGCCGACATAGTCCAATTCATTCTCAATCCGCCACTAAAGTCGCGATAGCGTTCGGGTTGTCCTACGGTGCGAGTTGTCTCGCGAAAGAAGTAGCCTGCTCTTCCGGTAAAGCTCAATGCCGTAGAAGGTTTCCACGTCAGTTGCTCGCGTGTGTTTATGGTTTTATCGCCATAGATGGTAGATATAACACGCGTAACGGGATTGGGTCCACTATTTACCGTGTAGTTATCTGTTGTGTTGTAGTTGGCCGACAGCATGTTGCTCCAATGCTTGCTGCTTAGTCCAAATGTTCCACCATATCGTTGCTCGCCATGTTTGGCAAGTCGTCCGTTAAGGTTTAGCGTCCATGGCTTCGACGCTTTCTTTGTGATGATGTTTATAACACCACCCGATGCGCTACTGCCATAAAGTGCCGAAGCAGCTCCCTTTACTATCTCTATGCGCTCAACATTGTCCATCATCAGGCGCGTAAAGTCAACATCGTCCATTGTCTCTCCTGCAAGACGCTCACCGTCAACAAGGAACAGTATGCTCTGACCTCCAAATCCCGAGAAGTTGAGATGTGTCTGTTGGTTCATAGAGAACGAGAATTCTACACCTGGCAACTCCTGCTGAAGCAAGTCTTGCACGTTGGTTGCATCTATTTTGGCTATGTCTGCAGATGTTATGACACGCGTCTGTATTGGGGTGTCCTTTAGAAACTTAGGTGTGCGTGTGCCTGTAACAACAATCTCATCCAAGTCATATTGGCGGAAGATGGAGTCGGTTTGGCTTTCCACAACAACTGCGCTGTGCTGTATTTGTGCCGTTGTAAGTAGAGGCAAGCAACCTGATATAAAGAGCAAAGAGTATCTCTTGACCATATGTGTCTATTAATACGGATATTTGTAATTAATTGTCAACCAGCACTTCTTGCCTGTAGGCGACAAATAGTCGGCAAGCTGAAGCGCGGCATAAGTGCCATCATTAAGACGCAAAACAAAGACGTGACTGTCGGGAATATAATCTGGCGGAATATTAAACTTAAAGCTTAGCCACGACGACAACACTTTATTAATCTTTATACCTTGCGACGGAACGAGTCCCAAGAGCATTTGGTCTTGGTTGTCCCACACTTCCTTCTCTGTCCATTCGTCTTCAACAAACGTTTCGTTCTTGAATGCGTCGCTCGACTCGGGCAACTGATCCATCGACGTATACTGTGTCTTAAATACAGCTCCGCCATTGGTGCGTACGTTGTTGCGATGTACGGCAAAGGTCCATTCGGTAGGTTCTGGCTGGGAGTCGCATGGTGTATAAGATCTAAACTCATTATTTTCAATACCCGAACCAAGCACATCAAACCAATAGAGATATTGTCCCGAATGGCCATCGCTCTCGCCAGTAAGTGTCATTGGTATAGGCCAAGACTCGTGCTCGGTTTGTGCCTTAAGCAAGGCATCATCATCACCTGCCTCTGTTAGTTGCTGCAGTTGCTTTAGGTCGATATAGTACCAATCGGTCCAACTTGTAGCATCAACAACAACCTGCCCCTTTGCTGGCACCAACTCCTTTTGTGGCTCGTCGTATATATCGTCAAATATTCCCGTGCATGAAGTCAGCACAAACATGCCGAGACAAGCCAATGTTGCAGACAGAGCGTGGGCAAATGTATTATTGTTCATTTATATCTAATTGATTTATCCCTTACTTAAGTTTCTGAAGTGTGGAATTTAAAGTATTTAAAGTAGTTAGATAATTTAAAGCCATATGCTTTATTGCTCCTCCCCGTAGGTGAGGGGAATATATGCAACTCCTCTCTCTCCTACGGGGAGGGACAAATGCCGAATAAACGGCTTGGGAAATGGGACTTTATTTCTTAATATATTTCTTTCCGTTTACAATCACAATGCCTTTATAGTCATTGCCTACACGCTGACCAGCAATGTTGTACATCTTGCCGTCGTTATGCTTGTTGGCCACGTGTACACCGTTGATACCTGTAGAGCTGTTGCCGAAAGTAGAAACAATACCAAAGGGCATGGCACCCATCTGGAATGTATTTACAATCTGCTCAACTGTTGAGCCGTTGTACTTAACAAGAATATTGTTTGGCTTGTCGCTCTTGAAGGCATAGTCGGCATCCATTGTCTTTGAGCCACCCTTCTCGGCAGTAAAGTGGAATGATAGTCCGTCATTGGCATAGTCGCGATAGAAGCCTCCCTTTGACTCATCGTAAACAAGTCCCTTTACTACATACTTGCCCAAACCAAGATTGCCCATAATTGTATTATCGAGTGTGTAGTAAGGCACCTCAACATCAAGCTTCTCTACATCATCCTCCTTATACTTGCGCACGCTGTACGTAACGCTTGAGTTGTCGTATGTGAATTGTCCACCTACAGTTACGCTGATAGCACCCGATACACCATTTACATAATAGCCCTTTACGTTGTATGTCATAGGCATAGGCATGGCACCATACTTGAACACAGCTGTAAGCGAGAACGAGTTGTCGGCCATATTATAAGTACCAGTGAGCGATGTTCCGGTAATTGTCTTATCGGCACCATTCACATTAACAGTAGATGCAAACTGCTGGTTGGCAAACTCAACCACGTGATTGGACCCCATAGAGAATGTAGCTCCCTTGATGGTGAACGATGGAATGGTTAACATACCCTTCATTTCGGGCAGGGTTATATCGCCTGATGTCATATTATTCATGACAAACGATATTGTGTCGCTTGCGTTTGAGAGGTTCACATTAGACACTTGCATCGTTGAGGCACCAACAAACTTCTTTGCGCCGTGCATCTGAGCCATCATAGTTGTTGCCGAGAAAGCGGCAACGAGGAGAGTAAAGATTTTCTTCATTTTCTATTGAGTTTTTTTCTTTTTTCAAGGATTATACCTTACTTATATTTTAGCGATTGCAAAGGTCGCAACAATTTGCAACTCTCGCAATACTCATAAATGATGATATTGCCACTTTTCGCACAATCCTCATTATTAGGTATTGCCATATTTCTTCTTTTTATATAATTTTGCAGCTATAATCGCAAATAGGCATATATACATTAAATAGCTACTTACACATTATATTATATATACATATTATAATAAATACATATCCTTAGATATATGAAAACTAAAACATATCCTGGCAAGACCATCGGCACATTGCTCATCGTCTTGCTCCTCATGCCTCTTGGTCATGCGCTTATGATTCTTATGGAGCACTATCTCGCTCCTACAGTACTTCACTATTCGGCATTTGCCATGGGATTCCTTGGACTCGTCATTACCATATGGGGAGTATTTGTCAAGGGAGACACTCGACAGACTTGTTTTGGTCTTGCAGGCTCGGTACTATTCTGGACAGGTTGGGTGGAATTTCTACTTGCCTACTATGCCCAACGCTATGGTGTACATTGCGACCTTGTGGGCAATGGCATTGTGGAGACTGTTAGCAGATACGTAAATGGTGTGGCTGTAGACCATAGCTTTACTATCAATGGCTCTCCACTCGAAAGTTTCTCGCGTGCCGAACTAAAGGAACTGCGAGGCTCGCGTCCCGAATACCTCATCATGCCTGCAACGTTTGGCATGTGGATGATGTTCGTAGTGCTGTATCTGTTCTGCACACGCAACGGTTGCCTATTCCTGCATTGGATACAAAAGCATTGCGGCATTAACAACAATGTGGAGTTGCGCCCTATGGCTTATCATCCAAGCATAGTGATGTTCATGGAATGGAACATTATGATGTGGGGCCTATATCTGTTGCTTATGTTCTGCTACGACCCTGTGTTCCTTGGCGACCATCATCCCGTTACCTACATCATTGCGGCTATATGCCTCATAGGTTCGGCATTGATGTTCAAGAAACAGTTGCGCATAGCCAATTGGGGCAGAAGCATACGCATGGCTTATGCCACAGTTATTGTGTTCTGGACATTTGTTGAGGTGGCGGCTCGCAATGGCATGTTCAAGGAGATTTGGGTTGACCCTATGCACCATGTGGCAGAAATGGTTGGTGTATTAGTTGTATTTGTGGCGCTTGTTGCTGGCTACTGGCTTTACAATGCCAAGGACAACCATGAGGCGAAGGAACAATAAAGCCTGGTATACGACAAGAAGGTTGTTCGTCCTCAATATCGAATCACCCTAAATATTGTATTAATCTAATTTAGGTTTCACACAATATTTAGGGTGATTGTATTTTAGTTGCAGTTTCTATTGCCAAATAAAAACATTACATCCAAGAATAATTTCTCAGAATTCTTTGTTAACTTTGCTACCGTATTACAAACTTCGTTTTTAAAGTAAAACTATGAATATGAGGAGATTTATATTTATTCTAATTGTTTCCGAGTTGATGTCTTTAGCATGTGTTGCAGCAAACAAGACTATTAAAGGGCATGTTGCGGATGAATTTGGTAAGAATGTTGAATTCGCAAGCATATATGTAGATAGCATTTATACAGTATCTGACAAAGAAGGAAACTTCTCCATTGTGGTACCTGATGATATTAAACAGCAACTTGTGATTAGTCATATCAGTTATCAGACATGTATAATCCCCTATAACGTATACAGCAAAAAAACTTCGCTACAGCTAACATTAACAGAAAAGACCCGTAATTTATCTGATATTACAATCGTTTCTGGCAAAAAGTTGGAACACATTGTTGGAAAAGGAGTTCGAGCTCCAGGTGATGTTGCATTTCACAATATTAAAAATACAAAATATGAAACGGGACCTTTATTTACCGTAAAGAAAGACTATTATGTGAAAAACGCCAAGTTACGAGTAGAAAAATGTACTTTTGCATCATGTACAATTCGTTTGATCGTTTATGAGTTGAAGGGAAGTAAATTTGTGCCTGTACAACATAAACCTACATATGTTAAATTATCCGAGATTTCTTATAAAAAGGATCTATATTTTTGTATAGAAGAGCCATTGAAACTGCAACGCAACCATAAATACTACATCGGTGTAGCTGTTATGTCAAGTAGTGGAAAGGGCGAAATACATTTTCCTGCATATTTTAAGAAAGGTTGCGTGAGAAATCTGTGTACAGATAGAAAAAAGAACTTGCCTGTAACATTAGGAGTTTCTCTCGATGGCATTTCAGCAAAGCATCTTATAGGCAAGTAAGTAGAGAGGATGGTATAACAAAGATAGTCTGCTTTAAGCGTTAAACTATATTACTCCTCCAACTATCCCAGTACCGATTTCTGTACCATATAACTGGTACTGCAGTTTATATTGTATGGTACTGCAGTTTCATATAACTGGTACTGCAGTACCAACTAACTGGTACTGTACTTTCAATTAATATACTTAGAGCACAACAATAATATACTTCGAACACAACAATATACTTCAAGCACAACAACAATATTGTAGGATTGAGAATACCAACTTGAGTACTTGTCCGTATCAATATCTACGATTTGTAAGCATTACGTTCAAAAAACCTTACAATTTAACAAAACATCGGGCATTATTCTACTTATATGTAGGTAATCTTGTAAGGCATAATAAAAAAATGGCAGGATATAGTATTGGGTTTTGCACTTTTTCTGTAACTTTGCATCCAAGAACAACCAATTCTTCTTTTTCGTACACAAAGCCTCAAGCCGCATACGTAACAGAAGAATACAGATACAACAATAAAAGAAATAAGACATTATTAAGACTATGAAGAAAATCAGAGCAGCCGTAGTGGGCTACGGCAACATCGGACAGTATGCTGTCCAGGCTCTCGAAGCAGCCGACGACTTCGAAATTGCTGGTATCGTACGCCGTAATGGTGCTGACAACAAGCCGGCAGAACTTGCACAGTATGACGTGGTAAAGGATATCCGCGAACTGAAGGATGTAGATGTTGCCATCCTTGCTACTCCTTCGCGCTCATGCGAGGAATATGCTAAGCAGATTCTGCCTCTCGGCATCAACACCGTCGACAGCTTCGACATTCATACATCTATTATAGACTATCGCGCCACACTTATGCCTATTTGCAAGGAGCACAAGGCTGTGAGCATTATTGCTGCTGGATGGGATCCGGGTTCTGATTCTATCGTGCGCACTCTTATGCAGAGCTTGGCTCCTAAGGGTTTGAGCTATACCAACTTTGGTCCGGGTATGTCTATGGGACACTCTGTATGTGTACGCTCTAAGGAGGGTGTAAAGAATGCTCTTTCAATGACTATTCCTAAGGGCGAGGGATTGCATCGCCGTATGGTTTACGTTGAGCTTGAGGATGGTGCCAACCTTGAAGACGTTACAGCTGCAATTAAGGCCGACCCTTACTTTGCTAATGACGAGACTCATGTATTTGCTGTTCCTTCAGTAGATGCTGTACGCGATATGGGTCATGGTGTTCATCTTATTCGCAAGGGTGTTAGCGGCAAGACACAAAACCAGCGCATGGAGTTTACTATGAGCATCAACAACCCTGCTCTTACTGGTCAGGTACTTGTTAATGTAGCTCGTGCTTCTATGCATCAGCAGCCTGGTTGCTACACAATGGTTGAGGTTCCGGTTATCGATATGCTGGAGGGTGACCGCGAGGAGCTTATCGCTCACTTGGTATAATAAGACTATACGACGATAAACATAAAAAAAACATTTGGATGTTCGCTACTGTTTGAACATCCAAATGTTTTTTTATGTTTATAGCCATATACGTTTGTTTTTGTTATGGCCTTGCTATATATTTCTTTTACTGCTTTAGTCCGCAACGCTTCATCTCCTCGTCCACCATATTTGTCAATTCAACAAACTGCTGTACAGAGAGCTGTTCGGGACGCTTTGTCATTATGTCCTGTGCATAGAAATCGGCAGATGCTGAACTACCAAAAATCTGACGCAAAGACACACGCAACATCTTACGACGTTGATTGAACACAGTCTTGACAACACGCTTGAACAGTCGCTCATCACATCCAAGGTCCATAACCTCGTTGCGTGTCATACGTATAACCGCACTCTTTACCTTTGGAGGTGGATTAAATACTGTTTCGTCTACAGTAAACAGATACTCTACATCGTACCAAGCCTGTATAAGCACAGACAATATACCGTAGGCCTTATTGCCCGGAGCCGATGCTATGCGCAAGGCAACCTCGCGCTGTATCATACCCGTACAGCAAGGTATTAGCTCCTTATAGTCGAGCATCTTGAAGAATATCTGCGATGAGATATCGTAAGGATAATTGCCTGTAAGCACAAACTGCTTACCCTCAAAGATGTCGTTGAGGTCCATACGCAGAAAGTCCTCACCTATGATGTTCTCTTGCAACTTAGGGAACTTCTCGTTAAGGTAAGCCACCGATTCCTTATCTATTTCCACAGCCTTTACTGGTCGTGGCTTTGTAACAAGAAACTGTGTCATAACACCCATACCAGGTCCTATCTCAAGCACAGGGATATCAGGACAAGCGTCAACAGTATCGGCAATGGCCTTGGCAATACCAAGGTCGGTAAGGAAGTGTTGGCCAAGATTCTTCTTTGGTCGTACGGATTTTATCATTCGTTGATATTAATGAATTGAGTATTAAAAGAGCCAGAAGCACTAAACTCCTGACTCCTTATATTCTATATTCTTATTATTCAGCCTCCTGACGGTCGTCAACATTGTCGCCCATTGTAGGAGCAAGCGCTGCCTCGAAGTCGGTAATACCGTTGTTTACGAGGATGTTGTACCACTGGATAAGCTTCTTGATATCTGAGTCGTGAACACGGTCGCGGTCGTATGCTGGCAATACCTCAGCAAAGAAAGTATGCAACTCATCTGCCGAACACTTCTTGTAGTTGAGTGAGCATTCCTTCGACTGCTCCTTCTCACCAAGATTCTTCAATACTTGCCACAATGGAATATCCTCAGCATCGGTATACATAGCGATGTCGGCAAGTGATGTAACACGGTCTGAAGCAAATGCTGGCATACGGCGATGTGTTGGGTCGATAGCCTCAACAATAAGGTTCATCTTGCCACGAGACACAAGTTTGTAGAGTCCTGGTTTTCCTGCTATTGAAAGAATTGTTTCCATTTTTTGTTCTTAATTTTATTATTAGTTATTAATTATTTTATTCTTTATTGCCATTTTGCTTGTTGGAAGCAAAACTCGAGAGAGGCTGATATGCACTTCTGCCCAGTCGTGGCGTGCTCTATCTTATAGCTTGCATTGTGCAAGCACTTGGCTTATCTGCTGCTCTAAATCGCCTACCCCATCATTATTAATAACGAAGGAGCTGCGACGTTGCATTTCTTCTTGCGGCATCTGTGCTGCAATCCATTCTGCTGCCCTTTCGGCTGATATGTTGTCGCGATTCATTATACGTTGAATGCGCACATCTTGTGGTGCAGCTACACAAACTACCTTATCGAAATCAACACGTTGATCGAATTTGCTCTCAAACAAAATGGCACTTTCAAGCCATTCCATTCCCGAAGCGTTAAAGTCGGCAGCTACGGCAGGATGCACCACATTGTTAACATCTATCTTATTACTCTCGCTTGCAAGTAAAAAGTCGGCAAGCACACGCTTCTGCAACTGTCCATCAGCCGAATATACATCATCGCCAACAAGTTGCTTAAGATTGTGTTGCAGTTGTGGCGAAGTGCGCATAAGGCGCTTTGCCGCTGCATCACAATCGTATACTTTTATACCATGCTGCTCAAGCAGACGGCATACATAACTCTTGCCAGAGCCTATTCCACCAGTTATTGCAATCTTCATAGTTTTATTGCTGTTCGATAAGATAGTCTACCTGACTTCGCTGCAAGCGCGCATTGCGTACACTATGCGGACTCGTCTTAAGTATAATCGAGCACTTGTCAGATGGATTTGCAATTAGTTCATTATAGTCGACAACTACCGAGAATTGATCGGCATTGATATGACGGAACAAACTTGCACCTACAGTAAAGTTAACTCTAACCTTTGACGGGAAAGTGCGCAGCACCTTACCCTCGGGCATATTGATTGACTTTATAGGAACCTCGATGCTCTCTTCGGTCAAGATGTCGGGATAAAGACCTATGCGCACCATATTTGGCACAATCTTAACACCCTTAATTTTCTCAAGCGCCACATTCTGTATAACGGTATCGCCAAAGTTGACAATGTTTATAGGCGCAGTCTTAACGTATCTCAGCGAGTCGAGCACACGCTTTGAGGCATAAACCGTAACTACATCAGGCCAGAACTTTGTACGTGCCAAATAATAAGAGCGTCCAGGAACAACCTGACCTGACATACGTACCGGTACACGACGAGATATACCAAAGTTGAAACAGAAGTCGAGACGGTCGGGCTTTACCTGAAGCACCTTAGAGGCTCCGGAAAACTTCTGGTTAACCATCTTAAGCAAGTCGGCAGCAGGCACAATGCCATAACCGGTCTGACGGTTGGCGTATGTAGAGAAGTTAATATTTATTGGCTGCAATCGGTCGCCATACATATACATTACAAGCGAGTAGCCTTTGTCGCGTACAGTAACACGTACCGTATCTTCAATCTCGGTAGTAATGACAGCATTCTTTGGCACATTGACTAGACGCACGGGCACACCAACCTCTTGTTCAAACGTCTCATTGAGCGTCATCATCAACCAGAAGATAGAGCTCAATACGAGAAAGAACAAAAAAATCAGAAACTCCTTGTTCACCGAACTGAACAAGAAGTTCCTGACCAACCTGTATATTTGCGTCAAGCGATTTTCCATCAAAACGGCTTATATATTACTTCTGTGGCTGTGATGCCGAGTCGGCATAAACACCATTCTTGTCGACAGTAACGACAACACCACGTGCTATCTCTACCTCAACAACGCCATTGGCAAGGTCTACACGGCGTACTGTACCGTGAATACCACCACCAAGAACAACCTTATCATTTTCCTTAAGAGCGTTCTGAAACTCACGAATTTTCTTCTGCTGTTTCTGTTGAGGACGAATCATAAAGAAATACATGATTGCAAAGATAGCAACCATCATTATCAACATACCATATCCTCCGCCCTGAGCCTGGGCCTGCAGTAACATTACATTCATTTTCTTATTGTTGTTTTAGTTTGTTATTACTATATAATAAGGTGGAGCATATGGCACCACCACGTAAACTTAAAGTTCCAGATTATTATTCCTCCGAGATATCCTCTTTAGCCTTAGCCTCCTCTTCAGCATGCTGCTCTGCATAACGTGTACGCAAAACCTCACCATCCTCTAAAGCTTGCTGAGCACGGTTAAGACGCGGTGTTGACTGACGACGTGGAGCAGGACGACGCTGTGGACGATCCTCTATAGTCTTCATAAGCTTGCCTGTTGATACTAGATAACGGGCAATAGCGTCGAGCATACCATTGATGTAGCCACCCGACTTAGGTGTAGAGTATAGCTTTGCAAGCTCAACATACTCGTTGATGGTTACGCTGATAGGTATGTTTGGGAAAGTCAGCATCTCTGCAATGGCAATCTGCATGATAATGACATCCATATATGCAAGACGAGAGAAGTCCCAGTTGCGTGAGGTCTCACTCATATAACGCTGATACTGGTCGGCGTTGAGAATGGTGGCACGGAATAGCTTCTGTGCAAAATCCTTGTCTTCCTGATCCTTGTATTCAGGCAATAGTTCCTGCTTAGAATTTGTACTCGGGTCAAAACGCTTGATAGTCTTAAGCACGAAAGTGTCTACAATTTCCTTGTCGTCGTTCCAATAGAGGCTCTGCTCCTCTAACAGTTGGTCGAGATCCTCATTCTCCTGAATGAGTTGACGGTATAACTTGCGCCACACCTCGCGGTCGGCCTCATACGAGCTGTCTTTGTCGGCCATATAGTCAGCATATGTCTGGCTCTGCTCTATCTGATTGCACAGATTGCGCACAAACTCGATACTTGTGTCCCACGATTGTTTCTGTGTCTCGGCAAACTCTGCAAGCTGCTTGTTCTCTTCAAGCTGAACGGCAAACTTATTGTAAGCGAATTTCTGTGATGGCATAGTAGAACCATCACGCTGTGCTCGCTGCGATGCAACCTCGACTCTTCGACGTTCTTCACGAGTTATGGCGACGATTAATTCCAAGAGGTAATTGTACAAGTCGTATGCCTTAGACAAGCTAAAGAGCAATTCTTTTTCGGCACTGTCCATTAGCTTGTTACCATTCTGATAGTATGCGTAGGTCAACTGAACTATCTTTATTCTTATCAATTCTCGATTAATCATCCTTCTATAGTATTATAATGTGTCTCTATTTTCGATTTATTGTGGTTCGCTTTACATTTCGTTCTGCAAAAATAGACAAAAATGGGTGAACTACCAAAAAAACACGGCAATAATAAACATTTTTTCTATAAACTTTGTTAGTTCCATATAAAATCAGTACCTTTGCACCGCTTTTTTGAGCACATCTATACAGAATTTGAGAAAATTCAATATTTCTCGTGTGATGGCGAATTAAGGCATAAACATCATTTATTCAACTTAATTTAGAGTAACACAATTATGAAAGAAATTAACGTTACAGGTCAGAAGCGTGAAAACCTTGGAAAGAAAGCTTCTAAAGCATTGCGTAAGGAAGGTCTTGTACCTTGCAACCTTTATGGTCTCGCCGAGCAGGATGGCAAGCCAGTAGCTATGTCATTTGCTATCGCTATGGCTGAGCTTCGCAAGATTATCTACACTCCTCACATCTACGTTATCAACCTCGTTATCGACGGCGAGTCACACACAGCTATCCTTAAGGAGATTCAGTTCCACCCAGTAACTGACGCTGTTCTTCACGTAGACTTCCTCGAGGTTAACGATCAGAAGCCTATCACAATTGGTATCCCAGTTAAGCTCACAGGTCTTGCACAGGGTGTACGCGATGGTGGTCGTATGAACCTCTCTATCCGTAAGATCAACGTTACTGCTCCTTATCAGCAGATTCCTGAGCACCTCGAGATCGATGTTACTGCCCTTAAGATTGGCAAGAGCATCAAGGTTGGCGAGTTGAGCTTCGAGGGTCTTGAGATTGCTACAAGCAAGGAGGTCATCGTATGCTCTATCAAGATGACACGTGCCGCTATGTCGGCTGCTGCTGCCGCTCAGGATTAATAAATAGCAAACAATTAGCAAATTGTAATAATAAGAAAAGCGCACGAGTCTGCATTGACACGTGCGCTTTTTGTCATTTAGGCTTATAAGACATTTGGGTACTTATAAGCCCTTACTATTTCTTTTAGACAATGGATAAGTTTTTAATAGTTGGTCTTGGCAATCCTGGCTACGAATACGAAAACACTCGACATAATACCGGATTTATGGTTGTTGACGAGTTTGCTCGTTCTGTAGGCGCTACCTTTGAGGACAAGCGCTATGGCTTTGTGGCTGAGACATCAATAAAGGGTCGTAAGGTGTTTATACTAAAGCCCACAACATATATGAACCTTAGCGGCAACGCTGTGCGCTATTGGCTGCAAAAGGAGAATATAGATCAGGAACGCTTGCTTGTTGTTGTAGACGATCTGTCTATTCCGCTTGGCGATTTCCGCTTGAAGGGTAATGGTTCTAATGGCGGACACAACGGACTTGGCAATATACAGCAACTCATTGGTCAACAGTATGCACGTCTGCGTATGGGTATTGGTGCCGACTTTGCAAAAGGTCAGCAGGCAGATTGGGTGCTTGGCAAATACGATGAGGAGGATATGAAGACACTACAGCCTTCTATCGACCAGGCTGTTGACATTATAAAGAGTTTTGTGCTTGCCGGACTGAACATCACGATGAATCAGTATAACAAACTGGGAAAGAAGTCTAAAAAACAATAAGGCTTATGGCTGAAGTAGCACGTATAGACAAGTGGCTATGGGCAGCGCGCATATATAAGACTCGCTCCATAGCTGCCGATGCCTGCAAGAATGGCAGGGTTACTATTAATAATGTAAACGTCAAACCGAGTCATACGGTTAAGGCTGGCGAGGTGGTTAGTGTAAAGAAACCGCCTATAACCTACTCGTTCAAGATATTGAAGACTATTGAGCAACGTGTAGGTGCCAAGCTTATTCCGGAGGTTTACGAGAATGTGACTGATGCCAAGCAATACGAATTGCTTGAGATGAGTCGCATTAGTGGATTTGTAGACCGTGCACGCGGTACAGGCAGACCTACCAAGAAGGAACGCCGTGCCCTTGATGCATTTGTTGATCCAGCAATGTTTGGGTTTGACGATGAGGATGAGGAAGAATAATAAAAGCCCCACCCTATTGGGTTAGGGATGGGGCTTTGTTTCTTTTTACTTCTTCTTCCCCTTTGCATCAAACCTATACGTAAACGTCAGGTTCATGTAATGATGCAAATAGTTGGCTGAAGATTCCTCACGCTGATAAGCCGAGTATTCGCTGTCGTAGTAGATATCCTTGTTGAAGATATCGTCTACCCATAAAGCAAGGCGGCACTTGTTCTTGCAGAAACTGTAATTGATGCTTGCGTTCGACATCAACTTATGTCCATTCATCTCTGCCGTCTGATATCCCGAACGGAAATCGTCTGCCAATCTTATCCACAACTCTACCGGCGAGAGCTTGATACTGGCGATTATTCCTGCACTATTGTATACTGGACGACTATTGTACGAGGCGTCATCGTAGCGATAACGGTTGAGCGTTAGGTCATTGAAGAGAGTCAAACTTAACTTCTCTGTCTCGTACGTCAACTCCACATTCTCGTTTATACCAAGCAAACGCTGATGGTTCAAATCAGGTTTGGCTTGTGGGTCGGCATTGTCGACGATTGTGAGGAATCCGTACGACTGCGACTTAGACAAGGCAAACTTGTTCATAATACGGAAGTAGACACCAAGACCTTGGTCGTAATTGAAACCAAACTTCCACTCGTCTCCTCCCCTTACATTCATTGGCTTCGACTCGTACACACCTGTATTAGAATTGTATCTATAAAGTGTTGCCGTAGGGTTGATGTCCTTGCGGTACGACGCACTAACGCCAAGTACTATCTGCTTGCGCAACCACATACGATGATAGCCAAAGGTTGTGGTATGACTATGCGAGTTGTGCAGCAATGGGTTGCCTTCTGATATCTGCAATGGGTCTATTGTGTTGCGATAGCCAAAGGTACTGATAAGATCGGGCACCGTGGTGTTATAGGCAAACGATAGGTCCATACTGCGTACCCGGTTCATCTTCCACTTTAGGAAGATAGACGGCTCTATGGCATGGCTTATGCGCACGGCTGCGGTGTCGAGTCTACCATATTGATAGTCGGTACTCTCGCGGTTCACTGTCCAATCGAGCTTAGGCATAATCATCAGCTTCTTCGACGGTGTTATGGTCGACTTCAACGTCACGGTATTGGTCCATGTATGCAGCAGATAATGCAAAGCATTGTTGGCGTCGAGTGTTGTTGGCATATTATTGCTTACGTTGTGCTCGTCGGTGTCGGCATAGAAGTTTCGACCCACACGTGTGCGTGTATACATAAGGTTGTCGGCTATGTTGACGTACACCTTCTTGCCAAACCAATAGTCAACCCCGGCTTTAAGCGATGTGCTTACGTTACGCTTGGTATAATCGTAGTACTGCCACTGCTTCTCGCTGCTGCCTTCGCGCAGATACTCCAGGTTGCGGTTGATATATGTATCGCTATTGTTGCCGTTGAGATTTGTTCTGCCCGACAACGAGAACGAGCCTTTCTTGCCAAGATAATGAACCCAGGCATAGTCGACAACGAGTTGGCGTGTCTGCTCATCGTCTGTCTGATAGTTGCGACTGCGTGTTATAAGCTGGTTGTACAGAGCATCGCCAGGCTTTGCTGCAAGTGCGGCATCGAGTGTATGATACTTAAACTTGTCTGGCTCATATCCGTATGATGCTGCATCTGTTTGGTTCGTAGTGCGACTCTTTGCGTATGTGGCATGCGCCTTGACGGTTATGGTGTTGAGCGAGTCGGTATAGGCAAAGAGGTTCGCTTGGATTTGCGGCGTAACATTATGCTTGTTGCGATGCTTACGCGACAAGGCAAATGTGCGGTCTTTATCAGGGAAGAATGTCTCGGTAGACTGGTTAAAGGTGTTCCAACCATCGCTATGACCGAGGTTTGCGCTAAAGTCGATACGGTTGTTGTCGAAGTTCTCGGCTCCCTTTGTCTTCCAGTTGTGCTGATAGTTGTACGAGCCATACTGACTCTTGCCATCGCCGTCAATATTACGGTTCATAGTCTGTCGCATAGTTCGGTCGATATATCGGTTGGCATTGTTGGCTTGGGCATATATCATCTGCGGGTCGTGGTCGCTAAGCTTGCTTGCCCTCACGTCAAACATATATCGCTTCTTTGTTTGGTATTGCGCCTCAACCTCTCCATACCATTTGTCGAGGAATCCAGGCTTTACCTGTATGTCAAGCACTTGGTCTTCTTCTCCCTCATCGCTACCAGTATGTCGCGCCAGTTCCGACTTGCGGTCGTACAACTTAATCTTGTTAGCCACCTCAGCAGGAAGTTCTCCCACTATCTGGTCGCCCCCAAACAAGTCCTTGCCATTCATCATAAGACGAATAGGCTTATCGTTCCAATATAGTTTGCCGTCACGATTTTGCACACCAGGCAACTTCTTAATCAGTTCGTCAAGGCGTGCTCCTTCCTTCAGCTTAAAAGCATCTGGATTAAACACAATGGTGTCGCCCGACATTGTTATGCGCGGAATATGTCCCTTAACCTCTACCTCCTGAAGCATAAGTGCTGTAGGTTGCAAGCGTATTGTGCCAAGGTCGGTTGTGTCTTTCACCTCCTCGCCATACGAATAGTCTACCTTGCGGGTGCTCTTATAGCCAATCATACTGAACTTGAACATTATTCTACCTTCCCAACCACTATTGAGATAGAAGCAACCAGTGCTGTCGGTCTCAGTAGAATTTTGCACCGACCAACCAGGCTGTGGATTAATCTCACTGTTAATATTAGCCCCGACAAGAGGTTCTCCCGTCTCGGCATTAACAACCTTTCCCTTGAAGGTGTCGGCATGGCATACTGATAGCGGTGCTAAGCAAACGAATAGCAAGAGCGCTATTTGGGTTAAGAGATATTTCATAAGCATTCTAAATTTTTGTTTCAACCAGATATCTTTCCTTGGGGTTTTATTATACTAACGTATAAGGTATAGGATTATCAACGGTTATTAACTGTTTTTAACCATAATGTAATTAGTATCTTCTCAGCTTTTTGATAGATATCACTGTTTATGGTAATTGTACTCATATACTAATCCTCCTATTAAATCAAATAAAATGCAAAAATAGTGAAATGATTGCATATAAACAATATATTTCCAACGTTTTAATATTTGTAAGATTTAAATTAGCGAGAAAAAGCAAACAGAATATAAAGTTTTATTATCTGCAGGCGAACAGTCTTTGGCGTGATGTTATATAAAACACGACACTTTGAACGCTATAAAAAAGAAAGAATATATAAAGCCCGAGATGAAGGTCTTACAAATGGAGATACAGGCTATACTCGCTGGTTCTTATATCATAAAGGCTACGGAAGATGATTACAGAAATTTAGACGAGTATATAGAAGAAGACTGCATCTATGCAGACTAAATGTAGGAGGATATGGCATCCCTGCCATATCCTCTCTGCCATGATTGCCAAGCTGATTTATTTAGTGGGTATGGCAAGGATGCCATACCCTCCTACTGTTTCCTCAGTTGGCTGTATTTCTTTACACTTCCTTCCAATCAACCAATCCCTTTCCCTTATCATCCAATTCAATGGCAAGGGCTATCACCTTTCGCTTGTCTGCCTTGAAAGGTTCGGCATATTGCTTTGCTCTAATCTGTTCTGTGGCAGCATCTATGCCACCGTTATTGCTAAGCTTCAGTTCGAGAACATAAACGAAGTTGGTGGTTTCTACCACCATATCTATCCTACCCGTAGCTATCATCTTTTCTACTTCAACACGGCAACCGATGGCATTGAATATGGTGCTCATAATAAGGCGGTAGCGCTCCTCCATATCCATGCTGGCAAGCTTCTTGTTACTGTAAGGCACATCAGCTATAAGAGCCTTCAAGCATTTCATGGCTTCGGGCAGATTACCAAGCTTTAGGGAATACAACAACATATTTTGGGTTGATATTACTTGTGCATTCGTTTGCAATGTCAAGGCTGGCAATACTATCTTATATAGAGCCTTTCGAACTTCATAGTTTGGAATGCCAAGCAAATAAATCCCTTCGATATACCCCTTTATCGTAAGATAACCAGACTGATAAAGAAATAGTTCCGCTCCGCCACCGGTTACATCTGAAGTCTCTATGGTGTCGCTATCTATCGGACAATTATCAAAATCTTTCAGTCTTATTTCTATATCATCCACAAACTTTGGAAGCAAAGAGGTTGCGCCCGACGACGCCCAGTAGTTCTTAAGTTTGGAATCAGCGAGGGCATTGATAAGACTGAACGGATTGAATATATCCACCATATTCTCATAACAGAAATGATAGCCGTCGTAATAGGCAGTCAACTGTGCTACGGCTTCATCTGTAGTCCATCCATTTCTTGATGCCAATCTGCTGATTTCGGGTTTGAAATCTCGGAGCACTTCTTCCTTCGTTATACCGCAGATGGCTGCATACTCAGGGTCAAAACTGATGTTGCTCAGATTATTTAGCACAGAGAAGAGAGAGATTTGCGTAAACTTGGTGATGCCGGTGATAAAGACAAACTTTTCGTATTTGTCATCTGCCTTGAGAATGGCAAAAACCTCACGATAGATAGAGGTGCATGCTTCGTGATGAGGAGTCTTCCAAGAATGCTGCAATGGAGAGTCGTATTCATCGATGAGAATGGCAACCTGATGTCCGGTTTGCTCATACGAACCAACAATTATGGCATTGAAGCGGTCGGTAAGACTATCTGTAGGATTAGGAATCAATGAATATTCTTTTTCATATTGTCTGAAA
>ERZ1026892.149-NODE-149-length-34383-cov-30.003146_pt1 | contig 34383 bp, 26 predicted proteins | sample MGYA00380176_ERZ1026892 | MGnify/ENA primary metagenome ERZ1026892 (study PRJEB33269, sample SAMEA4719812) | human gut metagenome | biome: human-associated habitat; feature: organic feature; material: feces | place: Cameroon | collected 2013-10 ... | reverse complement strand
GGAACTACATACAAAAGAACTACAAGTAAAATTATACGTTCATTATACGAGCTATTATTTATACGTCCATTACACCAACATCAAGATACCAACCTCCACGATAAACTCCAGCTTGTATCACTCCAAATATCGGATGAACCCAAAAACAATAATGGCGCAAACCTTTATGCTGATATGCAGCCTAATGGTTTGCGCCACTTATTAATATATGGTGTCAGCTTACAGCAGTTCGTCGAACTTTGCCTTGAGGTCGCCCTCTGTAATGGCACCTACATGCTTGCCTACGAGTTCGCCACCCTTAAAGAAGAGCAATGTAGGGATATTGCGTACACGATACTCTGCAGCTACATCGTCGTTCTCCTCAACGTCGCACTTACCTACAACTATCTTGCCGTCGTATTCCTCGGCAAGTTTCGACACGATAGGAGCTATCATGCGGCAAGGACCACACCATGTTGCCCAGAGGTCTACCACCAATGGCAGAGAGCCATTCTTATACTGCTCGATGTTCTCGTTTGTGATTGTTACTTCCATTTTTCCTAATTTTTATTGGGTTTATTATTTATTGTTATATATATCGCTAATGATTTATCAATAATGCAAAGCTGATAATTTTTTAATATCAAAGTCTGTGCCAAATACTTGCAACAGCGCCTCCTGCTGTTAGTTAATTGCATAACGCACACTTTGGTGCTCGCCTACTTGCTTGTCCATCTCGTCGAGGAATGTCAGTAGTTTCTTGTTGACATCCACCGCAACATTGCGACAGAACATCTCGATATTGGTGTTGTGCTCGATATCGTGAATGTTAAAGTAAAGCGGCACCTGACCCGTATTACTGCGCAACATCGTCTCGAGGTCGGTCATGCACGAGTCGGCAAACAAGGTAGAGTCGATGTATATGGTGAACTTGTCTATCGACTTGTCCTTTACATCGCTTAAGAACTCTATCTTCTTTATAACCAAATCATAGGCGTCGGGGTTGTTGCGGAAGCGTTGCTGACATTTTGCTGTGATATAGACTGGGTATTCCTCTTGCAACATACTCTGCCATTTTGTCCACTCCTCACCAAATAGAGCTATCTCGCCAGCGCCTTCAAAGTCTTCGATAGTGACAATACCGAAGGGTTTATTGGTCTTGGTCCAACGCGACGACACGGATGTAACGATGCCGCCAAACGACAGTTCCTCAAACTTAGACAGTTCTTTTTTGTCCATCTCGCGCCCTATTTGCGTACACTTAAGGTTGCACATATGGTTAAGCACTACGGCATAATCGTCAAGCGGATGCGCTGAAAGATAGATGCCTACAAGTTCGCGTTCCTTCTTAAGCAGTTCCATTGTGCTCCAAGGCTCAACTGTTGGTATTGGCGGAGTTGTTATCTCCACGCCCCCCATATCGCCAAATAGCGAGTTCTGCATAGACGACTGTTCCGACTGATATACCTGTCCGTATCTTAGAAGAGTTTCTACAAATGTGTCGCCCTTGGCATTAAGGCCGAAGTATTGCTCGCGGCGTATGCCAAACGAATCGAATCCACCACTAAGGGCTAACGACTCCATTGCCTTACGGTTAACGGCTGAAAGGTTGACACGCTGAACAAAGTCGAAGATGTCTTTATAAGGTCCATTCTTCTCGCGCTCGGCTATAATGTTGACAGCAGCAGCATCGCCCATGCCTTTGATAGCTGATAGGCCGAATCGCACCTCACCCTTCTTGTTGGCCGAGAACTTGCGCTGACTCTCGTTGACATCAGGTCCAAGACACGGAATACCCATAGACTGGCACTCAGACATTAGCTTTGTTATCTTCGTTATGTCGCTAATGCATCGGCTCATATTGCCCGCCATGAATTCGGCAGGATAATGTGCCTTGAGATAGGCTGTCTGGTATGCCACCCACGAATAGCATGTGGCGTGCGACTTGTTGAAAGCGTACGAAGCAAACTTCTCCCAGTCGGCCCATATCTTCTCAAGTATTTTCGGGTCGTGTCCGTTCTTCTTTCCACCCTCAATAAATTTTGGCTTCATTGCATCAACAATGGCCTTCTTCTTCTTACCCATAGCCTTACGCAAAGCATCCGATTCGCCTCGGGTGAAGTTGGCAAGTTGTCGCGACAGAAGCATCACCTGCTCCTGGTACACAGTAATGCCATAGGTGTCCTTGAGGTATTTCTCCATGCAAGGGATGTCGTACTTAATCTCTTCCTTGCCATTCTTACGGGCAATGAACGAGGGGATGTAATCCATAGGTCCCGGACGATAAAGGGCGTTCATGGCTATAAGGTCCTCGAAGACAGTAGGCCTTAGTTCGCGCAGATACTTCTGCATACCAGCCGACTCAAACTGGAATGTACCTATTGTACGTCCCTCCTGATACAGCTTGTATGTAAGTTCATCGTCGATAGGAATCGTGTCAAGGTCTAATGTGAAGCCTTGTGTCAGACGGATGTTCTCTACAGTCTCTTTCATGATAGAGAGAGTAGACAGTCCGAGGAAGTCCATCTTGATAAGACCTGTCTCCTCGATAACATGTCCGTCGTACTGAGTTGCAAGCAACTTGTGTCCTGGGTCGCTCTTGTCCTCGGCTGTAGATACAGGCACCCACTCGCTTATTGCATCGCGGCAGATAATAGTACCACACGCATGGATACCCGTACCACGCACGGTACCCTCAAGCATCTTGGCATATTTAATAGTATTTGCCAACAACGGGTTGGCACTTGCCTCGGCATCGCGCAATTCGGGTACACACTTGATGGCATTAGGAAGATTCATCTTCAGACCATCAGGTAGTTTGTCGGGGATTGCCTTACACAAACGGTTGCTGATATCAAGCGGCAACTTCTCCACACGGGCTACGTCCTTAATGGAGTTCTTTGTAGCCATGGTACCATAAGTAATAATGTGTGCCACCTTATCGTGTCCGTACTTATCCTCTACCCATTCCAGCACCTTACCACGTCCATCATCGTCGAAGTCGGTATCAATATCAGGAAGGGAGATACGGTCTGGGTTAAGGAAACGTTCGAACAGCAAGTCGTACTTAATAGGGTCTATCTTTGTAATACCAAGACAATAAGCCACTACCGAACCGGCAGCCGAACCACGTCCAGGTCCTACCATAACGCCAAGTTCATCACGTGCCGAGTTGATAAAGTCTTGCACAATAAGGAAGTAGCCTGGGAAACCCATGGTCTTCATAATATGCAACTCAAACTTTATACGCTCGTGCACCTCGTCGGTAAGCGGGTCGCCATAAAGTTTCTTTGCTCCATCGTAGGCAAGTTTGGCAAGATAGTCGGCCTCGAACTTTATTCTATACAGCTTGTCAAGTCCGCCAAGCTTCTTTATTTTCTTCTCGGCATCCTCGTGCGACATAATCTCGTTGCCATTCTCGTCGGTAGTAAACTCGCGGAACAATTGCTCTGGAGATATGCGCTTACGGGTTTCTTCCTCGGTGCCAAACTCCTCAGGAATGGGGAAGAACGGCATGATAGGCGCATGGTCGATGGAATAAAATTCCACCTTGTCCAATATCTCAAGAGTGTTGCTCAAGGCTTCGGGCACATCAGAGAAGATAGCGTTCATCTCCTCACGTGTCTTAAACCACTCTTGCTTTGAGTATAGCATACGGTTAGGATCGTCAAGATCCTTACCAGTAGCAAGACATAGAAGATGGTCGTGAGCCTCAGCATTTTCCTGGTCAACAAAGTGGCAGTCGTTGGTACATACAAGCTTTATGCCGTACTCATGCGCAAGACTGATAAGTTCCTTATTGGCTCGCTGCTGCAAAGGGAAGGTTTCGCGGTTGGCACGCTGATGAGGGTCTTTCACCTCATGTCGTTGAAGCTCCAGATAATAATCGTCGCCAAATACACGCTTATACCACTCCAAAGCCTCGCGTGCTCCAGCCATATCGCCCTTTAATATCTTTGAGGGAACCTCGCCTGCAATACAAGCCGAGCATACAATAAGGTCTTCATGATACTTCTCCAAGTCCTCACGGTCGGTACGTGGTCGCATATAATAGCCGTCTACCCAAGCACGCGAAACAAGCTTGATAAGATTCTTGTAGCCTTTATAGTTCTTGGCAAGAACAATGAGGTGATAGCCACCCATGTCGCCCTTCTCCTTAACGCGGTCTGACTTGCGGCGGTGTGCCACGTACATCTCGCATCCAAAGATAGGCTTGAAAGGTTCTTTGCCCTCATCCTTCAGCTTGCCGTTAATCTTATTGCAGTAGTTGTACAGCTCTTTTACGCCAAACATGTTGCCGTGATCGGTAATGGCCATACCGCGCATGCCGTTGGCCACAGCCTTGTCTACAATCTTCTGCACGGGCGATTGTCCGTCAAGAATGGAATAGTAGGTGTGAACGTGTAGATGAATAAAATCTTCCATGTAGTGCGAAAACTTCTTTTTTTTGTTTTGAAGTACAAAGATACAGAAAGTTATTGAAATATCTAACAATTTATAAGTAACATGATATGAATATTGTACGTAGCAGTGAAGAAACATTAAAAAATTTGTCATTTCCATAAAAAACAGCTACCTTTGCACAGATATCTCGTGTCCATGCAACATAAGTAAAAAATAAACTTGTTACCACGACACATAATTAAAGAATTAATACGAAAATCAAAACAAGCCTAACCCCACTAAATCAACAAATGATCAAAAGAATTAAGAAACTAAAGAAAATACGTCTTCACCGTGAAGGCACAGACACTCTCGTATATGGCTTCATCGCAATTGCTGCCATAGCCTTACTGCTTTGGCGCTTTTTGGACAACAAGGCTCCTTTCTGGTGCTTTACTGCTGTTATGGGTACTGTCTACTGCATTGTTATCAACTTCTTCCGCTGCCCTATCCGCTACTTCCCGCAAGAAGACACCGACAAGATTGTTGTTGCACCTGCCGATGGACGAGTTGTAGTAATTGAGGAAGTGGACGAGGATACTTACTTCCACGAGCGTCGTATTATGGTGAGCATCTTCATGAGCCTATTCAACGTACACGCCAATTGGTTCCCAGTTGACGGAAAGGTTAAGTTGGTGGCACACCACAACGGAAACTTCCACAAGGCTTGGTTGCCAAAGGCAAGCGAGGAGAACGAACATGCCGACGTGATAATAACAACACCCGAAGGCACAGACATTCTATGCAGACAGATAGCAGGTGCTGTGGCACGACGCATTGTAACATATGCCAAGGAAGGTGAAGAATGTTATATCGACGAGCATCTCGGATTTATCAAGTTCGGCTCACGTGTAGACGTGTACCTGCCATTAGGCACTGAGATATGCGTAAAAATGGGTCAAGCCACCACTGGCGACCAGACTGTTATAGCAAAGCTTAAGTAAAAGACACAGCCGAAACAGTAATAATATATCGTAACAAATAACACGAAATTCGAATTATGGCAAACTTAATAACTCGCAACATACCAAACACCCTCACCTGTTGCAATCTCATATCAGGATGCATAGCAACAGTCTTTGCACTTTGCGGAGACACAAAGCTTGCACTATTATGGATTGTTATGGGCGCCGTATTCGACTTCTTCGACGGCATGAGCGCACGTCTCTTTAGTGTTAGCTCGCCTATCGGTAAGGAGCTTGACTCTCTTGCCGACGACGTAACCTTTGGTGTTGCGCCGGCAGCAATTGTTTTCAACCAACTATCCATATTAGAGTATCCATCGGTACTTGCACCCATAAGCGCATATGTGCCCTACTTTGCATTCGTAATGGCGGCATTCTCGGCAATACGCCTTGCCAAGTTTAACCTTGACACCAGACAGACTACCTCGTTCATTGGACTGCCTACTCCTGCCAACGCACTCTTTTGGGGTTCGCTGCTTGTATCGCAGAGCGATTTTATTGAATCGTCTCCGCTAATGATCCCAGTCTTATTGGTTATGGTTTGCATCAGCAGTTGGCTTATGGTATCAGAGATTCCGATGTTCGCCCTAAAGTTTAAGCAATGGGGATGGAAGGGCAACGAGCTACGCTACTCGTTCATCATGTTCTCTGTACTAATGATAGTATGGCTGGGGTTACTTGAGAGTTTTTGGGTAATCATAGCTTGGTATTTCATCATCTCTTGCATTGACGACTTGATTGTCGCAAGCAAGAAAAAATAAAAAATGGCATAGTGTTTGTCCATATAAACATAGCAAGCAATTATCAACCATTTAAAGAAACAACTAAGGCAAAATATGTTATGGCTATATTCGGACTACTCTTAAAATCAATATTCCTCGTAGCTCTGCTCGTGGCAGTATTCATCATTGGCGTAATGGTATATATGTATATGCGCGTCAAGCAAATGGCTCGCCACTTTACGGCACAAGGCAAAGCTGCCAACGGGGCTTCGGCTGGCAGACGTACGACATCTGCTGGCAATGGTTCGGCATGGAGCAATTCATCATCAACCAACAACAGCCGTACAACGGGCGGTTCAAGAACTACAACTGACAGTTCGCAAACATCCGACGTCTATGAAGAACTCTACGACGAGCGCCCTACACAACAGGCAAACCGCAAGATATTCGGCAAGGACGAGGGCGACTATGTAGACTTTGAGGAGGTTTAATTGTTTATTTTTATCTGCCATCTGCAACCTTTATCAAGGAAGCGTTGTAATGTGTGCTGATATATATATAAATGATTGCAGGGTTGCAAATGAGGCTGTATATAGCGCTTCATTTGCAACCTTTTTTTATTCCTTGGGGTCGTACAATTTATGGTTTTACGGATATGTATCTACAACAAAATACCTACATTTCGGTATTGCGAAAAACACAAAACTATGATACCTTTGTTCATTGAAATACAACGAGTTATATTGTTCAACCGACAAGTTGTCAAGCAATGAGGAATGCAATAACATTATTACTTTTTTTGATAATATCGGCAGCAGCAACGGCCAACGACGGACGATTCAGAGTATCAGGACGTGTACTCGACGACCACACTACGCAACCACTTTCGTACGCCATTGTTAAGGTATTAAATCTTGAGCTGTGGGCAACAACCGATGCCAACGGCATATTCTGCATTGAGAATGTGCCCCAAGGACCAACCGCTATTGAGGTAAGGACTTTGGGATATATCACCAGAACCTTACAATTCAACCTTAACCACAACACCGACCTTAAGAATATCCGACTTAAAGAAGAGAATCTTAGTATTCCAGGCGTAGAGGTTACAGCACGCAAGAGATCGACAATAGGAACCACAACCTATTCTATCGACCGTACAACACTCGACCACTCGCAGGCCCTATCGCTTAACGACATTATGTCGCTGTTGCCTGGCGGACAGACCGTAAATTCAACACTTATGGACGACTCGCGTATGGCACTGCGCTCAAATTCGGGCGAAAGAGGCAACGCTGCATTCGGCACAGCTATCGAGATAGATGGGGTGCGCCTTAACAACAACGCAAGCATGAGCGAGACACAGTCGGCGTCAACCCGTAACATATCCACATCCAACATCGAAAGCATTGAGGTGATAGCCGGAATACCCGGTGTTGAGTATGGCGACATTAGCAACGGCGTGGTTAAGGTCAATACCCGCCGCGGACATACACCATGGATTGTGGAGGCAGTCACTAATCCGTACACACGTCAGGTGGCGCTTAGCAAGGGCTTGGCATTGGGACACAACGCCGGAACGCTGAACTTCTCGGTTGAGCACGCACGCTCCTTCACCGATATTGCATCGCCCTACACCGCATATAGCCGCAACATCATGTCGGCTACCTACAATAAGGTATTCAGGCTAAAAGGCTCGAGCCTTAACCTTACCGCAGGGATTACTGGCAACATCGGTGGCTACAACTCAAAGGCAGACCCCGATGCTTTCCGCGACACCTACCAGCGCCAACGTGACAATCAGCTACGTGCCAATATGCAAATAGACTGGCAGTGCAACACCCTACGCTCAGGAATATTCAATGTGGCTCTACAGGCTGCCTTCTCAACTGCAGACAGACGCTCAGAAAACTATACCAACACATCATCCTCTTCTACCCAAGCCTACCTACATACCCTTACCGACGGCTATGCCATAGCCAAGGACTATGCCGACGGCATGGGCACAGGCAGCATCATACTTGGTCCGACTGGCTATTGGTATGTGCGCTCCTTCAACGACCAAAAGCCGCAGACCCTGCAACTTAAGCTTAAGGGCGAATGGACACGGCGCATATTTGGAGCGGCAAACAAGCTTACATTGGGAGCCGAGTTCAACTCAACCCGCAATAACGGACAAGGCACATATTACGACGATATGCGCCTGGCTCCCACATGGCGACCTTACGACTACAGCTCCCTTCCCACAATGCACAACCTTGCTGTATTTCTTGAGGAACGGCTTACGGTGGGTCCACTGATGATTGTTGGTGGACTGCGCGACGACATCACAATGATAAGCGGCTCCTCATACGGCACCGCAGCGAGCCTGTCGCCACGGTTCAACATACGCTATAATATAATAAAAGGTAGAAAGGCGTCGCTCACGGCACATGCTGGATATGGCAAAAGCGTCAAGCTGCCTTCGTTCCAGGTGCTTTATCCAGCCGACACATATACCGACCGACTTGTGTTTACCCCTGGCTCCACTGCCGACGGCAAGGCATACTACGCCTACTACACCAATGTGCAACGTGCCATATACAACGACCGCCTTAAGTGGCAACACTCCAATCAGGTTGAGGCAGGCTTGGATGCAAGCATCGGCAAGACACGATTAAGCGTTTCGGCATTCTGGAGCCGCACGTACAATCCATACCAAACTTTGAACGTGTATACTCCTTTTGCCTACAACCAAACGTCACAATCGGCTCTTGAGGGATGTGGTATTGCCGTCCGCATATATAACGTCAACCCTATAACTGGAGTGGTAAGCGTAACGTCAGCCACCAACGGCAATACCGTTACTCTGCCCTATTCCACCCGTCATACGTACACCGCAAACCGACAGTATGTAAACGGATCGCCTGTGACACGATACGGATTGGAATGGGTAGCAGAGACGCCAATCATAAGCAACAGACACACTTTTGGACTGTCGCTGCGCCTTGACGGCAAATACTACCACTACCGCGGCATAGACAACACGCTTATAGCAGGCAGTCCCAACGGCATCGGCGACCAAGCCGAAGGCTCGAATGTACAACCACTGATAGGCTATTACGTTGGCAGCAACGTTACATCAGCATCCACAGCAAGCACACCTTCAGTAAGCAATGGCATACTGGACAAGGGATGCAGCCTCAACACCACCCTTACTGCTCGCATACCACGACTGAGACTAATAATGACTATGCGACTTGAGGCTACCTTGCTAAACTACCGACGCAACCTGTCGAGCAACCGCACAACCATTGCCCTTAATGAGGCTGGCGACATTACCGGTACAAAATACACGGGGCAGACCGACCATTATGTGGCTGTGTATCCCGAGTACTACTCTACATGGGACAATCCGTCGGAACGTATACCGTTTGCCGAGGCTCTGATGGCAGCCAAAGACAATGACCCAAACCTGTACCGCCAACTGAGCAACTTGATAGTAAGAAGCAATACAGCCTACTACTTCAACCCGCAGGATGTGTCGGCATACTACTCTGCCAACTTCTCTGTAACCAAGGAGATTGGCCGCTGGGTTAGTCTGTCGTTCTATGCAAACAACTTCCTCAACAATATGGCATCCGTACGCAATTCGCAAACCGGACTAAAGACGTCGCTGTTCGACAGCGGATACATTCCAAGGTTCTACTACGGAGCGTCGGTAAGAGTGAAGCTGTAGGCTGCTGTAGATAATGATTCAGAATTTATCTGTTTAATATAATGATAATATGAACAATACAATAAAATATCCATTCGTACTTCTGCTTATGGTGCTAACCCTCTTGGCATCGTGCAGCTACGACGAGCATATAGACACCTACAACGTAGAGGTGCGGCTTAGCCAAAGCGTTGACGATGTTGCGGTGAAGATTACCAATGGCATTGGCAGTACCTTCGAGGCATCGACCGATGCCGATGGCATAGCTCGCTTCACGCTGCCGGCAGGCATATATAGCATAAGCGCGTCGAAGGTAAGCGACGACGAATACTTCCGCCATGTGTGCAACGGTGCGGTGTCCGATGTAACCATAGGCAGCACCAACACCTCTATTGAGCTACTTGTAAGCGTGACCACTTTGCAGAAGGCCAACCCTATCCTTATAAAAGAACTGTATAACGGAGGTTGTCAGAAGGACGACGGCTCCGGCAAGTTTGCCATAGACAAGTGCATCATATTGTACAACAACTCGTCCGAGACTGTATCGCTCGACAACGTTGGCTTCGGTATAGTCGAGCCATACAATGCCGAGGCCAACACCCACTCTTTCCTCAATGGAGGCAAGCTCGACTATGCCGACAGCAACTGGATTCCAGCACTCAACGGCATCTGGTATTTCCAGCAAGGATGCACCATTGCACCCTACACTGAGCTTGTGGTAAACGTGCATGGCGCCATTGACAACACAACTACCTACAGCAACTCCATAAACTATGCCAACGCAGCCTACTACTGTATGTACGATGTAGAGGTCACAAGCAGCGATGGTGGCAAGTACAACAACACCCTGTATTATCCATCACCAGCCGACGTAATCTCCACAGAACACTATCTCAAGGCGGTGAAGTATGGCAAGGGCAATGCTTGGGCTATGAGTCAGACTTCTCCAGCAGTGATAATGTTCCGCACCGAAGGCGTCACTCCAAAGCAATTCGGCGAGAACCCAGACAACATTATATACCCAACGGGCAAGGAGGGCAACATCGTGTATGCCTGTCTTAAGATGCCGCGCAGCTGGGTTATAGATGCAGTGGAGGTGTACAACGCCACTGCTCTTGCCAACTGCAAGAAACGCATAACGTCCGATCTTGATACCGGCTATGCCACCCTAACCGGAGGCTACGGCCACTCTTTAATAAGAAAGGTGGAAAAGACCGTTGACGGGCATGCCATATATCAAGACACTAACAATTCAACGAACGATTTTTATGAGGCCAATTATTGTTCTCTTCGTTAGTATGCTATGCCTACCGGCTATGGCACAACGCGACTTCAAGCTTACCGAGCAGCGCAACGTATGGCTTGCATCCGGCAATGCCGCTGCCCTTACAACCTTCGGCGACAGCACCATATCGCAAGCCACCCTCGCCTATCGGCACGACGGAGGCAAGCTGCATACCATGTCGGAGGGCAAGAGAGAGGATGCCTACAGTGCCGATGTGCGCTCGTACTATAGACTGTCTGCCAAGGTCGTGGCTTATGGCAGCGCCACATACAACAGGCGTTATATGTCGGGCGCAGCCGGCAGCATGCTTATACCAACACTTAAGCTTATGCCGTTCGACCTCGTAGAAGACACATACAGCAATGCCGGTGACAAGAGTATGGAGACATTCGGCATTGATGGAGCTGTAGGTTGGAATGTATGGCGCAATCTGGCGATTGGTGCACATATCGACTACACAGCCGGAACATACGCCAAGCAACGAGACCTACGCCACAGCAACACGCTTATGGATATGCACACCAGTCTGAATGCCTTCATGTCACTGCCACACAACAGTGGCATTGGTATAGGGATGGTGTACAGCCGCCGCACTGAGTCGATACAGTTTAAGACCTACGGCACCACCGACCAGATATACTACACGCTTATTGACTATGCCAACAATCATGGCGAACGCGAGACCTTCGGCACAGAGGGATTCACAGACAGCAAGAACAAGTTGCCGCTGCTGTCCGAACACATTGGCGTTAGCGCCCAAGCAAAATGCAACCGCATCTTTGCCAATATCACCTACACCCACCTCAACGGCTACTATGGACGTAAGTCGCAATACAGCGCATCGCACGAGCAGCACCATGGCGACAACCTCGCATTGCATCTGCGCTACGACATTATACAAAGGGCTGAGCGTCTGGTATGGATTGACCTAAGCATGACCACAGAGCGTCTTACATCCGAACGCGAGAACTATCGACGTACAACAGCCACCAACGGCACATCTGCCATATACTACGAATACTTCGAGCCTACAAAGATGGCAGACAAGGCTCAGACATACGGCTCGGCGGCGCTCAACGCCTACTGGAAGCCATCGGGCAATATATACCTGTGGCACATCACGGGAGGCACCTACTACTGGACACGCCGCCAAACTGCCTACGTATACCCGGATATATACACCACCTCGCGCCACATAATAGCCCCGTTTGTCAGCGCCAGGCGCAGCCTTACCACACGAGGCGGGTCTTTATGGTCGGCAGAGGCAGGAGGCACAGCCACAATGGGCAGCTACAGACAAGCGGCAGTCCACGCTGCCATTACCTACGAGATGCCCGTAAGAGGCACGTCCATACGTCCGTCCTTATCTCTGAGGTACAACTTCCGCCAAGTCACCAACGGCGACAACAAAGGACAGACACGCAACACGCTATCCATAACGGCAGCGGCAACATTCTAAAAACAACTATAAAAATAAGAATATGAAGAAAATCTTTACACTCATCTTCGCTTGCGTAGCAACGATGACAGTTATGGCACAGAGCGATGGCTCTACAGTATCTAACAGCTGGGGACTTAAAGGTTCGGGTACACAGGGCGACCCTTACATCATCAGCACAGCAGCCGATTTCGAAGCAATGGCTAAGAATTGCAACGCCAACCACAAAGGAACTGGCGAGTACTTCAAGATGACTAACGACATCGACTTCGGCGGTTCGGCAGAAAACCCCGTTCAACTGCCTGCCATCGGCAAGGACGGCAACGCCAAGATTACCCAGATAGCCTATGGCTTCGACGGCACTTTCGACGGCTACAACCATACCATCAGCGGCATCTACCACACCGAAAGCAACAACAATGCAGCAGGAAAGTACAACGCCCTGTTTGGTTGTATCGACAAGAACGGTGTCGTTAGAAACATCGTCTTCGACGAGAACAACCACATCACAAGCTACAACTATGTTGGCACTATAGCCTCACTCAATATGGGTACTATACAAGACTGCACCAACAATGCCAACATCACAGCCACCAACTTTGCCGCCGGCGGTATATGCGGATTTATGGTCAACGGCTATGGCACAATAAAAGACTGTCATAACTACGGCAACGTTAAGGCTATGACCTATGCGTCGGGCATCTGCGGTGGATCGCAGTCGGGCAACAGCGTCACCACCTACAACTATCTTATAGAGAGTAGCGCCAACAGCGGCAAGATATCTACAACCAACGGCTTAGGCTCGGCAGGTATTGCGGGTTCCTACTCGGGTGCCATAAAGTATTGCACCAACAACGGTAATGTAGACGACACAAAGGGAACATCCAAGTCGAAGCAGTACACAGCAGGCATCGTAAGCTGCGCCAGCTATGCTGTAGACATCGAAGGCTGTACCAACAGAGGCTCGATAAGCGGTGTGAAGAATGTTGGCGGCATCGTTGGCAACGTGATGAGGGGCGACGAGGCTGCCACTGTTATAAAGAATTGTCGCAACCAGGGCTCGGTTAGCGGACAAGACCTGTACGTTGCCGGCATCGCAGCCAACTCGGCACGTGCCGAGGGACTGGTGTCTGTAGAATCGTGCACCAACAATGGCGAGGTTACATCAACTGGCACTACCGAGTTTATTGGCAACCTTCGCGGCAACACCACCATCGCTCTTGGCGAGGGCAACATTATTGATGCCGGTCTTAAGGCGCTGCCTCTCGACCCTTCCACAGAAACAGGCATAAGCAACACTAATGTCAACAGCGGCAATACATCCAATGGCGTATTCTTGAGAAACGGACAGATTGTTATTGTAAAGAACAACAAGAAGTACACTGTCAGTGGCATTGAGATAGCCGAGTAATATAATACTGTTGAGAAATAAATATCAATTTCCCAACCATAACATTTAATATATATATATGAAACAAAGACGAATCTTCTCTCTTCTGATGTGCCTTGGCAGCTGCATGGCAGTGTCGGCACAGACGTTGCCTCTCGACAGTTGCATACGCAAAGGTAAGCTCGCCAACGGGCTTACCTACTATATACGCCACAACGACCAAACTCCTGGGCAAGCCGACTTCTACATTGCACAGCGTGTAGGCTCCATACTCGAGCAACCCGAGCAGCGCGGACTGGCTCACTTCCTTGAGCACATGGCATTCAACGGTACACGCAATTTTCCTGACGGCAATGGCGGCGAGCGCTCAGTACGCAACTGGTGCGAGCGCAACGGCATCAAGTTTGGTGCCGACCTCAATGCCTACACCTCCATCGACCAAACGGTATACAATATATCCAACGCTCCTGTGAGCAAGGATGGTGTAACAGACACCTGCCTCATTATACTGCACGACTGGGCAGGCTCGCTATTGCTTAAAGACAACGAGATAGACCAAGAGCGTGGCGTAATACGCGAGGAGTGGCGCACACGACGCTCGCGTATGGCGGCGCAGCGCATGATGGAGAATGCAATGCCCGTGATATACGCTGGTTCAAAGTATGCCGACTGTCTGCCTATGGGAAATATTCAAGTGGTAGATACATTCCATTACGACACTCTACGCGACTATTACCACAAGTGGTATCGTCCCGACCTACAGGGCATCATAGTTGTGGGCGACATCAATGTCGACGACATTGAAGCTAAAATCAAGAATCTCTTCGGTGCCGACACAGTACCAGCCAATGCGCCACAGCGCACCTACTACAGCGTGCCCGACAACAAGGAGATGATAGTATACACCCAAGCCGATAAGGAGCAGCCCACCCTAAACCTCTCGCTCTATATGAAGCACGACGCCGAACCAAGAGAAACGAGAGCAACACGAGAGGCTTTTCTTGGTAGCTACAAGTCGAAGCTTGCCATGTTCATACTGCGCCAGCGCTTGGCACAGCTATCACACGAGGCACAGCCAAGGGTTATGTCGGCAAGTTGTCGAGCAGGAAGCTACTACGTTACAACCGAGAAGGATGCCTTTGCCCTTAACATAGGACTGATGCCCAACAATCCGCAGGCTGGCATCGACGCTGCCATAGAGATAGTGGAGAAGGCAAGACGCTACGGATTTACCGAGGCTGAGCTGGAACATGCCAAGGTTCAGCACACCGTAAGCATAGAGCACCGCTTGGACAACAAGAACAAGACACGCAACGCTGAATATGCCAAGAATATGGTGTCCAACTTCTGCAGTGACGAGCCTTGCATGAACATAGAATACGAGGCGGCACTTGAGGCTGAATTCTCCGCTACCGTTACACTCGACGACATCAACCAAACGATGAGAGAGATGGTGGACAACCAGAATCAGGTGTGCATCGTCTTCGGTCCTACACAGTACGACGACAAGCCATACACCATGCCATCTGCCAACGAGTTTAAGGCATGGATAGAGCACGCTCAGCAGCAGCAATACACCAACGACAACTCTGCAAAGCAGGTTGACCCTACATTCATGAAGAAGCTGCCAAAGAAGGGTAAGATTCTGTCGAAGCATGTTGCTGCCAATGGTTACACCGAATATGTACTGTCAAACGGCATCAAGGTGAGCGCACGACAGTCGGACATCGAGCCTAACCGCCTTACCATAAACATGTTCCGTTTGGGCGGACGCTCGCTCTATCCCGATTCTGACGCTCCTACCCTGCAATTTCTTGGCAGTGTGGTCAAGGAGAGCGGTGCTGCCGACTTCGACTTCCTTACTCTCGAAAAGAAGCGCCGTGGCAAGGCGTTGCGTGTGGTGCCGTACATCGACGCCGAAGAAGAGGGTGTAAAGGGTGTGTGCGTAGCATCCGACTTTAAGACATGGTTGCAGATAATGTACCTCTACCTCACCAATCCGCGAAAGGACAAGGCTATATTCCAGAATATGATTGCCAAGCAGCAGTCGATGTTGCGCAACCGTAACGCAAGCCCTAACGTTACCTACAACGACTCGTTGCGTGTAGCAATATATGGACAACGCAAGCGCACTCAACCTCTGACTGCCGACCGCTTGAACGAGGTAGACTTTGACCGCATATACCAAATCTACCACGAGCGCTTCAGCAATCTTGCTGGTATGAATCTAATCGTTACTGGCGACATTCGTGAGGACGACTTCGAAGATCTGCTATGCCAGTACGTGGCAAGCTTGCCAGGCAAGAAGAGCACCAACCTCGACTGCAAGCCTGGACCCTACATCCTCGACATACAGCCAGGACAGGTGACTAAGGTGTTCAGCAAACAGAAGGCTACACCATCGGCACAGACCAACATAGTATACTCTGCACCGATAGCCTACACTGCCGACACCGACCTTAAGCTCGACGTTCTGGCGCAGATAATGCGTAGCGTATACACCGAAAAGGTGCGCGAGGAGAAGGGCGGAACATATGGTGTGAGCGTGGATGGACAGTTCTGGAAGTATCCTACAGACGGATGTTCGATGACGATAAGCTTCCGTTGCGACCCTAACAAGTACGACGAGCTGCTGCCCATTATCGACCAACAGCTGCAACTGATGGCTGCAGTGGGTCCTACCGAGGAACAATTAGAGACGATAAAGGAGTATGAGCGCAAGAACTATAACCGCGCCATACTAACAAACGGATGGTGGGAATACGTGCGCTATCACGAACTGCGAGAAGGCATCGACTTCGACAAAGACTATCTTAAGAAGGTGGACAGCCTTACCACTAATGATATACGCAATTTCTGCAAGCTGCTTACAGCACCGGGCAACCGTATACAGGTAACTATGAAATAATCCTAAAAACAAAGTAAAAGAATGACAAAGAATATCTTTTCAATACATAAGTACATATCAAGAGGGGCGGCAACACTATTGCTGCTCCTCGCAACCATCGCCGTACATGCCGACAACGTGATGACACGACATGCCGACGGCACCTACATTGTTCGCACCAACACTATATGCAAGGCTCGCGGCTATCGCAAAGGCACACCTGTAGAGGTGCACATCAAGAACGGAAAGATACTGAAAGTGGTAGCTCTTAAGAACGAAGAAACTGTGCCTTACTTCGCCCGTGTCAAGCAGTTTCTGCTGCCACTATACAACAACCTCAAGATATCAAAGGCTAAGAAACTTGCCGAGCGCACCGAGGTAGATGGTTGCACTGGCGCCACATTCAGCACAAAAGCAGTGCAGAAGAACATAAAGGCTGCCATTGGATATTACGAGAAGAACAAGTAAAATGAAGAACAAGTAAAAAGAAAAGCGTGCAACTCCAATGAGTTGCACGCTTTTCTTTTATTACTAAAGTTTTATTAGTTCACTACATACTTCTTGCCATTGACAATGTACATGCCCTTATTAAGACCATTTAGGGCATTAGCCTCGCTGTCGGCAGTACGAACCATGGTGCCACTTATTGTATAGACACGCACAATACGCGGAGCCTCAACAGTAGGAATGTCGTATATGCCGGTTGGCTTGTCGTAATTGTCGTAGCTGAAAGGCACGTCCTGCTTGTCGCCCCAGATATACTGCTCCAGTCCCGGATAGTCGACAAAGGGGTTGCGGTTCTTCTGTATACCATAAACAGCGTTGTTGCGGTTTATCTCCTTCTCGCTAACGGGGTCGTTGGCAGCCCATTTCAGCAGCATTGTTATTGCCCATTCCTTATATGCCGGATACTTATTGCCTGCAAGCATCGGACAGCTCCAATTGGAAACCTTATCCTCATAGCACGTTGCCATATAGAGGTAGATACGCGCAAAGTCGCCCTTGTAAATATCGTTTGGCTCGAACACTTTGCCCGTATAGCCAGGAGTCTTCGAGGCACCAAGTTTGCTAAAGCCCTTGTTCGACTTATACACATCGCCGTCCGTCTCACCAAAAGGCTCGTGTCCACGACGATTGTTTACATATCCATCACATGGTACAACATGTACAATATCCGAATACATTGGCGGCACCTTACCACCAAACCAGCTCTTAGGGAACGAGTGCTCACGATTGAACATGTCGCCCTCTTTCTTATAACTACCTGTACACTGGCTAAAGTTATAGTTGGTTGTACACGAATACATATCCCATACCTTGCCATCTTCGCGGCGGTCCGTCTTCTTATATTGGTTTTGCAGACTGTTGTACGAAACCACATTAGGACTCTTTATGATATTAAACAACGCTGTCTTAAGCGCTTTTCCCTTCTTGCCGTCAGCAGCCTTATAATAAGTACCGCTACCATTTGGTCCCTGTGCAAATGCAGAGCTAAAGGCAAAGAAAGCCAATGTTAAAGAAATACTGCGTAAAGAATGTTTCATTATCAAGAACAATATATCATTATACATAAACAGCACGGCACAAAGCCGTGCTGCCATGTTTTTTTATTTATAATTAATTATGCACCAATGTACCGATAGGCTCACCATCCATAACCTTCTTAAGGTTGCCCACAATGTCCATGTTGAACACGTAGATAGGCAAGTTGTTCTCCTTGCACATAGTTGTTGCTGTGAGGTCCATAACCTTAAGGCCACGAGTATAAATCTCGTCGTATGTTATGTCGGTAAACTTGGTTGCTGTTGGGTCCTTCTCTGGGTCGGCTGTATAGATACCGTCAACACGTGTACCCTTAAGCATAACGTCAGCCTCGATCTCTATACCGCGCAATGACGAACCTGTATCGGTTGTGAAGTAAGGCGAACCAGTACCTGCCGAGAATATGCAGACATATCCTGCCTCCATAGCCTCAATAGCCTTCCACTTAGAATAGAACTCGCCAATAGGCTCCATACGGATAGCAGTAAGCACCTTGGTCTTAACGCCGAGGGCACCGAGGGCAGAGCTAAGAGCAAGCGAGTTGATCACTGTAGCGCACATACCCATCTGGTCGCCCTTAACACGGTCGAAACCCTTAGATGCTCCGCTAAGTCCGCGGAAGATATTGCCACCACCTATAACGATGCCTATCTGCACACCCATATCGTGCACTTCCTTTATCTGCTGTGCATACTCGCCCAAGCGAACTGGATCAATACCAAAGCTCTGCTTGCCCATAAGGCTCTCACCGCTGAGCTTGAGAAGAATTCTATTAAACTTGCTCATTGTTGTTATGTTTTTATTATAGTTATATTATTGTTTTACTGTAGGTCACAACACATTGTTTGGCATTTAAAGCACATATATCCAATGTAAAGACAAAGGTACAGCAAATTTCTTATAGTAAGAAATATGTTGAGAGATTATTTGGCTGCCGTATCAATATTCTAACACTTACGTAATCCACCCGCCTATTCGTTTACAAAAAGTAGCCTTTTGTTGAAATTACTGCAAGTCGCGGAACTCAGAAGGAAGATAACCTGTCTGGCGCTTGAATAGCTTTACGAAATACGAGGGGTCGTCGTATCCCAAACTGGCAGCTATCTCCTTTATCATCATGTTAGTGTATTTAGCCATTCGTTTTGCCTCAAGAATGATGCGTTCATTGATGAATGCCAGTGGCGACTTACCCGAACATTCATTCACACTCTTGTTTAGTGTGCGTACTGCCACATTCAGGCGGTCGGCATATTCTTGAACGGTATGCAGACTATTATACTCTTCCTCCACCATGTGGCGAAATTGTATAAACAGTCGATGCGACGGTTTTAGCATGTCAAGATTTTTGCCTGCCTCATGCAAGCCATACCTCTGAATCTTTACAAGGAATATGCAGAGCAAAGATTTCAGTATGTCCACATTACCCACTTCGCCGTAATGCCTTGACTCTTCCTCCATATCATCCACCAATGGCATTAACATACGCGCGGTTTTATCATCTATAATATAATAAGGTGTAGAATCGTAAGTATGGAATGAGTTGTATTTCAGAAAAAGACTGTCGGCATTGCCTCCTGACACATTGTCCTTCATCATATCGGTACACATCTTAATTGCCACACCCTTATAGCCTTCTTTCCTGTCAAAATGATGCACCTGACCAGGCGCAAGAAAGAATATAGTGCCTGGCTTCACCTCATAATCATTGAAGTCGACAGTATGAACGCCCGTTCCTTCCTGAAACCATAGAATCTCATAGAACGAATGTACATGCGCCATACAATCGTCTACCTCACTTGTCTCAAAGAAGTCGGGCATACGTTCTACCCTAAATCCATTGCCGCGTGACATGTTGCACACGGTGGAATATTTATTGTTAAGTTCTTCTGCTGTCATATTATATCTGTTATTTGGGTATAAAATTACAAAACAAATGGTAAATTTCAGCAAAATAAGCGTACAAATATGTCGTAGTACCGAAATTTACTATCTGTTTGCCGATATTTATTTTGCTAATCTAATGATTATCAGTAAATTTGCATCAGATAAAGAAAACAATAACATTAAAAAAAAAATACGACTATGGCAAACAAATATTCAGGCACACAGACAGAGAAGAACCTTGCAGCTGCTTTTGCAGGCGAATCACAGGCTCGCAATAAATATACTTACTTTGCATCACGCGCTAAGAAGGACGGTTTTGAACAGATTGCTTCTATCTTCCAGCAAACTGCCGACAACGAGAAGGAGCACGCCAAGATGTGGTTTAAGGAGCTTAGTGGCATTGGCAATACAGCCGAGAATCTTGCAGCAGCTGCTGAAGGCGAGAACTATGAATGGACAGATATGTACGAAAACTTTGCCAAGACTGCCGAAGAGGAAGGCTTCAATGAATTGGCACATAAGTTCCGCCTTGTAGCTGCTATCGAGAAGCGTCATGAAGAGCGTTATCGTGCTCTACTGCACAACATTGAGGCTCAGGAAGTGTTCAAGAAGAGCGAGGTTAAGGTATGGGAATGCCGCAACTGCGGACATATTGTAGTAGGAACCGAGGCTCCTGAAATCTGCCCTACCTGCTCACATCCAAAGTCTTACTTTGAACTACATGTAGATAATTTCTAATTATACAAACCCCTAAAAAACAACAAACTATGAAGAAGTATGTATGCGACGTTTGCGGTTGGGTATACGACCCAGCTGTAGGAGTGCCAGAGGCTGGAATACCAGCAGGTACACCATTTGAGGAACTTCCCGATGATTTCGAGTGTCCTCTTTGCTCAGTAGGAAAGGACGAGTTCTCTCCTGTAGAGGATTAAGTTAATAAAAACATATCCACAACCCATAATGCTCCAAAAGTGTTATGGGTTGTTTTTTTCGTACAATATAAATACATCTTACATGCAGGACTTTGCAGCAATAGATTTCGAGACAGCCAACAACGAGCGCAGTTCGGTATGCTCTGTTGGCATAGTTATAGTTCGTGATGGCAAGATAGTGGACAAGTTCTACTCGCTAATAAAGCCTGAGCCTGAGTATTACAACTATTGGTGTAGTAAGGTTCATGGCCTTTGTGCTTCTGATACCTACAAAGCTCCAATATTCCCTGAAGTATGGAAGCAGATAGAACCCAAGATAGCTGGCCTTTCGCTCGTAGCCCACAACAAATCCTTTGACGAGAGTTGTCTAAAAGCCGTATTCCGTGTCTATCAAATGGATTATCCCGATTACGAGTTCTACTGCACTTGCATAGCATCACGCCGAGTATGGCCCAAAGGACATCACAATCTCGATATTATTGCCGCACGTTGCGGATACGATTTAACCAATCATCATCATGCTTTGGCGGATGCAGAGGCATGCGCGGCAATTGCATTGCAAATACTATAACATTGTTATCTGGTCGCAAGAACCAAGTATTTTGCATTATGAACCATTATGGACTTGATCGTTTCATATCGATTCACTATCTTTGTCCTCAAATTTAGACACCCCAAAGGCTATTTAGTACACATCAGACCCTTTCTATAATGGAGCGAAAGAAATATAGCTCACGTTTACTTGAAAGAGACACATGAAGTCTCTCTTAGAGCTTGACCATGATTTCTTGTTTTTATGATTTTAACAAGAGTCATGGTCAAGTTTTTTTTATCCTAGTTACCTTCAGACAGCAAGACAAGACTCTCATCTGTATACAATCTTGAGCAAAATACGCTCGGCGGTAGCTATGTTGTAAAACGCTGTACTGGATAAAACATGGGATAAAGACAATCATTAAATTCTCTTTACCATTGCTGTGACTTGTTCCACGTATACATAAATATCGATAAACACACAGCAAATAGGACACCAAACAGCTGGCACTGTTCTAAGGGCAAATCCACTCATTTCATTCCTCTGTTGTAACTCACTCCTAATGGCATGGGGAGGAGGCGTATTCACGCTGCATTTATATTGTATAAGACGTTCTGTTATACCGAACTGGGGTATAGATTTCAATGACAAGGAAGCCAATCCATCTATTATGGCATCTTCACAACTGCTTCCAAACATAATTTGCCTCTTGATTCTGCAAAGAGAGTAGAAGTGGCTACCAACAAATTCCTTACATTTGTTGACCATATGTCGTGCTGTGCCGACACATACGTTTCGCTTGGTGGTGCAAATGGATGTGCTGACCAACTTACGAATTGGGATGATACACAGAAAATGTGATTGGGAGCATCTACAAAAAGGAAAGGTCATATTTTTTTACGATAAGTTGTGTGTGAATTGAGAGAGGTTGGTTATGCACAACTAACCATCTCTTAAAAGTTAAAAAGCGGTCGCAATACAAAGATTCACTATACTTTTTTCTTTCATCTCGGCAAGTTTCTTTATCTTTGTAGTCAAAATTTGACAATTCTTACAAAAGAAAGTCTATTGGTTTAATCTAACCTCTGAGCAATAACATTGGAAGATAACACCAAACAGCCTTTAACGGCTGACGCTTCATTGTATAATGGGCAGCCTACCGACACAGGCTTATCGTGTCCAAGTACAAGACTTACCTCTTGTACGCCCTCCATCTCTGATGATGTCAAAGATGGGGTGTCGGTAGAAAATGCGCTTGTAGAAAAGAGGCAATGGTTTGTATTGCGAGTATCGTATGGTCGCGTTCTCAAGGCTAAAGAATTCGTAGAAGCTAAAGGATTGGAATGTTATGTTCCTTTGCGATATAAAGAGGTAAGGAAGCAAGGAAAGAAACGTATCATAACAGAGCCTCTTCTTACCTCATTTCTATTTGTTCATGCTACAGCAGAACAAGTAGAAATCTTGATTCACGACAATAAGGTTGTGACAAATGAAAGTAGAGCCTTGCTCAGCTACTACTTTGACCACACTATCCATCGTCAAGAAAATCCTTATTGCAATCCACCGCTCACTATCCAAAATGAAGCCATGAACAACTTTATCCGCCTCACTTCTATAAAGAATCCTCACGTCATTCCTATAACTTCAGAGACCATCATGTATAAATTAGGTGACGAAGTGGTTGTAACAGAAGGTGAATTCATAGGAATTCACGGAAGAGTGGCAAGGATTGCAGGACAGCAGAGGGTTGTAGTTGAACTTTTTGATGGATGTTTGGTGGCAACGGCGTATATACCACAAGAGGCAATGAATTTACATATAGAACCTTAAATCGAATAATAATAACGATGCATAAAACAAAAAACATATTAAGTCTCAATTCAAAAGAGGCAATGAATTTCTTCTTGAAGTCTGAACAATATCACGGATTTGAACTCCCTGAATATTTCGTTTTTGACGAACTACTTCAAACAGTAAAGGACACGATAGGTGATACGCCCTATGAAGAGTGTTTGCAAAAAGATGTGTCGCCAGAAAAGTTACCAGATGTCAACCTCGATATTCTGCTCAATAAGGATGGACGATATGCCGTTCGTCCTATTATGCTGGCCAATCCTTTTCTGTATTATTTTATTGTGCGTGAGATTTGCAATGAACAGTCATGGAAAACTATTAAGGATCTATTTGAAATATTTAAAGTGCCACATATTACATCCTGCGCATTGCCTATTATTCCGAAAGAAAAAGAGCCTTTCCATAAGTCAACAACAATTCTTAATTGGTGGAGTGCTATGGAACAACGTAGCATTGAATTGTCTTTAGAATATCGCTATATGTTCGTAACAGACATCACCAATTGTTATGGCTCTGTCAATCCGCAAGCATTTGATTGGGCTTTCTCGCTAAAAGGGACTAAACATGAAAGAACGTGCAATAATTCCATACCGACAAACATTCAAAAATATCTTAGGGCATTCCAACATGGGCGCAATATTGGCATTCCACAAGGAAGCGCTATTTTTGATTTTATTGGCGAAATAATTCTTGGCTATTCAGACCTTCTTCTTCATGAAGCTATACAAAGAGAAAATATTGTCGCTCCTTACGAGATTATCCGTTATCGTGACGATTATCGTATATTCTGCAACGACAAGGACGTATTAGAGAACATATCGTATATCTTGCAACATGTATTGGAAAGCCTTAATTTTCGCATGAACAGTAAGAAGACCAAGATTAGCGAAAGTATTGTTACGGATTCTATTAAGGCGGATAAACTTGCATACATCTACAATACGCCAATATTCAACAAGAAAGGTGTTGATTTCGACAGTTTCGAGAAACATCTTCTCTATATCCTAATGTTTGCACGGCAATACCCCGATAGTGGCTCCATCAAGACAATGCTGTCCGATATTGACAATCGAATAGAAGATTGGCTGAAAGACAAAGAAAAACAAGATAAGAAATGGGAGGAAGTAGACCTTGGGCAGGAAGATGACGTGTTCTCTAAATTAAAGACCTATCATCATTCAAATATCTTTCCAGGAGGAAGTATAAGAGCCATGTCTGCAGTATGCGTGCAAATAGCTTTGGAGAACGTAGGATGCTGCCATTATACTCTTCGTGTTCTTAGCCGTATGGTAGATTCACTTAAAGACGAACACGAGAAATGGGATATCATAGACAAAGTGTACGCAATACTTTGCAATCAACCTAATTCTGACTATAACCAATTATGGCTGCAAAACATTACATATCAGAAGGATAAAAAAAACGGCTCATCGCCATATAATATCAGATTGTGCAAAGTCGTAATGGGGGAAGATGTTGAACTTTGGAATAACAAATGGCTGAAGAATGGAATCATATCCAACTCCAATGCCTGTACAATAGTAGATAAAGACACCTTAAAGAAGGTTACACCTGTCATAACATTTAGAGAAACGAGGGCGTATAATGGATTTTAAAATTATAAGATAATATGGCAACTTGGACACATACAAAATTAAATATTGATGGGAATATTTTAAAAGCTCAAGCACCCATTATTGTATCAGCAAGTAGAAGTACAGATATTCCCGCATTCTATGCAGATTGGTTTTTTGATAGACTACAGAAAGGGTATTCCGCATGGACTAATCCTTTCAATGGAGTAAGATCTTATGTGTCATACGACAAAACACGCTTTATAGTATTTTGGTCTAAGAATCCACGCCCATTGATACCATATCTTCATATTCTTGAAGAACAAAACATAAAGTGTTACATTCAGTACACCCTTAACGACTATAAATCTGAGAAATTGGAAAAAGTTCCGCCCCTGGCAAAACGTATCGAGACTTTCAAACTTTTGGTTGAGCGATTAGGAAAGGGTGCTGTTGTGTGGAGATTTGATCCCATGATTCTAACAGATGACATAACTATAGAAGACTTGTTGTGCAAAGTAAAGAATATTGGAGACCAATTGAAAGGATATACAGAAAAGTTGGTGTTCAGTTATGCAGATATCACTCTCTACAAAAAGGTGAAAACTAATTTGGAAAAAGATGGAATTCCTTACCATGAATGGACGACAGAACAAATGGAAGAGTTTGCAGAGAAATTATCTATCATGAATAAAGAACGAGGATGGAATTACTCGCTTGCTACCTGCGGTGAAAAGATAGATATTCATAAATACGGTATTGAACACAATCGCTGTATTGATGGTGATTTGATAGCTCGTCTTGCATGGGAGGATAAGAAGCTGATGGACTTTATGAAGATAAAGGTGGAAGACATTCCAGCACCATCATTGTTCGGAGAACCAGAATTGCCCAATGGAGCAATTCCATTGCCAAACAATCACTATTTTATTAGCAAGCATAAAAAAGACGCAGGACAACGACAATATTGTCAATGCATGGCAGCAAAAGACATTGGAGAATATAATACATGTCCTCATTTGTGTGAATATTGCTATGCCAATATATCCAAAGAGATTGCAATTGGTAACTGGAAGAAACATAAAAACAATCCGTACGCAGAAACCATTACAGGTAAGTAATTATGATGTCAGATTTTACAAGAGAATTCATCTCCAAAAATAACATATCCTTCATAGGAATGCGCGAAGCTGCTTTGTCTTTATTACCGAATGACAAGATGGTGTTGGACAAGTTGTATAATGACTTGAAGCGTGGGAAAGATATTCTTGATGATGAAATACATCTGAATATGTATCTAATGTGCTTTGGCAAAATGCATAAAGCCAAGCTTGATGATGCTTTCGCTTGCTTGCCTGATGTTTCATCAATCTTTTCTGAAGGAATCGAGATTTATGATTGGGGGTGTGGTCAAGGAACCGCATCTATTTGTTTACTTGACTTTCTTCGTTCAAGGAATATAGCGCACAATATTGTCGCAGTCAATTTGATAGATCCTTCTATTCCCGCTACACAAAGGGCAAGGGAAGTCTTATCTTGCTATGAAGACATAAGAGTTAATGTTGTCAATAAGGCCTTTGATGATTTGACCGAGCAAGATTTTGTTCGTTCTAATCACAGAAAGTTGCATTTATTTAGCAATATTCTTGATGTGGATGCTTTTGACTTGGCACAATTCATCCATTTTTTCCAAAAGTCATTTTTCGGTTCTAATTACTTTATCTGCGTGGGGCCTTATTATTTCAATAATAAACGCGTGGATGAATTTATTGCGGCAACTGATCCTGATGATATGTATGCAACATTCAACAGGGAACGTGGTATGTGGCAAAAAGATTGGACAATTTCACTTCGTGTTTTCTTTAAGGAGTTCAATCGAATTGAAAGCATTCTGGATATTCGCAAACGTATTGAGGATTTTCACAAGAATGACCAGTTCTTTGCCGGATATATTCTTGATTCAGTTGCCGAGGAATATGCAAAGTCAGATATTGAAAAAGAAACGGAAGAACTTTTCAAATCACTTTCTGCATTTGATGTCAAATCAAACAAATCACTTGAAATCGTCAAGAATTGTGATTCAAAACTAGCGGTTCTCGCTAATATTGTGTCGCGTGGCTTACCAACAATAGCTCCTGTTGAAATTGAAAATATCTTTTCTGATATTTTTGATATTTCAACAAAGCCACTGGCAAATGAAGTAATCAACTTCAAGTCTAAACATAAAATATCTAAGACAGAGATTAACGAAGCACTTCATGTGGTTGACCCACGTTTTGACGTGGATTTTTACAATGGTGACATGCTTGAAAGTCAGTTTGAAAAAAACTTTATTGAAAAGTATCTGAACAAAACTGATAGTCAATATCTGATTCAACTTCTTGAGCCACAACGTCCTCTTTCTACAATTGTAAATATTCCAAACAAGAGATTCAGTAGAGACCAAAGGGTTGATTTTTCCTTTGAAATGCCTTATGGAGAAACAAAAACAGGGTTTATATTTGAATTAGACGGTGTTCCGTATCACTCAAATATCTTCCAAAAACTGCGCGATGAGAGCAGAGACCAGTTGGCATTCGATAGCGGTTGGGACACCTATCGCTTAGAAGAGTTGAAGGACTATTCGTTTTTGCAGAATTGGGAACAAGAGGCTTCGTTGAACAAGTATCTTACAACAATAAAGCGCAATAGTCAAAAACACATTACAGGCAAGTGGAAAGATACACTTCAGATAGTCCTTTCGCCTCTTGCAATAGCTCGTATTGAGAGAACTATCTTGCAAGCATTGTTGTCTGGTGCCGTTAATTTAGCATCAGAAAAGTGGAATATATTGGTAATAGAGCGTGATGTACCTTGCGCTGCTATTGCAATAGACCTTCTCAAAAAGTCTTTTAAGAAAATTTCGGCTATGGACGGTTCTAATAAGGAACTGCCCCCAATAAGTCTTACCATTGTTTCAACCAAGGAATTTGCCGATTCCAAACTTCATATGAAGAATGCTGTTGAAACGTTTGTTCCCGATAAGGACTTTGACATTTGCATTGACATCTCTATGCTGTTGCGTGATAATATAGATGCGTTACCGCTTAAAGTTAAGGCAAATGCTGTATATATCATACGTTCTTCACATTACAAAAAGAAAGAGAGAACCCTATGTTCAGCAGAGAACATCATATATCCTCCTTTCGTAAAAAAGAATGCTACTGGAACGTATGTAGCCGTTAAAGAAAGAGAGCAATTGCTTACATACTTCTTACAGAACATCTTTAGGAAACCATCCTTCCGTCATGGTCAATTGCCGATATTAAGCCGGTCGTTGTCTGATAAAACAACGATAGGACTCTTACCTACAGGTGGAGGAAAGTCATTGACGTATCAATTATCATCTATATTGCAACCTGGAGTTACAATTGTCGTTGACCCACTTGTTTCCTTAATGGTTGACCAAGTTCGCGGATTACATACATTAAGGATTGACGCAAGTGATTGTGTCAATGGCGGTATGGATGGTAAGACTAAAGCAAAGAAGCTAAACATGCTACAAAATGGCTCACTTCAATTTATGCTTCTTTCGCCTGAAAGGTTCATGATGGAGAATTTCCGTGAGAGTCTAATCTCTATGACAGAGAAGAACCAAATATATTTTGCATATGGCGTTATAGACGAAGTTCACTGTGTATCTGAATGGGGACATGATTTCCGTCCCTCATATTTGCATCTTGGACGTAATATGATAAACTATATGCATACTAAAACAGGTCGTCCATTGTCTGTTATTGGATTAACCGCCACTGCGTCATTTGATGTCCTTGCCGATGTTGAGCGAGAACTGACATTAGGCGGAAATCTTTCTATTGACAGTGAAACTATAGTTCGTTCAGAGGATGATTCACGTCTAGAGTTAATATATCGTATCATTAATGTTGAGTCTGATTTCGAACCACTAAGAGAAGAATATAATCAACATTTGTTGAAAGCGCAATCAGAATGGGACTTAAAGGACATCGTCGCAGAATCAAAAAGGCGAAAGATGTATGAGCTTCTAAAAGAGATTCCTTATGATATACAACAATATAACACGAATAATGAGCACAAAGAATGTCATTTAACGGATTATGTTGCTTCACAATTCTATGATGCCGATAACAATGGAAAATTTCATAATGCTGGTATCGTATTCTGTCCTCATGCCCATGGTACATTTGGCGTAGAGGACAATGAATGGGGAACTCATCAAGGAATATCAACAGATTTGGAGGCAGAATGCGGAGCTTCATTGAAAATTGGCACCTTTGTTGGTGGTGACAAACCTACAGGTGCCATGTGTAAATTCAATGACAATGATTTGAACCTGATGGTTGCAACCAAAGCTTTTGGTATGGGTATTGACAAACCCAATGTGCGATTTACGATTAATTTCAACCATCCATCATCCATTGAAAGTTTTGTACAAGAAGCAGGACGTGCAGGTCGTGACAAAAAACACGCTATAGCATACATCTTGTATGACTCTTCAGAATTTATCCATCTTACCATAGATAAAATTAATGACCTTCGTGTTGCAATACTTAAAACTTTGAATGTAGACCCTACATGGTTGGAATCTTATGTCAATTAGTTTGTGCTGCGTTCAGATTTTCTTGCGTTATGCAATGATAATAATTGTGGCGAAGACGTTTCACAGCAACTAATGACTACATGCAAGGAAAAAGGGTTCATTGAGAGTGTGGATAAGGACATTGTTCTATGGTTTCACAATAACTCCTTCCGCGGCTTGTACAAAGAGAAAGTTGTTCTTATAGAATTGACCGACAGGATTCTCAATGTCAAGCCAACTCGCCTTCAGGAAGTCCAAGGGTTGCTCATTGACGAAACAGGAAATGATGATGTTTTGCTGAAACTTGACCTCAACAAAAATGCGGTCAAAATTCAATCTAAGGAAAACAATCAGAAGCAATATGGTTACATATTTCTGGATAATCTTTCCCCACGATATAATTTCATCAATTTCGACTACACTATATGCCAAAATATCTGTGAGTCTTTAAAAAAAATACTCTGCGGATATGATGACCATTCGGCACGTGCTCTTCTCCGTCCTTTGGAAGGTGTGGACAATTTAGAAGAAGGCATTTATAGTGCCATGGCTAAAGCCAATGCAGATGGCTATGTATACGTAACAGTTTCATGGGAGAATCAAGTCCAACAGGATTTTGAGCAGTTTGAAGCATCCATCAAAAAAGAGATTGAAAATATTGCCAATCAACAAGGTTGGTCCTGTGTGCCTAAACATGGGATTTTGAAACTAAATAAAATTGGTGATTTTGACGAGCTCATAGCGCAAATTAGTAAATGCACAGAAGATGCAAGATGGCTAAGATATCACGCAGCAAACAACATATATAGTGGACTAAGACAATTATTCTGCAAAAAGCGCGATAAAGATGATACAGATAAAGCCATCTATCGTTTATGCTGCATCGGTTTGGTTGAAGATGTAACCATTGATTACTTATCGCAAACATACGAACTGAAGATTCGAAATAGGTCAGAAGAAGAGTTCAAACATTTTATGCTTGATTTCTTCTTGAAATACTATTCTCTCGAACAAGCCAATAAAAAGGTTGAGCAAATAGATACCCAAAAAGGTCGCAACTACCTTGACAAGTGCTTAGGATTCCTTACAGCATTTGTATATGACAACTTGGAAAAGAAGCGGTTTCGTGCTATTGAAGATATGCGCATAGCCTGTGAGGATAGTATTGCCCATCAAGAGGCCGATCACAATGACAAATGGCTGAAAGAGTTTATCCACTTGTATTTCAATTCAAAATATGCAAGGCATGATTACGAGGTCAATGGACAATGCTATTCACTTTCCAAAGACACAGATGAGAACGGAAAAGAAGATTTCGACACAGTTCTCAAATACATTGAAGTAGTCTCAATTGATAACTCTGGAAGTGAAGTAGACAATCTAAAACATCTTTATGGTGCTACATTGCTATGTCTAAGGGCACATCCTGACAATGCAACCCTTCTTTTACTTCTCACTTACTGTATTGCCTTTTTAGGAGCAGGAAGTAACGACACTCTAAAAAGTAATGCATTGAATGGATATGTCGATGGATTTATGTCATTATACGAAAAAGAAAAAAGTAAAATATGGAAGTATGTAGACCGATTTAATGATATTCTTGCTAATAAAGCGAAAGAAGAATTCATCAAAGAGGATCTTATTAAAAATGGCAAGGAGGCATTAATGCTTTTTATTCATGAGAAGAAGTTTAATGACTTCACTGGAAAATACGTAAAAACAGACAACAAAAAAAATAACAATAAAAACAAATAAGACACATGGCATACGATATTAATGCGGCTTTGGAACGCCTTGAAACCAACCTTACTGAAGTTGAATCTGCCAAGAAACAGGTGGAGGAAACGATTGCCACAAGCGAAAGTTTACAACAAATCATTGGGAGATATTCTGAATCTCTCAGTTCTATGGGCAAAGACATTTCTGCATTTATTGAAGAGATACGCAATTATCAAGGTAACAAAACGTCTGAACTTGATTCGGCTGTTGATACTATCAAAACATCTTGTGATTGCGTAATCAACAAATTCAACGCAGAAGTTAAGCTTGCAATTAAAAGCTTTGATGAAAAGCTTTCGGAAACAATAGTAAAATTTGGTTCCGAGAACGAGAAGTTGCGGATTCAAGTTAATAAACTTAATTCTCTTCAAGATGTCTTGAACAAGGCAACTAAAGAGGTAAATGAAGTAGAAAAGAAGGTTGATATTCTTGCTACAGAATTAAAAAACTCGCAAGACGAACAAGACAAGGTACTTGCTAATGTCAAATCGTCACTTGAAATACTACCATCTTCTGTAAAATCAAACGCAGAAGAAATCGTGTCAGAGATAAAGAACCGTACTTTAGATTTGAAGTCTAAATCTGAAGAAATCATCGGAGATATTTCTAAAGCAATTCAGAAGCTTGATATTCAAAATTCAGTTCTAACAGAAACAAAAGGACTTTGTAATGGTATAAAGGGTGATTTTGAAGACTTGAAGAGCTCTATCGATTCTCAATTTGAATCAATGAAAAATGCCGTAAATATAAACCGATGGATTCTAATTATAGGCATATTGGTTCTCTTTATTTTGCATTTCGTAAGAAGCTAATAAAAAATCAAGTATCCTGCCTAAAAACAATAATATTTTTGACTGATATGTTATGAGCGTAGATTTATCTTTGATAATTCCGAACAAATGCAGGTCTCTGCGAGATACAGATAATGCCAAGAAATGCTTTGATGACACTATTAATTATATCGTCAAGCATTTTCATGGACGTAAGCAATTTGTCACTGAAATTTCTATTAGAAGTAATGAAGATGATCCCGATGATATAGAATATAGTTTCGAGATACCTTTTCTGAACATAACTGCATATATGCATTCCGGATTTTGGGACATATGGCCGGTTGCAAGATATAGTCAATACTTCATCCCATTCGGGACTGACATGTTTGGCAAGCCAAGAACATGGCCCAGAGAAGTATGCTTTAATACGCTATTGGCATTTGGTTGTACAGAAGGTTGGATTTGCGATGAATTTCATAGCTGGAACTGTAAAATAGAGGACATCGATTCTACTTTTGAGAATTGGAAGACTTATGGTGAAAACGATGAAGACAGCGTCATACATGAATTTGATATTATGCAATTTGCAGATGTTGACCCCGAAAAAGGAACATGGCCTGACTATGATCGAAAGTATCATGATGCTTATAAAGAATGCCATGACGTTTTTAATGCAATCCGTAGCCATTTTTCTGGGTATGATATACTTTCCATTGGAGTTCCTCTTCCCAATTGTGTTCTCGCAGCTAAGAATGATGAATTGTTTATATTAAACTATGAAACTGGAAGTTGTCTAACTGGAAATTCCATAGACAACTGTCGAACGGATTTTAATGGTGCAGGCATTCAAGTGTTTAAAAAAGAAGAAAGTGCTTTCTTCAATATGAAAGGTAAGCAGTTGACAGATTTTCGTGTCGGAGATTTTTCTTTGGAATGGGATGCCAATTGTCGTAATGCTTTCAGACAAATAATCATTGATAAAGCTACAGGTAAGAAATTCCTGACAGATGGAACACTATTAGAAGTGTGATGGATAGAATTGATTTTTAATGACAACTAAGAAACTATTTCAGTTATGGTTCTACCAATATTAAACAAAAATAATGTTGAGTGTTCCTGCGTTTTGATTGGTAATTATCTGCTAACTGCTGGACACGTAATAGAAACAATAGAAGCTCCACATATACAGATAGACAAAGAAGTTTTTTGGTTAGACCACTCCCGAATTGTCAAGCAAAGAAATGACAATGATGAAAATGGATATGACCTTGCGATTTACTATATTCCAGAGAAAAAAAGTACTCTCAAATTAATGGCTGAACCTCCTTTCGAGGGCATGAAACTTGATAGCGTGTCGTATAGGATGAGTAATAATGGATATGACAAGGTTGAATGTCAAATGGAAGTTGGTGGTATTTGTGGCAATTACTTTACAGCCTATTCTAGCCTTAACCTAAAGGCTGGAACAAGTGGAAGTCCTGTGCTTTACAATGGGAAAGTCGCAGGTATTTTGTGTCTAGGAAACAACTCAGGACATGACACCGCATATAATAAAGATTATCCACTAAATTTTTGTGTATTACTTTCATCAAAAGCAATTTTACATTTTATGGAGGAACTTTGATAAACCCAAAATAATCAAATTTTCATCGCATACATTTATTGACAATTAGTCTATAAAGGTATGCGGTTTTCTTTTTCATAAGCTGTTATACTTCCGATATTTATTGAAATTATTGTGCAAAGGTATTTGTTATGCCTTATCGCTTTGTAAGGTCTAGGCTCTGCTTGGCTTCCAAAATCTCCACGCAGGTAGGGTGTTCAAAATCCGTTTAAAAACCGACGCATTGCCAAAAACACGCATCAACTTCCTTCTTACACAAATACAAAAGGGTTGGATAAGGAGAAGTTGCGCCAAATGGTTCTACAGTATCTCAGCAATGCAGGAGACGAAGGTGCCAAGAGAGACGGTATCTACGAATATCTGAAGGATGTGCTGCCGCAGAATAAGACGGAAGAGCAGAAACTACGTAGCTTAGGAGATTTGTTGAAAATTATGAAAAAAGAGGACTTGATATGGACAGATGGACGAAATTGGTTTGAGAAATAA
>ERZ1026892.147-NODE-147-length-34601-cov-8.751925_pt1 | contig 34601 bp, 28 predicted proteins | sample MGYA00380176_ERZ1026892 | MGnify/ENA primary metagenome ERZ1026892 (study PRJEB33269, sample SAMEA4719812) | human gut metagenome | biome: human-associated habitat; feature: organic feature; material: feces | place: Cameroon | collected 2013-10 ... | reverse complement strand
TTAATCTCGGATTTTTATGGCTGGCGCTGTCTATCGGCTCCGAAATCACCGGCACTTCGATGATCAAAAAAACCAACGGCTTTAGTAAACTGGGGCCATCAGTACTGGTGGTTTGCGCCTACGCGCTGTGCTATTTCGCCCTGACCCGCGCCATGAGCACCATCCCCGTTGGCGTGGCCTACTCGCTGTGGTGCGGTTTTGGCATCGTGGGTGTGACCATCTTCTCGATGATTCTTTATAAGCAGAAACCAGACCTGCCCGCGATTTTCGCCATGCTGCTGATCATCAGCGGCGGCGTCATCATGAACGTCTTCTCCGGAATGTAATAGACAGTAGAGACCTTCCCGACCCGGGAAGGTCTCCGCACGACGAGCGTTTAATATCCCACAGGACGAGAAATAATTTTTCCCTTTCATATTTACCGCCCTCATCCTTCGTCATCAGAAATCTTTGACAACTTTCCAGGAAATAATATTTCCACACAACAGGAAAATTTATTTCCACTCAACACAACAAAACACTTCCCTGTAATTTTTTCCCACCAAACAAATGTAAGTATCAGAAACATTATTACACAATAACATTAACGTTCCCAAAAAAATGATTACATATAGCTTACTCCATCCTTAATCCCATATTCACACCACAGTAAAAAAATAAGCATCACATTGTTTTAAAAGAAAATTAATCCAGATGAAATAATAACAGCAGATCGTTTTCGCCAATCAATAAAGGGATATCGATCGTTATCACCTGGCTTCCTGATAACATCCATGACGATCGGTTTCAACGATCGATAGGAATTATTTCAATCGTCTTTGACAATGGTATTTACAGGTTGTAACATTCGCAGCCTTTAATTACAGGCAGTAAATTTAGTGAGTATGCACAGCGTATTTACACCGAGAAAAGAATAATTTTCAGTGGTTATTTACTACCGTAATACCCAAAAAATCGTTCTTGCGTGAATGGATTTATTGATTTTTTGCTTCTGGAGAAAGCTGTGATTCGGAACCTGAATTTCCGCCGCCCGTTAAATATCTGTTTCCTGAAAACGGCCATCATTTTCACCCTCGCCTGCATTTCGGTGCTGGCGGTACAGTGGCACGACGTCAAAAGCAGCTATCAACGGCAGAACATGCGCGACGTGCAGAATCTGGCCGCTGACACCGTAAAGTACCTTCACGACTATGACATCATGCTCGATGAAACCATCGAGCAGTTTATCAGCATCAAACAAGATACGAAGAATGACGACGGCGCACTCCGCCATTGGCTGTTTGAGCGCTTTAGCGCCATGCCCGACGCCCGTACTTTAGTGTACGCCGATCAGCAAGGGGGCTTTATCCGTCTGCCCAACATTGAGCTCAACGACAAAACCGAGGAAGACACCGACCCGCGCCACAAGATCTGGTATATGGCGGCCATTCGCGATGACGGGGACAATACGCACTACACCCGCAGTCGGGATATTTTTGATGATGCCGTCAGCACCCTCACGCTCTCCAAATCGCTGATCGACAACGTAGACGGCGAAAAGCTTGGCGTGCTGGCCATCCGGCTGAACCAGGAACCCAGCATGGATCTCCTTAACGCCGCCCACTCCACCCTGCCGGGGCGCAAGTGGATCATGGATAACGAAGGCCAGCAGATAACCAATGAAAGAGAGGCGGTGAATCCTCAGACGCTGGTCAACGTCGCCCCCCGACTCAATAAACAGACGCCCTATTTCTATCTGCCTGACAGCGAAAAATGGTATTTCTGCAGCGCGGTGGGCGACACCACGTGGTTTCTGGTCCATGAAGTGCGCAATAGCGACTTAATCTCGCAAGTCTTCACCCACAGCCTGAATGTTATCTACTGCCTGGCCTTCGGCCTGCTGGCGCTGTTCGTCTGCTGGTGGATGGTGCGCTCTTCTCTCAACGGCCTCTATATCAGCATTGCTAACGGCATTCGCAACGGCGCCATCGAACTTAAAGCAGCGGAGGAGATGCTGTACGAAGAGATCCACAATACCACCGTGCAGCAAGAAATGATTAAAAACGAAGCGTTGACCGATGGCCTCACCGAGCTCAAGAACCGCCGGGCTTTTGATAACGATATAGAATTTCTCCAGCAGGCCAGCGATCTGTGCATCGCCATGATCGATATCGATAACTTTAAGACCATCAACGATACCTACGGCCACGCGGTTGGCGATATGGTCCTCAGGACGGTATCGGACATCGGGCTGCGGCTTCGCGGAATGGATAACATCACCCTCTACCGCTATGGCGGCGAGGAGATTGCCGTTCTGTTTCAGGGGATGACGCAGCACGATGCGCTGGCGTTCCTGGAACGCTGGCGTGAAACCTGCGAACAGCGACACTTTCGCGAAACAAACCTGCGCGTCACCTTCAGCGGCGGCATCGCCACCAAAGACGATATGCGCGTAGAAGAGGCGCTGGTGCTGGCGGATAAGCGGCTTTACGAAGCCAAGCGTAACGGTAAAAACCGCATTATCGGCGAGTCGCAAACCTACGCTTGAGCATTCTGCTTCTCAGGAGCAATTCAGGGTTCGCCAGCATTCTTGTTCTTCGCATCGCACGCCTGCAGCGGCTATATCACCGGGCAGATTCTGGACGTCAACGGCGGACAAATGGCGCCATAATCGGTAAAAAACCCCTTCAGTTCATCCTGAAGGGGTATTCCGTTCCCAGTGAAAATCTATCTACAGCAGAATGATAGGCATAATCTTTATATTGTTATAGTCTGGAGCCCCTTGCCGGCGATATAATCGGAGGCTAATAATTTGCGTAATAACCTCCGCTAGAGCACCTGGAAATCATGATGACCACGCAGCGTCTGGTGAGCATAATCACGGGCGTGCTGATTATCCTAATCATTCTGCCCATTACGCTCAGCCTGTGGCTGGCCCACCGCCAGGCCCACGAACTCTTTGACCAGGAGTTAAACAACTACGCCGCGCGGGTCATGGCGCGCTCAGAGCGCGTCAAACAACAAACGCGTACCGCGCTGGAAGAGGTCAACCGCTTTCGGGGCGAGACCTGTAGCCTGGCGCATCTGCGCCAGTTGCAAAAGATGTCCTATATTCATCAATACGTGCAGAGCGTGTTTTATCTTGATAACGCGGTTCACCCCTGCGCCATGTTAAGCAATAGCCTGGGCGAAAAAGTCCCTGACTCCGAATTTACCGCGCCCGGCGGTTATCAGGTATGGCTGATGTCGCGTCACGACCTGCAAACTGACGACAAAATGGTCGCCGTCAGCAACGGTCGGTACGTCGCTATTGTGGATCCCGATTCACTGATCGACGTATTGCCGCACCCTCACTACCCCATTCATGCCGCGTTGATCGGTACGAAAGGGCATCAGGTGATCACCAGCAACGCGCCTATCGACGCGGATTTCTGGCAAAAAAATCTGCATGTTTTTCAATCAACTATTGAGAAAGACGGTGTCGTTTATCACCAGCAGCTTCTGCCCACGGTGGGGGCGATTTTACTGACCTGGTCTTCCGTGCAACCCATGGAATCCAGCTTGCGCCACCAGCTGATGATTTGGGTGCCGTTGGGCATTCTCCTGAGTCTCATCACGGCGTTTTTGATGCTGCGTCTCCTGCGCCGCCTGCGTTCATCACATTACCGTATTCTCGATGCCATACGGGCGAAAGAGATAGCCGTGCACTATCAGCCGGTGGTTGACCTGAAGAGCGGACGCATCGTCGGCGCCGAGGCGCTGGCCCGTTGGCAGCAGCCGGACGGCCGCTGGCTACCGCCGGATATCTTCATCCCGCTGGCCGAGCAAACCGGCGTCATTAACCAGCTCACCGAATATATCGTGCGCACGGTGTTTGACGATCTTGGAGACTGGCTGGCTGCGCATCCACAACAGCATATTGCGATTAATTTCTCTGCCGCCGACCTCAGTTCGCCTCCCCTGTCGACGCTCGTCAAACAACTGCTCACGCAGTGGCAGGTTACCGCCAAACAAATCGCGATTGAAATTACCGAGCGCGAGCTCATCGCCCCCAAAACCGCGTGCCCGGTGATTCAGTCCTATCGGGAAATGGGCCACACCATTTGTATTGATGATTTTGGCGTCGGCTATTCAAGCCTCAGCTACTTGCAGGATCTGGACATCGACACGCTGAAGATCGACAAATCCTTCGTCGACACCCTGGAACATAATCGCGTCATCGGCCACATCATCAACATGGCAAAATCGCTCAACCTGACGATGGTGGCCGAAGGGATTGAAACCTCCGCTCAACGCGACTGGCTGCTCGCCCACGGCGTGCAGTCTGGTCAAGGCTGGCTATTCAGCCCGGCGCTGGCGAAAAAAGCGTTTATCCACTGGGCGAACGATAATCTACAGGCAGGCGAACGTTAATGGTGGTAGGCCAGCGCCTGCGCATGGAGCGGGCTTTCGGCAAGCTTCTGACAGCGCTGTAGCGCCGCCTTCCCCGCATAGCGATATAAAAACTCGCCGCTGCGGCTGCGGTGGATAAGCCTGTCGCCATTGCTAAAGCTGACCACCTCAACGCCATTATCCTGACGGTGGCCAGCGCCAACTTCATAATGCCCCTGCCACAGTTCCGATACATGACCATAGACATGAAGAGTGACTTCCACCAGGCCGCGCGTCGGGCAATGAAGCTGCAGCGCCGTCGAGTTAAAATTTAGCGCCAGGGATGAGGGAGAAATTAAAATAAACGATAATAATAACAGCAGATTCTTCATCATTTTATAGGTAAACAGACTCAATAAGAGGCGCTACCATACAGGCCTGATGAATATAACGTTTTTGTTCTGACGCAATAAAAACGAAGAAATAGAAATGGATAGCCCGAAATAAAAGAGACTTCACATTCTCATGAGTAATAAGCGGAAATAAGGTTTCCGCTTATTACTTAAATAAAGAAACTTTATTTCCGCTATTTCATCTGCGCGGGATGATCGGCTGCAGGCTCGGCACCGCCATTCGGGAATAACCGCTGGCGCAACGTGGCGGCTTCGCCAGCATTGCCCACCAGTCCCCGCTGTTTTAGCGCGGGTATCACCCAGCGCGCAAAATCTTCAAAGCAGCCCGGCGACAGCCACTGCGCCAGGTTAATACCATCGGTGTCGCTCTCTTCCAGCCACTGTTCCAGCTGTGCCGCAACGCTGTCGCCGCTGCCGACAAACGTCTTCTGCCGCCCGAGCCCCTGCTCGGGGTGAAACACTTCACGCAGCGTCCGGCTCGGTTGCCCATCTTCGCCGGTCACCATTTTCAGCAGCGAACGGTTAGAGTTTGTCTGCTGCCAGGCGAGCGGCGCATCCAGCGAATGACCGGCGAGATCGACCCCGGTGCTGGCGCCGTAGTGAATCAGCGCCCCCTGCAAATCGTAGCGGGCGCGCCGTTCAGCATAGCGCGCCTGCGCGTCACGTTCGCTTTCTCCGGTAATCACCGTCACCGCGCTGATAAACTTAATCGCCCCCGGCGCGCGGCCCAACGCCGCCGCCCGCGCCTTAATTGCCGCTACCTGTCGGCGCACGCCGCTGGCGTCCAGCCCGGCGACAAACACCACTTCAGCATGCTTCGCGGCAAAATCAATGCCGCGCGGCGAGCCGCCGGCCTGGAAAATCACCGGCGTGCGCTGCGGGCTGGGCTCTGAAAGATGGGCATCCGGCACCGAAAACCAGCGACCGCGATGGTTGACCGCATGCACTTTCTGCGGGTCGCTGTAGATGCCCGCCGCCTTATCGCGCCTCAGCGCCGCACGCTCCCAGGAGTGTTGCCACAATTTATAGCTCACGGTCAGAAACTCATCGGCGCGATCGTAGCGTTCGTCGTGCTCAATCTGTTTATCCAGCCCCAGATTGCGCGCCGCGCTCTCCAGCTGCGACGTCACCACATTCCAGGCAATACGCCCGCCGGTCAGGTGATCGAGGGTGGTAAATTTGCGCGCCAGCAGGTAAGGCTGTTCATAGGTGGTGGAGACTGTGACCCCAAATCCCAGCCGCTGCGTCTGCGCCGCCATGGCGGAAACCAGCAGCAGCGGGTCAATCAGCGGTGACTGGATCCCCTGCGCCAGTGATGCCGCCGGGCTGCCTTGCCAGCTATCAATCAGCCCCAGCGCATCGGCAATAAACAGGCAGTCAAAGCCGTTATCTTCCAGCAGGTTCCCCAGCGCCACCCAATATTCAATATCGGTATAGCGATAACTTTGGTCCTGTGGGTCGCGCCACATGCCGTAGTTAATGTGGGAAACCGCCGCCATCGTAAACCCGCTGAGAATAATGTTATTGCGCATGTTATTTACCGAAATAAAAAGAACTGACCTTAAATAAAACAATTTTTATCGACAATGAATAAATCCGGCAAACCAAAGCCAAAAACCGCAAATAAGAAAAGCAGAAAACAAAATCACAAATGCGTATTTATCCTCTTTTTTATCCGGTGCTAGTATCGCCGTCTGACCTGATACCAATAAAAAAATCAGGAAAATATTAAAAACACCTGCATTCGCAAATCGGACATCGTTATGAAAAACAATCAATTTTCATCCGGGATATCATTATCTCGCCGTAAGCTATTACAGCTCACCGCTATTTCCACCACATTATTTATGGGATTAGGATTGCCCGGTTTGTCCTTTGCTGAAGACGGTGATGAGAAATCGCGCTATGGCAAAACGTTAATTATTGGCCAGGCGCTGGAACCGACCATTTACGATCCCAACCGCCAGTATTCTTATGAAACTTACCGGGTGGACAAACATATTTATGAGTCGCTGGTGGCCGAAGATCTCTCGGTTCCGGCGGCAAAGGGGACCCCGCCGATCGTTCCCGGCCTGGCGACCCATTGGGACGTTAACGACAACGCGACCGTCTACACCTTTCACCTGCGTGAAGGGGTTAAGTTCCACGACGGTACGCCGTTTGACGCCGAAGCGGTCCGCTTCAACGTGCGCCGCTTTACCGACCCGCAGTTTGAATTCTTCGACGCCCGCTCGCAGGCCACCATGGCTCAGGTTTATCGCGACCTGAAAGCGATTGAGGTTATCGACCCGCTTACCGTGCGTTACACCTTCAACCAGCCCTTCCCTGACTTCCTGCGTTTCCTGCCACAGGGCAACTGGGTTTCCGGCATTTTCAGCCCGGCGGCGCTGAAAAAATGGGGCTAGGACGGTCTGGCAGAACACCCAACCGGGACCGGGCCGTACCGCTTTGTGCTGCGGGTTCGCAACGATCGTACCGAACTGGTGCGCAACGACGACTGGTGGGGCAAAAAACCGTATATGGAACGGCTGATCTTCCGCCCGATTCTCGACGGCAGCACCGGCGTCAGCGCGTTACAGTCCGGCCAGGTGGATATTCTGTCACGAACCCCGACCGACGCGGTCGACCTGCTCTCGCAGAGCGGCTACACGGTACATGACAGCACCGAAGCTAACCAGCTGTTCCTCGGCTGGAACTTTGCCAATAAATATACCCGCCAGCTGGCCGTGCGCCAGGCGGTGATCAAAGCCATCAACCGCGAAGAGCTGGTGAAATTGCTGCTGAACGGCCACGCGGTAGCGAGCTACAGCATTCTTAACCGCTCTAACGAAGCCTTCCTCGCCGAGCAGAAAGACTATACCTACGACCCGGAAGGGTCGAAAAAACTGCTGGCCGACGCCGGGTATCAGCCCGGTGAAGTGAGCTTCACCATCATCACTTACGATCAAAACCAGCCGGTGATTGAGTGGATCCAACGCGATCTGAGCAAGGTTGGCATTACCGTGAAGGTGGTGTCACAGGAGTGGATTACCTACAGCTCGCACCTGGCCAACCTCGCCGACGACACCGGGCTATTCACCATGGAATGGGGGCTGATTACCCCGCAGTGGCTGAACGTGGCATGGAAAAACTACGTAGTTTCCCGCGGCAAAGGCGAAAAGGTCATTACCGGCGTCGAGCCGCTGATCGCCGAGGCTAGCGTCACCACCGATCGGCAAAAAGCGTTGACGTTGTGGCATCAGGTTAACCAGCAGTTCCAGCAGCAGGCGGCGTTTGTCCCGCTGCTTGAGCTGAACCGCGTGTTTACCTCCTCGCCCGCCGTCCAGGGCTTTAACGTCCCGGCGCAGAATTTCTACGACCTGACCCGCGTGTGGTTGAAACCATGATTCGCATCGTACTGCTTCGCCTGGCGCAGGCCGTGCCGCTGCTGTTTCTGATCTCGCTGCTGGTATTCCTGATTGCCAAGCTGGTGCCCGGCGACCCGATCGCCAACGCGCTGGCCGGGCAGCTCTCCAGCGAGGCCATCGAACAAATTCGTCACGTCTACGGGCTGGATAAGCCCGCGGCGGTGCAGTACCTGCTGTGGCTGAAGAACCTGTTCAGCGGCGACTGGGGCACCTCGCTGACCCTGTGCGCGCCGGTGATTGAGGTGCTGAGCAGCGCTTTCGCCAACACCGCGATTCTGACCGGCGCGGCGGTGCTGTTATGCCTAATACCCGGCGTCGCGGTAGGCGTAACGTGCGGCCTGTGGCAGGGCACCCGCCGCGACCGTCTGGTGATGCTGCTGGTCCAGCTTGGCCATAACATTCCCATCTTCTGGCTGGCGGTGTTTTTCATCTGGCTGTTTGCCGTGAAGCTGCGCTGGTTCCCGGTTTCGGGGATGTACGACATGCGCGGCGACCGTGGGCTGGGCGACCTGCTGCACCATCTGTTTTTACCGGCGCTCTCCACGGCGCTGATCTCGATGCTGATTCTCGCCCGCCAGGTGCGTCACAGCGTCATCGACATCATGAATGCTGACTACATTCGTACCTACCGGGCACTGGGCTATCCCACGACGCTGTTGCTGTGGCGACACCTGGGACGGAACCTGCTGGCGCCGATTGTCAGCATCACCGGGCTGCAAATTGGCTACCTGCTCAGCGGCGTCATCTTTATTGAGAAGATTTTCGCCTGGCCCGGCATCGGCACCCAGTTGTACAACGCCGCTGCGGGCCAGGACTACCCCACCATTCAGACCGGGGTGATGTTGATCGCCGTCTGCTTCCTTGCCGTCAACCTGCTCAGCGACATCCTGCAGGACTGGCTGGATCCCCGCCACGAAGGAGCCCGTTAACCATGACCTTTACCCTGTTCCTGCGTCGGCTTTCACGACACGGGCTGGCGCTGCTCGGCCTGCTGATTCTGCTCTGCGCGCTGCTGGTGTCGCTGCTGACCCCCTGGCTGTCACCGTACGACCCGCTCGCCGCCTTCGACGGCCTGCGTCTGGCCCCGCCGGGGACGCCGGGCCATCTACTGGGTCTGGATAATCAGGGCCGCGATGTTTTAAGCCGCATCATCTGGGGTGGACGCAGCCTGCTCGCCGCCTCCGTGCTGCCGATTATCTTCGCCGCGCTGGTGAGCCTGGCCCTCGGCATGCTGGCGGGCTTTCGCGCATCGGCGTTTTCCGAGCTGATTATGCGCAGCATGGACATGCTGTTCGCCTTCCCGATGGTGCTGCTCGCCATCGGCCTGTCGGCGGTGCTGGGCAGCGGTTATCCCACGCTCATCATTACCCTGATTTGCAGCGTCATTCCCTACCTCACCCGCGTGGTCTATCGCGATACCCGCGCCGAAGTGGCGAAAGAGTACGTCGAAGCGCTGCGCGCTCAGGGAGCGTCGACTGCCGACATTCTGTTCCGTGAAATTATGCCCAACGTCGCCACGCCGCTGCTGGTGTACACCACCTCGCTGCTCGGCGGCATGGTGGTGTTCCTCGCCGGCCTGAGTTTTCTTGGCCTTGGCGTACAGCCGCCGCAGGCGGACTGGGGGCGCATGGTCGGCGAAGGGGCGCAGATGATGATCCTCGGTGCCCCGCACGTGGCTACCGCGCCTGCCGTGGCGATCGTACTGCTGTCGCTGGCGTTTAACTGGCTGGGGGACGGCTTGCGCGATCTCCTTGACCCTTACCAATAAGGAGCGGCAACCATGAGCCTGCTGCAGATTGCCCACCTTAACGTGCTTTTCCACCGCCAGAACGTCCAGGCGGTAAACGACGTCTCCCTGACCATTGAGCCCGGCGAAGTGCTGGCGCTGGCGGGAGAATCCGGTTCCGGTAAAAGCGTCACCGCCGCCGCCATTCTCGGCCTGCTGCCCGCAGACCAGGTGACGATCGGCGGCAGCATCACCTTCGACGGCCAGCCGCTGCTGCACCAGTCTACGGCACAGCTTAACCGCCTGCGCGGCCACGATATCGCGATGGTGTTTCAGAACTCGCTCTCCACCCTCGATCCCTCGTGGCGAGTGGGCAAACAGCTTCAGCACAATCTGCGTCGTCTGCACCCGACGCTGGGGCGACGCGCCCTGCGCGAAGAGGCGATCGCCTGGCTGGCGCGCATGAAAATCCGCCAGCCTGAGCAGGTGATGGCGCTCTATCCGCACCAGCTCTCCGGCGGGATGCGCCAGCGTATTCTGATTGCGCTCGCCGCCATGTGCCGCCCGCGCCTGCTGATTGCCGATGAGCCCACCACCGCCCTCGACGCGACCGTACAGCGCGAAGTCCTCCAGTTGCTCAAAGAGCTGTGCCAGCAGCAGCAAATGGCGCTGTTGATCATCACCCACGATTTCGGCGTGGTGGCGGCATTAAGCGATCGCGTTGCGGTAATGCAGCATGGGCGCATCGTTGAGCAGGCCGCCACAGCAGAACTTATTGCCGCACCGCAGCATCCCTATACCCAATCGCTGCTGGCGGCGGTGCCGTGGCCGAATATCTCACCGGTCGCGGCGCGCCTCGTTGACGGCGCGCCGCTGCTGCAAACCCGCGCGCTGGGCAAAGATTTCTGGCGACGCAAGCCGCAGGGTTGGTGGCCGAAAAAAGTGCCGGTGACGGCGGTAAACAACGTCAATCTGCGCGTTCAGCGCGGTGAGATTGTCGGCATTATCGGCGAGTCCGGCTCCGGAAAATCAACCCTCGCGCGGCTGCTGGCGCAGCTGATCCCCGCCGATCGCGGCGAGATACAGTTTGCTGGCGAGCCGGTGCGAACGGCAGATCCGCAAAGTGTCGCCGCCCTGCGCCGTCAGCTGCAATGCGTGTTCCAGGACAGCCTGGCGTCGTTCAACCCGCGCCTGACGCTGGAAGAGCAGCTGGTACGCCCGCAGTTTCGTCTCGGCACCGCCACACAGCGCTCGCAGGCGGTGACCCGCGCCCAGTCGCTGTTTAGCGAAGTGGGGCTGGACGTCACGCTGCTGCAACGTTACCCACACCAGCTCTCCGGCGGCCAACGCCAGCGCGCCAATATCGCCCGCGCGCTGGCGGTGAATCCGCATTTTCTGCTGCTCGACGAACCCACCTCGGCGCTGGATCTCACGGTGCAGGCGCAGGTGATGACCCTGCTCACCCGTATGCATCAACAGCACGCCCTGACCTGCCTGTTTATCAGCCACAACCTGGCGCTGGTGGCCCAGTTTTGCCAGCGCATTGTGGTGATGGCCCACGGCGAAGTCGTCGACGATTTCCCCCGCCACGCGCTGTATGCCACCGAGCGCCATCCGCTCACCCGGCAACTGCTGGCCGCCAATTATCTGCTGCCACCGGGCGAGACAGAGACGGCCTTAAAACGATTTGCCTGACCAGTTTAATAAGGACACACCATGACAACCGCAAAAAAACAACTGTTATTCAATGGCTTTATGATGAACGTCGTCGGCCACGTCTCCGCCGGGCTGTGGCGACATCCCGACGACCGCGCCAGCGAGTACACCACGCTTGACTACTGGCTGCACATTGCGCGCCTGCTGGATGACGCCGGATTCGATGCGATGTTTATCGCCGATGCGCTGGGGCAGATTGACGTCTACCAGGGCAAACCGGACGCCGCGCTGCGAACCGCCGCGCAGTCGCCGGTCAACGACCCGCTGCTGCTGGTCTCGGCAATGGCCGCCGCCACCCGTCAGCTCGGTTTTGGCATTACTGTCTCCACCACCTACGAACATCCCTACCTGCTGGCGCGTAAGTTCACCACCCTCGATCACCTGACCAAAGGCCGGGTGGCGTGGAACATTGTGACGTCGGTGCTGGAGTCCGCCGCGCGGAACCTCGGGCTGGAAAAACAGATGGACCACGACGAACGCTACGAGCGGGCGCAGGAGTTTCTGGAGGTCACCTATAAGCTATGGGAAGGCTCGTGGGAAGACGATGCGGTACGACGCGACCGTGAGGCGGGCGTGTATACCGACCCGGCCAAAGTTCACCCGATTCGCCATCAGGGACGCTGGTTTACCGTGCCGGATGCCCATCTTGCCGAGCCCAGCCCGCAGCGTACGCCGGTGCTGTTCCAGGCTGGCACCTCGGATCGCGGACGGCTGTTCGCCGCGCAGAACGCCGAAGTAGTGTTCCTTGGCGGCACCACGCCGCAGTCCATTGCGCAGAATATCGACAAAATTCGCACCCAGGCGCACGAGCAGGGCCGTGCCGCCGACGCCATTCGTTTTATCACCGCCATCAGCGTGGTGGTGGATGAAGACGACGCCAAAGCCCACGCCAAATTCCAGGACTACCTCAGCTACGCCAGCCAGGAGGCGGCGCTGGCGCTGTTCTCCGCGTGGACCGGGGTGGACTGGTCCGGCTGGTCGCTGGACGCGCCGCTCAAATACATCGAAACCAACGCCAGCCGTTCCGCGCTGGCCGGGCTGACGCGCATCGACGCCGAGCGTCAGTGGACAGTGGGCGATATCAGCAACTATATCGGCATCGGCGGCATTCACCCAACGCTGGTGGGCAGCCCGCAGAGCGTCGCCGACCAGCTGGAAGCCTTCGCCGACGCCTCCGGCGTTGACGGCTTCAACCTCGCCTACGCCATCAGCCCCGGCAGCTTTGAAGATTTTGTCCGCTGGGTGGTACCGGAGCTGCAGGCGCGAGGCCGCATGCGCCGCGCCGATGGGTCATCTCTGACCCTGCGCGAACGCCTGCAGGGCATCGGGCAACGGCGGCTGCGTGACGATCACCCCGGCACGCGTTTCCGCCAGCTGAGCGAGAGCTATATCCAGGAGGCGCCATGAGCATTCATCTGCACTGGTATCTGCCGACCAACGGCGACAGCCGGGGGATCGTCGGCGCGGGCGATGACTCGCAGCACATCAGCGGCATCGGCGGGCAGTTCCGCCCCGCGACGCTCGATTATCTGGTGGATATCGCCCGCAGCGCCGAACGTCTGGGCTTTGAGGGCGTGCTGACGCCGACCGGCAGCTGGTGCGAAGACGCGTGGCTCAGCACCATGGCCATCAGCCAGCACACCGAACGGCTGAAATTTATCGTCGCCTTCCGCCCGGGCTTTATTTCACCGACGCTGGCCGCCCATCAGGCCGCCAGCTTCCAGCGGCTGACCGAAGGGCGATTGATGATCAATATCGTCACCGGCGGCGATCCGGTTGAGCAACGTCGCTACGGCGACCGACTGGATCACGATCAACGCTACGCCCGCAGCGGCGAGTTTATTGCCGCGTTTAAAGGCGTCAGCCATGCCAGAAATCGCGGCCAGCCGTTCGATTTTCACGGCGAGCACTATCAGCTTGAGCAGGCCACCCTGCTGCCGTCGCCGTGGCCCGTGCCGCCGGTGTTCTTTGGCGGTTCCAGCCCGGCGGCCCAGCAGGTCGCCGCCGCCCAGGCCGACACCTGGATCAGCTGGGGCGAGCCGCCGGAGCAGGTCGCGCCGCAGCTGGAAACCGTGCGCGCGCTGGCCGCCGCCCAGGGGCGCACGCCGAGCTTTGGCATTCGCTTTCACGTTATCAGCCGCGATACCGAGGAGGAGGCCTGGCGCGAAGCCGCACGCCTGCTCAACGGCATTACCCCGGAGCGTATTCACAGCGCCCAGTCGCTGTTGGGGCGCACCGAATCGGTCGGGCAAAAACGCATGAGCGCGCTGCTGGAGGATATTCAGGCCGAGCAGGTCAATCCGGAAAACGTCCGTCTGCTGGAGGTCGCCCCCCATATCTGGAGCGGCTATGCGCTGGTGCGCGGCGGCGTGGGAACCGCCATCGTCGGCAGCCACCAGCAGGTGGCGGAGAAAATCCAGGCCTTCCACGCGCTGGGCATCGAGCACTTTATTTTATCCGGCCAGCCGCATCTTGAAGAGGCTTACTGGTTCGCCGAGGGCGCAGGCGCCCTGCTCCGCCGCAGCGGACTGCTGCATTCATCACATCAACCATAAAAAAACATCGCACCTAAGAGAGTAACTATGAGCCACGCTCAGGACATTTATGCCGGACTTAACCACCAGGAATTCGCCCACTGGAAAGCGGTGGCGCAGCAAGTCGCGGACCGCCTGTACGCCACCTTGCTGGAGCGCGATCGTGCCAACCAGCATCCGTTTGAAGAGATCGACTGGCTGCGCCAGAGCGGCCTGCTCAAATTAGCGGTGCCGAAGTCATTGGGCGGCGGCGGCGCGAATCTGGTTCAGGCGCTGGAGATTGGCCGCATTATCTCCGCGGCCGACGGCTCCCTCGGCCAGTTGATTACCTATCACTATTCCAACGGCGTCTGGAGCTACATTCTCGGCAACCGCGAGCAGTGGGAATTTATCGCCCGCGGCGTGGCGGAAAAAGGCTGGTTCCAGTCGAGCATCAGCAACCCGCGCGACCCGCGTCTGCAGCTGGAATGGGATGGCAGCGACCTGTACGTCACCGGACGCCGTACCTTCGCCACCGGTGCCGCCGTTTCGCAGGTGATGACCATTGCCGTATGGGTGGGCGATGAACTGGTGCAGTATCAGGTCACCGCCGACCAGCCGGGCATTACCTTTAACGATGACTGGGACAACCTCGGCCAGCGCCTCACCGCCAGCGGCACGCTGGAGTTCAACCGCCTGCGCCTGCAGGAGAAAGATCGCCTCACCGGGCTGGAGGAGAAGCCGCACAGCGCGCTGCTGCGTAACGCCCTGCGTAACCAGTTCAGCCAATTGATCTTCGTTCACTTCTACCTCGGCATTGCCGAAGGCGCGCTGAAACAAGCCGCCGCCTATTTCCGCGACACCGTCCGCCCGTGGCCGGAGTCCGGCGTGGAGAGCGCGCTGCAGGATCCGTATCACCGGCTGAAGGCGGGGGAACTCGCCTCCGATCTCGCCGCCGGGATCGCGCTGGCGGAAAAAACCGCCCACGCCTTCCAGGATGCTTTCCACGCGGGCGACGATCTCAGCGAAACCCAGTGGGGCGAGCTGGCGCTGTTAACCGACCAGGCCAAGGTGATTGCCAACAACGTGGCGCTGAAAATCAGCAACGAAATCTATGAGCTGACCGGCGGGCGTTCCACCAGCAATCAGTACGGGCTGGACGTGTTCTGGCGCAACGTGCGTACCCACACGCTGCATGACCCGGTGGCCTACCGAACGCGCGAAGTGGGCGACTACGTGCTGAGCGGCAAGCTGCCGACGCCCCGCGTCTACGCGCCGCCGAAGCGCTAAGGACGTCGCGATGCCGGAGATTCGGACTCTTCATGACCCCGCCGAGCTGCTTGCCGCCGCGACGCTGTTTCGCCAGGCGATGTTCGGCCTACCGGGAGGCGTTACGCCGGTCGATGGCTGGGCCGAGCGCTACGTGGTGCCGGGGCGCGTTTACGCCGCGTCGCTCGACGGCCAGCTGGCAGGCACCAGCAATAGCTTTCCCGGCGAACTGACCCTGCCGGGCGGCCAGCGCGTGCCACATGCCGCCGTCACTCACGTTGGCGTACTGCCGCACTTCAGCCGTCGCGGCGTGCTGCGGGCGCTCTTCAGCCAACAGCTGGCGGATCTCTATCAGCAGGGCGTCGCCGTCGCCACGCTGCGCGCCTCGCAGGGCACGATTTATGGGCGCTTCGGCTTCGGTATCGCCACCGCGATTCAGGATCTGCGTATCGATAAACGTGAACTGCCGTCGCTGCCTGCGGCGGAAGGCGACATTCGTCTGCTGCCCGCCGCGAATGCCTGGGAGGCGCAACAAGCCATTGTCGCTCGCTATCCACACCCTCACGCCGGCACGTTGACCCGCTGGCCGCAGTGGTGGGCGCTCCAGCAGCATCGTCTGGCGCACAGCAGCCTGAACCATTATGTTGCGCTGGCCTGCAAGGACGGCGAGCCGCAGGGTTTTGTCCGCTATCACGCGAAGCCCGACGACAACTGGCTCTACAGCACCGAGCGCACGCTGGTGGTTGACGATCTGCACGCCGCCGATCCAAAGCTTGCCGCGCAGCTGCTCGGCTATCTGCTACAGCTGGATATCGCGCGCTATATCGAACTGCCGCACCGCCCGGTGGATGACCCGCTCCCGCTACTGCTGGCTAACCCCCGCGCGGTCCAGCAGACGGGGCGCGTCGATGAAAGCTGGCTGCGGATCATCAACGTCGAGCAGACGCTTAACGCCCGCCGCTACGCGAGCGGCGAAGCGGTAACGCTGGCGATTGACGATCCGCTGCTGGCGGAAAACCACGGCGTCTGGCGGCTCTCGTCGGACGGCATTCAGCGCAGCGCGAGCCGACCGGATATCACGCTGGGAATCGACGCGCTCGCCATGCTGCTGCTTGGCGAATACACCGCGCAGCAGCTCGCCGCCGCCCGCCGCCTTCAACCACACCATTCACAGGCCGCCGCGCGTTTAACGTGCCTGCTGGCCTGTCATGAACATCCCTGGTCGGGGATCTTCTTCTAACTTTTTCGGGAGATTTTTTGATGCACAGCATTCGTTGGCCCCTGGCGGGCCAGGCACTTTTCGTCGCGCTGCTCACCGGCGCGATGGTTCCGGCATTCGCCGAAGAGGCCGCCCCACAGCCCGGAGGCACCTTAAAAATCGCCTCATTGCAGCCGGACCTCGACGCCTTCGATCCGCTGACCGGTTACTCGGTAGATTCGTGGGAGATTCTGCGCGCGGTCACCCGCCAGCTGGTCACCTACCCCGGCTCGCCAAAGAGCCTGAAGGACGACACCACGTTGGTGGGCGATCTGGCAAAATCATGGGACGTCAGCGCCGACGGTAAAACCTATACCTTCCACCTGCGCGACGGCATTCGCTACGCGGGACCAACCACGCGGCCCATTGTGGCGAAGGACTTTGTCTATGCCATTAAGCGTTTCTGCGATCCCAACAAGCAGGTGGCGGCGGTCAACTACTTCAACCTCGCGTTCTCCGGATTTGCCGACTATTGCCAGGCCTTCAGTAAGGTGGCAACCGGCGATCTGGCCGCCAGCAAGGCCTTTATCGACAGCCATGAAATTGCGGGCGTCAGCGCGCCGGATGATAAAACCCTGATCCTGCGGTCTGACAGCAAGAACTATGACTTCCTCAACATTCTGTCGATGAACTTCGTCACCCCGCTGCCGGAAGAAGTGGCCTCGCGCTACTTCCCGGACTCGCAGGAGTTCCGCAAAAACTTCCCGTCCAGCGGGCCGTACGAAGTCGCCAGCTATGTGAGCGGGCAGAAGCTGCTGCTGACGAAGGTCACAGACTACAACCACGCCGAAGACCCGGCGCGTAAAGCGTGGGTTGACGCCATCGAAGTGAGCTTTACCGGCAATAACGAAGACAGCGTGATGCAGCGTATTCAGGCCGGTGATGCCGACCTGTCGCTGTACCTCGACGTCCCGCCACAGGCCGCGGCACGCCAGTATCTGGTGCAGAAAAGCCCGTATCTGCATGCCGCCAACAGCGGCGCGGCAAACTTTATCGCCATCAACGCCCAGCCGCAGGCCAAAAGCGCGGGTGCCACCGCGCTGCGCGACCTGCGCGTCCGCCAGGCGTTAGCCTACGCGGTGAACAAGGCGCATCTGGTACAGGCGCAGGGCGGGAAAATTGCCGCGCTACCGCTGGGGCAGATTATCACCAGCACCCTGCTCGGCCATGAGCCGTTCGATCCCTACGCCACCCCTGATAGCAAAGGCGATGCGGAAAAAGCCAAAGCGCTATTGAAAGAGGCCGGGCTGGCTGATGGGCTGGCGTTGGATCTGGTCTATCGCGCCAATAATCAGTTCAGCACGTTGGCGGTGATCCTCAAAGAAGATCTGGCGCGCGCGGGAATTCGCCTGAACCTGATCCCGGTGCCGCCGCCGCAGTTTATGGCCTATCTGCAAAGCCCGGAAAACCGCTGGGATCTGGCGCTCGGCCAGACCTCGCCGGACTGGCAGGGCCCGGCGACGCGCATGCTGCTCGGCGGCTGGCTGAACTCCGACGCCTCGCCGTGCGGGCGCGGCAACGTGTATGCCATCTGCTATAGCAACCCCAAACTGAACCAGCTGGCGAAACAGGCCTACAGCTCGGATAACCCCGGCCCTATCTGGCAAGAAGCCGACCGCCTGGTCTCCGCCGACCTGCCGTGGATCCCGCTGTTTGAGAAACGCCGCATCGCGGTGACCTCCGAGCGCGTGACCCACTGGACGTGGTCCTCCCTCGCCACGCAGGCCGATATCACCAATATTGCCTTGAAGCCTTAAGGGGGCGTGATGTCATTACTCAATGTACGCGGCTTGACGATTAGCCTTGACCCGCACAGCACGCTGGTCAACGGCGTCAGTTTTCACGTCGAACCGGGTGAAACGCTGGCGGTAGTGGGTGAATCCGGGTCCGGGAAAAGCCTCAGCCTGCTGGCGGTGCTGGGTCTGCTGCCGACGCCGATGCGCGTGCAGGGAGAGATTGTCTTTAACGACCAGCCGCTGCACGCCTTTACCCCGGAACAGAAGCGTCAGCTGCGCGGCGCGCAAATTGGCTACGTGTCGCAGGATCCGCTCAGCAACCTGCACCCGCTGAAAAGCGTGGGGCGACAGATCGAGGAGGCGATTCTCGCTCACCGCCGCGTGGGGCGTAAAGCCCTGCGCGAGCAGGTGCTGGCGCTGCTGACGGAGGTGGGCATTGCCGATGCCGACCGCCGCTATCACGAGCGTCCGGCAAAGTTCTCCGGCGGCCAGCGCCAGCGGGTGATGATCGCCATCGCCATTGCGCTGAATCCGGCGCTGATTATCGCCGATGAGCCCACTACCGCGCTGGACGCCACCGTTCAGGCGTCGATTCTGCGCCTGTTAAAACGGCTTCAGCAACAGCACGGCTGCGCGCTGGTGTTTATCAGCCATAACCTGCGGGTGGTTGCCGATATTGCCGACCGGATCGTGGTGATGCAGCACGGTCGCGTGGTTGAACAGGGGGCCACGCGCGCGCTGTTCGATACGCCGCAGCACGACTACACCCGCTCGCTGCTGCAGGCGGGCTGGCATCCACGCGCGCCCTCGCCGTTTCGCCACGGCGAGGCGACGCCGCTACTCGAGGTGCGTCAGGTTTCGCGCCGCTTCGTGAAACCCTCGCTGTTTTTGTCGGGGAAAGCCGCCGCGCCGGTACTGAATGACGTGAACTTCCGTCTGCATGAGGGGGAAATCCTGGGGCTGGTCGGCGAGTCCGGCTCGGGGAAAAGCACGCTGGGGCGCATTGTCGTCGGGCTGGACGCCCCGGACAGCGGTACGCTGAAGCTGTCCGGCCAGCCGTGGCGGGAGCCGGGAAACCATCATCCGCATCGCCATGCGGTGCAGATGGTATTTCAGGATCCCTACAGCAGCCTGAATCCACGGCGACGCATCGACGACACGCTGGCCCAGCCGCTACAGCTCACCGCCCTGCGCGAACGCGGCCAGATGCTGTCGCCGACGGCGCTACGGGCGGCGATTGACGATCTGCTGGCGCAGGTGGAACTTCCCGCGACCACCGCCTCACGCTACCCGTCGCAGCTCTCCGGCGGCCAGCGTCAACGGGTGGTGATTGCCCGCGCGCTGGCGATGAAACCGAAACTGATCGTCGCCGACGAGGCGGTGTCGGCGCTGGACATCACCACCCAGCACCACATCATCCAGCTGTTCACCCGTCTGCGCAGCCGCTATGGGCTGTCGCTGCTGTTTATTTCCCACGATCTCGACGCCGTGGCGGCGCTGTGCGACCGCGTACTGGTGCTCCAGGCGGGGCAAATTATCGAGCAAGGCAGTACCGAACAGATCTTCCAGCGGCCGCAGCAGGCGTGGACCCGGCAGCTGCTGGCGGCCATTCCCGGCGCCGCCTACCGTTTTAGTGAGGAGGTCGGCTATGAGCCAGCCGTTGCTCTCTGAGCCATTAGCCCGCGTGCCGTCGTCGTTCTGGCAGCGGTTATGGCGGGAACCGAGCGCCCGCCGCGGGCTGGTGATTGTCGCGCTGATGGTCCTGGCCGCGCTGGCCGCGCCGCTGGCTGCGGCATGGCTCGGTCACGGTGAAACCGAGCAGTTTCGCGACAGCGCGCTGTCGGATATGGGCATACCCGTGGGGCCAACGGCGGCGTTCCCGTTGGGTGCCGACGATAATGGCCGCGATGTGCTGGTGCGTACGCTGTACGGCACCCGTATTTCGCTGCTGATCGCCGTACCCGCCACCACGCTGGCAATGGTGATTGGTCTGTTCGTCGGGCTGATTGGCGGCTATCGCGGCGGGCGCATCGACGCGCTGTGCCAGCAGCTGATCAACCTGGTGCTCTCCTTCCCCTTCGTGGTGACGGCGCTGAGTCTGCTGGCGCTCAACCAGGGCGGCGAGAGCGGGCCGCGCGTCGATCCGCTGTGGGTAGTGATTTTCGTCATAACCTTCTTCTCCTGGGGCTATTTCGCGCGCCTGAGCCGGGGGCTGGTGCTGGATATGCGCCAGCAGGAGTTCGTCGCCGCCGCCACGCTGATGGGAGAAAGCCAGTGGCGCATTCTGTGGCGCGATATCATTCCCGGCGTGCTGCCGACGATGGGCATTTACTGGGCCATCCAGCTGCCGACCAATATTATCGCCGAGGCCACCCTTTCGTTTCTCGGCGTCGGTATTCCGGCCCCCGCCGCCAGCCTCGGCAACATGATTGCCGACGTCCAGCGCTCGGCGATGTATCAGGTGCAGCCGTGGTTTTTAGCCGCCCCCGCGCTGGCGCTGTTCGTCACCGTACTGGGCTTTAACTGCCTGAGCAGCGGCCTGCGTAACGTCCTGGACCCTCATCTGGAGCGCCGATAGTCATGACTTTTTCTACGTTAGTGAACACGCTGTTGCGTAGCGCCCTGACGCTGCTGCTGGTGCTCATTGTCGCCTTTGCGCTGACCCGCATCGCCTATCAGGATCCGGCGGTGATGCTGGCGCCGCGCAACGCCACGCCGGAGGCTATCGCCGCCATCGCCCGGGCGCTGCACCTTAACGATCCCTGGTACCAGCAGTTGCGCTATTTCCTGCTACGCGGGCCGGAGATTCAGGGGGCGCCGGTAGGCATGCTGCACTGGCCTCCCGCGCTGGGCTACTCGTTCCGCTTCCAGACGCCGGTCACCCAGCTCATTCTGGAAAAAGTGCCGGTGACGCTGTCGCTGGCGCTGGGCGCACTGGCGATCTGGACGGTGATATCGCTGCTCACCGGCGTGCTGGCCGCGCGCTATCGCGATCGTTTTGTTGACCGTCTGCTGGCATTCTTTGCCTATATCGCGCTGTCGCTGCCCACCTTCCTGAGCGGCATGCTGATTATCTTTTTCCTGTTTTATCAGCTGTCTTTGCACAACCTTAACTGGTTTCCGGCAGGCGGCTATGTCGCCCTGCGCGAAGACCCATGGCAATGGGCGCGCCATCTGGCGCTACCGTGGTTGACGTTAGCGCTGGCAGAAATAGGCATTTTCCAGCGCGTGCTGCGCAGCAGTATGCTGGACGTGCTGCATCGGGACTATATTCGCACCGCGCGGGCCAAAGGGGTTCGCGAGTGGCGAGTTTATTTCGACCATGCGCTGAAGCCCGCGCTCAGCCCGGTGCTGATGCTCACCGGGCTGGAGCTGGCGGCGATTATGGGTGGGGCAATTGTCACTGAGAAGATGTTTGGTCTCGACGGCGTTGGGCGGCTGGCGATTGACGCGGCGCTGGACGGCGATTTCCCGGTGGTGATCGGCACCACCATTTTCGCCGCCTGCGTGTTCATCGTCTGTAATCTGTTAACCGATGCGCTTCACCGACTGTTTTTGCGCAGCCATTAACGTCGCGTCATCACGCGGTTTTCTGCGCCAGCCACACGGTATGACCGGCGCATTGCGGATCTTCCGCACGCATCTCAAGAACCGTAAAACCGTGCTCTGCCAGCAGCGCCCGATACGTCTCGGGCGCAAGGCTGGCGTGGAACAGCGGTTCCCCTTCAAACTCGCCCATCGCAATGCCGTCGCCGGGGCCGCTGGTGAACATCAGCGCGCTGCCGGGATGGCTGTGGCGGGCAAAGACTGCAAACATAGCGCGCTGATCCGCCTGGGTAAGATGGAAAAAACTGTCCCAGGCAATCAGGCCGTCGAAGGTTTCCCCCAGCGCCAGACCGCGCATATCCTGCTGCTGCCAGCGCTGCCCGGGAAACTGCGCGCGGGCGTAAGCCAGCATCGCCTCGCTACCGTCGACGCCGGTCACGGCATATCCCCCGGCAATAAAATAGGCCGCGATCGGATCGCCGGTACCACAGCCCATATCCAGAATGCGCCCCGGTTTGCCAACGGCGGCGAGGAATTTATCCAGCCAGCTTTTTTCAAACAGCGTGCGCGAACGCAGACGCACGAAGGCATCGGCGTGACGCTGATAAAGGTTGAGAATTTGCCGCGCGGCAGGATGCTCCATCATGAACCTCATGGCGATGATTGACGAAGGTCGAGGTTAGCGAAATCGCATCCAAAAGTCCCGGTCTGCTTTTCGTTCGTGCCTTCTCTTTCACCGCTCCACACCAAACAATGTCAGGGCATCTGTACCCAATAAAAACGTGGAGAAAACCATGACTGAATTACACGTATCCCCGGACTGGCTGGGCCTGCGCGGCCAGGTGTTTGCCGTCACCGGCGCGGCAAGCGGCATTGGCGAAGCCATCGCCACGGCGCTGGCGCAACAAGGAGCCAACGTCGCCCTGCTCGATGCGCAGCCGCAGCGCGCCGACGCGGTGCGCCTGAAGCTTGAACATCTGCCGGGAAAACGGGTGGCGGTGGCCTGCGATGTTAGCCGCGAAGAACAGGTCAAAGAGGCGGCGCAAAGCGTGCGCGCGCTGCTCGGGCCGTGCCATGGGCTGGTCAACGCGGCGGGTATTTTACGCCCGGCGGGGCTGGCGGATATCAGCCTTGAGCAGTGGCAAACGCAGCTTAACGTCAACCTGACCGGCTATCTGCTGTGCGCGCGCGAGTTCGCTCACGATATGCGCGCGGCACGGCGCGGCAGCATTGTGCATATTGGTTCAATTTCCGGGCGTATTCCCCAGCCGTGGAGCGGTGCGTATAGCCCCGGCAAAGCCGCCGTTGGACTGCTGTCGCAGCAGATTGCCGTCGAATGGGGGCAGGATGGCATTCGCAGCAATCTGGTGGCGCCGGGGATGATTGAAACCGCGCTGACCGCCGACTACTACGCCCAGCCGGGCGTGCGCGAAAGCCGCGAAGCGTTTACCGCCAGCCAGCGCATCGGCAAGCCGGAAGATATTGCCAACGCGGTACTGTTCCTGCTGAGTGAAAAATCGAGCTATATCAACGGTGCGGAGATTGGCGTCGACGGCGGCCTGCCGACCATGCTGATGGGCAAACTGCCGCGTCCCGGCTTCACCCGCTGATTACGGGCCTGCCCGGCTACAGCGCGTGGGCAGGCTCAGCGCAGGTTTGCGTCGGTTTTTCGCGAAAATCACGCGGTGAAAAGCCCGTACTGCGGCGGAAAAAACGCGAGAAATAGGTGGCGTCGCTGAACCCCAGATAGTCGGAAATCTGGCTGACGGTCATGCTGGTGTACAGCAGGCTGCGCTTGGCTTCCAGCAGCAGACGCTGATGCAGTACGCTCAGGGCGCTACAGCCGTGAAACTCGCGACACAGGGTATTGAGATGCACCCCGGACATGCCGATCTGGCTGGCGTAATGCGCCAGCGGGAAGTGTTCGCGATAGTGATTTTCCACCAGCTGATTAAAACGGCGTATCGCGGCGCGCTTGCGCTCCACTTTATCGCTCACCGCGACCGGCGCGGCCGCCTGGCGATTCAGCCAGACCATCAGCGCGCTGAGCAGCGAATGCAGCATCATATCGCGCGCCTCGTTCTCGGCCTGATACTCCAGCTGTAACGTTTGAAACAGGGTATGAATTTGCTCGCCCGCCTCGCCCACCGGCACGCGAAAAGCCCGGTTCAATACCTGCAACGAGCGGCCAAACTGCTGTTCGAACTGCGCCACCAGCGGCGCGGCCAGCGACAGCGAAAAACCCTGGGTTCCCGGCGAGAAACGAAAACCGTGAACGCAGAACGCGGGGATAATCTGTACGCAGGCACCCTCGAATGGCTGGCGGAGTCCTTCGATTTCAATCTCGCCCTGCCCTTGTTGAACGTAGAGGATCTGCACCAGATCGGTGTGCTGATGGGCGCGGATGCTCCAGTCGTAGAGGCTGCTGCGGCTTTGGATCGATTCACAATGCAGGAGATCCGGCGTCGGCCAGTGCCAGCTTTCGCCGTACAGTTTGAATACCGGGATGCTGTTTGCCAGGTTCATGGTGCCTCCGTGAGTGTGGTGAGCGGTTTTCCCTCACCCTAACCCTCTCCCCGAAGGGGCGAGGGAACAGTTCGGGGCGGGTTTTCTCCCTCTCCCTTCCAGGGAGAGGGCCGGGGTGAGGGTTATCGCCGCACAAAACTACCCCGCCAACGACGGCATCGCCGTGGCGCGAATCAGCCGCGTCTCCTGCGCCACAATATACGGCTCCGACGCTTTAAGGTAGGCGGCAAAATCCGGATGCGCGTCGCGCAAACGGCTACGACGTTCGTACTCCGCCAGGCTTTCATAGCCCCACAGATGCACGAACTGGTTCTGCGGCCCGACAAAGCTGGTGTAAAAACCCAGCGGATTGCCCAGCGTCTCGCGCAGGACCGGCATCGCCAGGCGGTCAAACACCTCAATAAACGCGTCCATTTGACGCAGGCGAATAGTGTAAATACGGTGATCGATAATCGGCAACGTCATCATTTGGCCTCCTGAATACGGTGCGTTGGCCAGCCCAGCGGCCCAAAGCGGTCGTACGGTTTCGGCCACGGCGCGTTCTCGCCCAGCGCAATCGCCGCATGAATCGGCCAGTTGGGGTCATCAAGCATCCCGCGGCCAATCGCCACCAGATCGGCCCGCCCCTCGCGCACGATAGCCTCGGCCTGCGGCGCTTCGTAAATCAGCCCCACGGTAATGACCACCGCCTCCGGCAGCGCCTTTTTCACCGCTTCGGCAAACGGCACCATATAGCCCGGCTGGTCGGCGTTGGGCGTCTGATGATAGATGTTATAGCCGCCGGAAACGTGGAGATAGTCGTAGCCCAGCGCGTGCAGCTCGCGGGCAAACTGCACTGCTTCATCCAGCGATAGCCCGCCGTCAGCGAATTCACCGCCGTTAAAGCGCACGCCCAGCGGACGGCTTTTCGGCCACGCTTCGCGCAGCGCGCGGGCCACCTGCAACGGGAAGCGCATGCGATTTTCCGGGCTACCGCCGTATTCATCCTCACGCTGATTGCTGAGCGGCGACAAAAACTGGTTCAGCAGATAGCCGTTGGCCGCGTGCAGTTCGATAAAATCGACCCCGGCGTTTAATGCGCGCTGCGCTGCGTCGACGAAGCCCTGGGTAATACGCGCCATTCCCGCCTCATCCAGCACCTGCGGTACGCGCCAGCCGGGCTTGTAAGGCATAGCCGAAGGGGCGACCGTCGGCCAGCCGCCTTCCTCATCGCCAAGCGATGCGCCCTGATTGCGCCACGGCGTATTGGTGCCCGCTTTACGGCCCGCGTGGTTAAGCTGGACGCCGATGGGCGTGTTGCTGTAGGTGCGAATATCGGCCAGCATTTTTTGCAGCGCCTGCGCCTGTTCGCGGTTCCACAGCCCCAGACAGTGCGGCGTAATCCGCCCGTCTGCGGTCACGCCGTGGGCCTCGCAAATCACCATCCCCGCACCAGAAATCGCCAGGCCGCCAATGTGCTGCGCGTGCCAGGGCGTGGCGATACCGTCCGCCTGCGCCGAGTATTGCGACATCGGTGGGACAACGATGCGGTTCGCCAGCGTCAGCGGGCCAACCTGCAGTGGGCTAAAAAGTGTCGACATAGTGTTCTCCTGATTTATGAAGCTTCGCGGTCGAGCTGCATTGCCGTTTCACCGCGCGCCGCCATGCTGCGGGCGGCGATATAGCCAAAGGTGGCCGCCGGACCGAGGGTAATCCCCGCGCCGGGGTAGCTGCCGCCCATCATGCTGGCCATTTCGTTACCGGCGGCGTACAGGCGCGGAATCGGCAGCCCCTGGTTATCCAGCACCCGCGCTTCGCCGTCGGTTTTCAGGCCGTGGAAGGTGCCAAGGTCGCCCATGTACAGCTTCACGGCGTAAAACGGCCCCTGCTCGATGGGGGCGACGCAGGGGTTCGGCTGATGGGTGGCGTCGCCGAGATAGCGGTTATACGACGACTCGCCGCGGCCAAACTGCGGGTCTTTGCCGAGACGGGCACCGGCGTTATAGCGACTCACCGTCTCTTCAAACGCCGCCGTCGGGACGCCCATTTTTTGCGCCAGCTCAGCCAGCGTTTTTCCTTCGACCAGATAGCCGTTTTTCAGGTAGAGCGAGACGGGAATCGGCGCGGGCTTGGCAAACCCCATGCCGTATTTGCGCAGCGCGCGGCGGTCGCAAATTTGCCAGGCGAAGGTTTCGCTGTCGTCACGGCAGGTGTCAATCATCGCGATACCGACGTCATGGTAGGAATCCGCTTCGTTGCAAAAGCGCACGCCGTGGCGGTTGATCATAATAAAGCCCGGCTTGTAGCGGTCGACAAGATGCGGGAAGACGTACGACTGACGGCCAATCTGCACTTTTGATGCCGGGATCCACGCCGCGCCGTTGGCGTAGCTGTCGTCAAAGCGCGCGCCAATGCGCTCGGCCATGGCGATGCCGTCGCCGGTATCCACGCCGGGCGGCGTTGGCGACAGCTGAATACCGCCGCGTCGAACGTGCGGGTAGAGCTTCTTCAGCCGCGATTCATCGCGGGCAAAACCGCCGGACGCCAGCACCACGCCGCGTCGGGCATACAGTCTGACCCGCTCGTCGTTGAGTTCAACCTCCACGCCGCGCACGACGCCGCGTTCAACGATCAGATCTTTCGCCGCGACGCCGGTATGGATCGGAATGCCGAGATCCCGCGCCGAACAGGCCAGCCGTGCCACCACCGCGTTGCCGCCGTTGGCGGTGATGCCGCGCCCATAGCGCGCCACCTCCAGCAGATGCCGACTCAGGCGCTTCACCACGTAGGCGAATGATTTCAGCGAACGGGTGGCGTTGAAAAAGTGCTTCAGGTCGTTGTTGGATGAGCTGAACATCATGCCCATAAAGGTGATGGTGCGCAGCGGTTTGCGCAGGCGCGGCATCGCGTCGCCCAGCTCGCGGATATCAAACGCCTCCGGCACCACCGAACGGCCGCGCATCACCCCGCCGGGGGCGTCCGGATGGTAGTCAGGGTACTGGTACAAATTGCAGCGGAAACGAGTTTTTTCTTCGAAAAAGCGCAGCATTTCCGGCCCGTTTTTCAGGAAGGCATCCACCACTTCCGGGCGGAAGCTCTCCCCGGCTTCGCTTTGCAGATAAGTGCGCGCGGCGGCCTGGCTGTCGTCGATGCCTTGCTGGCGCGCCAGATGGTTGTCGGGGATCCACAGCACGCCGCCGGAAAAAGCGGTGGTGCCGCCAAAGACCCGATCTTTTTCAATAACCTGGACGTCTAACCCATTCAGGCCCGCGGTCACCGCGGCGGATAGCCCGCCGACGCCGCTGCCAATCACCAGCACGTCGCATTCGCGAGCGGGAAGTTCTACAGCCATAGGGTACCTCGCAGATGAATAATTTTTATCGTTTTGCTTATGTTATAAAAACGTTACATGTGCATTTTTCACAGCCCGCTGGGGAAACAGAAGGCCACTTTCACACCAAAACCTGCACTTTTCGACAATTGCGAAGAACTGTGTGCCAGCGCAAATTTTTTGCCTGCGCCGCTATAGAGAAGCGCCCGCTTTGCCACCCGTTCCACATCACAAGATGAAGATTCTGCACTTGCGCGATCGCGCATTTTATCGCCGAATTTAATCTCTTCTCCCTATCGGAGCATTGCCCCATGCGGCACATAAAAACAGGACAAAACCAGCATCATGCCCGCTAACGCCGCGCGGAAAACGCTGCCCAACTACGCGCTGTATGGCGCACAGGCCGCCGTGGACAGCGTCCATCACGAGCGCATACCCGCGCGCGCCAGCCGCTTCGGCTTCGAGATCGAGCCGCACTTTCACGAGGCGCTGATTCAGGTGCTTTACCTGACTGACGGCGGCGGCGAAACCTCGATTGACGGCCAGCTCTGGCAGCTAGAGGCACCGTGTCTGGTGGTGATTCCCGCCCGCTCGGTGCACGGCTTTCGTTTTCACGAGGAGGTGGACGGCCACGTCATCACCACCGCGCAGTCGGCGATCGAGTCGATCGCTATGACCGCCGCGCCCGAACTGCTGGCGTTTGTCCGCACGCCAGCAGTACTGGCGGTCGACCCACAGAGTCGGCGCGGCGCGCCGCTGGAGACGCTGTTCGACGCCATCGGTCGCGAAGCGGAACATCCGGAACGCTGGCAGTACACCGCCGGGCTGGCGCTCACTATCGCCCTGTTTGTGCAGATTGCCCGCCAGAGCGAGCAGGCGCGGCTGGCGGGCAACCCTGCCCGCGCCGCTCTGGTGGCGCGCATTGAGCGTTTCCGGCTGCTGCTTGATGAACGCTGCCGTACCCGCCAGCCGGTGGCCAGCTATGCCGATGCTATGGGCATTTCCGCCGGTCAGCTCACCCGCATTTGCCGCGAGGCGTTTGGCATTTCGGCCATCGAAGCCATTGACCGGCGCGCCGTACACGAAGCCCGTCGGCTGCTGGTTTACTCGACGCTCAGCGTCAAGCAGATCGCCCGCGAGCTGGGGTTTCGCGACGAGGCCTACTTTGGCCGTTTTTTCCGCAAGCAAACCGGGCTGCGGCCCACGGAATACCGGCATCAGGAGCAGGGCCGCCTGTCGCACTCCGCTTAATCCGCCCGCGCGGTCATCTGCACATACAGGTGTTCAGGGCCGGAGTTGGTGAGGTTATTGCCGCGTACATACTGGATAGGCCGCGCCGGATCGAGGCGAATATCACCCACTTTGCGGGCGATAAGCCGGGTGGCGATCAGCGTTTCGAGCTTGGCCAGCGGCTGTCCAAGGCATTTGTGGATGCCGTTGCCAAAGCCGAGATGCCCGCTGGTATCGCGATCGATATCAAACGTTTCGCCGTTGACGAATTTACGGCTATCGCGGTTCGCCGCCGACAGCAGCAGGCGTACCACCGCCCCTTTCGGGATCTCGACGCCCGCCACCGTCGTGGCCTCCGTGGTGATGCGGCTCACCCGCTGGACGGTACCGCGATAGCGCGCCACCTCCTCCACGAAGCGATCGGCATCGTCCAGGTTGTCGTGAATACGCGCCACCAGCTGCGGCTGCTCGGCAAACATACGGAAGGCGTTGGCCACCAGGATAGTGGTGGTATCGTGCCCGGCGATAAAGACAAAGGCGCACAGCTCTTTGGCCTCTTTCTCCGACAGCAGCCCCTCTTTCCACATGCGGGCAATGTGGCCGCCAATCGACTGGCTGTTGCTGAGATACAGCCGTTCCATCGCCTCTTTCAGGTAGGCGAAGAAGGCCATCGCGCTCTGTTCATCGGTGCCGGTGCCGGGGGCGTTACGCGCCAGACGGCCAAAGTAGCTGAAGGTTTCGTCCGACCAGAACTTCATCTTCTCTTCGTCTTCGTTCGGCACGTCGATCATCGTTGAAATGGTGGCGATACTGAGCGGAATGGCAAAATCTTCCACCACGTCGCCGCCGCCGTTCGCCAGCATCTGGTCAATCAGCGCCTCGGCGCGGCGTTCAATTTCCGGAATAAACGGGTCTAACGCGAGCGGCATAAACGACGGCTGCGCCACTTTGCGCAGACGAGTATGCCCCGGTGCGTCGAACAGGGTGAGGAAGGTCAGCGGCGGCGGGCTGACCACTTCCGACGAGAACAGTTTCGGGTTGCGAATCGCCTGATACACGTCGTCATAACGCGACAGGAACCAGACGTCGGTGGTCGCCGACTGGCAGCGCAGCACCGGCGCGTGTTCGCGCATCCAGCGGTAGTGTTCGTAGGGGTCGCCCTGCGAGCCGTCATCCACCACCTTAAACGGCGCCAGTCCTTCCGGCCACGCCAGCTCGTGTGAGTAAGGCGGCAGCGATGGCTGCAGGTTGTGGAACGGACAGCGCGGCGCTTCGGGTTCCGGCACGGGCGGCGTGACGGCGACAGGCGCCGTCTTCAGCGCCAGCGCCCGGCTCATGGTGGTGCGGGAATGGTGCGCGTGCTGCGCCAGCACGTCGCGGGCGGCGTTGAGGTCGCCATATTCAAAGGCCGAAACCAAATCCCGGTGCTGTTGCACAATATCGCCGACGATTTCGACGCTGGCGGTCAGCGCGCGGTCAATGTAATCCCGCACCGCCAGCTGCGCGTACAGCGCAATCAACTGCGCGTTGCGGGTGGCCTCAATCAGGAACTGATGGAAGGCGTGGTTGGCCGCCACATAGCCCGCCACGTCGAGGAAACGCCGCCCGGAGACAAACGCCGCGGTAGCGTCAGCCAGATGCCGGAAGGTGGTCAGCTGTTCGCCGGAGAGTCGTCCCATGGTCAGTTGCACCGCGCCAAGCTCCAGCGCCAGGCGCAGGTCGAACGCGTCATCCACGTCCGCCGCCACCAGGTGCTGCTCGCCGCTCTGTACGGCCTGCGTCTCCCCGGCAAATTTTTCATAGTAGAAGTTACGCGGCATCACCCCGGCGTTGTCCAGATAGCTGCGCACCGCGTCCACCATCGGCGGCGGGCCGCAGAGATAGACATCCACCTCGCCGGCGTTAAGCAGGCGGGCATCAATGTGTTCGGTGACATAACCTTTATGCGGGTGGCGGCTTTCAGGATCGGCAACGGTGCAGCGGTAGCTGAAGTTCGGCAAACGCGCGGCATAAGCGTCGAGAGTCTCCAGCGCCACCAAATCTTCGTCACGGGTCACGCCAAAAATCAGATGTACCGGCTGGGTGGTCTCGCCGTCATCCGCCAGCTTCGCCAACATCGACAGGAACGGGGCCAGACCGGTCCCTCCCGCCAGAAACAGCGCCGGACGCTCGAGGGGGCGCAGGTAGAAGCTGCCCATCGGCCCGCGAAAAGTCATCGCCTCGCCGACACTGGCGTGCTCGCTCAGCCAGGTCGACATCAGCCCCTGCGGCACGTTGCGGACCACGAACGACACTTCGTTTTCTGAGGGGCCGGAACTGAAGGAGTACGAGCGCGTCAGATCGCTGCCGGGTACCTGCACATTGACATACTGCCCCGGCAGGAAGCTCAGCGCCTGACGGTCATCGAGGGCAATCGAGAAAGTCAGGGTCGACGGCGACAGCGCGCGGCTGGCGGTGAGGTGCCCGTGGAAGGTTCCCACGCCAGCGGCGTCCGACGTAGCGGCAATCTCAATCACGCAGTCGCTGGACGGACGCATCTGGCAGGTCAGCACCCTGCCCGCCTGCGCTTCTTGCGCCGAGAGCGCTTCATCAACGTAGTCGCCGTGCTGATAGTCACCGGCAGCGCAGGTGGCCTTGCAGGTACCGCAGACGCCGTCACTACAGTCCAGCGGAATACTGATTCGGGCGCGCAGCGCCGCATCGGCGACGGACTCACCGGCGCGGCAGTCAATTATCTGCGTCGCGCCATCCTCAAAACGAAGGGTAATCTGATGGGTCATCTCTTCTCATCCTCCAGGCAGTTGCGGTCGGAAAATCCGATGCCTCATCAAATGCTGGATGCCGTTTTGAATCAACGGACAGAGATGACATTAAACAGGACAAAACCGGCATCCTGACGGGTTAGCGCGCGCGGTCACATTTGTGGGGGGCCGGGATGGCATAAGAAATCGCGTTAAGACGGCGCGGTATGGTATTTTGACGTTCACCCAAAGGTTGGTTGACGCATAAATTGGGCGCGAATGCATGAAATTATCCCTCAACATCATTGACTGGCAGGCCGCTGCGCCTGGGCTCGCTAGCGAGGCGCAATGGCGAGACTGGTCGCTGCACGCACAGGCTATCGACCCCTCGGCCCCGCTTGCCAAACCCACGGCGCTGCCGATGATGACCGCGCGCCGCCTCAGCTCGGGCAGCAAGCTGGCCGTGGAGTGCGGCCTGACGCTCCTGCGCCGCCAGCCGGTCGATGCCGTGCTGTTCACCAGCCGCCACGGCGAGCTGGAACGCAACTTCCGTCTCCTGCAGGCGCTGGCGACGGAACAACCGCTCTCGCCGACCGATTTCGCCCTTTCGGTACACAACTCGTCGGTGGGCAATCTGACCATCGCCGCCCAACAGCCGCTGGTGTCCTCGTCGCTCTCGGCGGGAAGAGATACGTTTCAGCAGGGGTTATGTGAAGCTATCGCCCTGATTCACGCGGGATACCGCCGCGTTTTGCTGGTCGATTTTGATGGTGAGTTGCCCGCGTTTTATCATCCGCATTTGCCGCCGACGATGCCGACCTGGCCCTATGCCGTCGGGCTGGTGCTGGAAGCCGGGGACACATGGCGCTGCCAGACGCAGCCGGGTACCACGCAGGATGAGCCAGCGCTGCCGCAAAGCCTGCTGTTCCTCAGGCACTACCTTCAGGACGCCCGAGCCTTTACCGTCGACGGCGAGCGTATGCAGTGGTGCTGGAGCCGGACATGAGCGGGAAAAGTGGTCGTCTGAACCGCCTCTGGCGCGCCGCGATGACCGGCGTCTGTTTCGCCCTGTTTGGCGTGGGCGGTCTGCTGCTCTCGTTGATTTGGTTTAATTTATTACTGCTGATCGTGCGCGACAAAACGCGCCGCAAACGGCTGGCGCGGCGCAGTATCTCGGCCAGCTTTCGCCTGTTCTTAGCGGTGGTGAAAGCCGTTGGCGTGCTGGACTACCGCATTGAAAACGCCGACGCGCTGCGTGAGGATCGCGGCTGTCTGGTGGTGGCGAACCATCCTAGTCTGATTGACTACGTCATGCTGGCCTCTATCATGCCGGAAACCGATTGTCTGGTAAAAAGCGCGCTGCTGCGTAATCCCTTCGTCAGCGGCGTGATTCGCGCAGCGGATTACCTGATTAACGATCGGGCCGATATCCTGCTGCCGGCCAGCTGCCAACGCGTGCAGCAGGGTGACACAATTTTGATTTTTCCCGAAGGAACGCGTACCGTGCCGGGCGAAAAAATGACGCTCCAGCGCGGCGCGGCGAATATTGCCGTCCGCTGCGGCTGCGACATTCGTATCGTGGTGATTCGCTGTACCGAATCTATGCTAAGTAAACAGCGTAAATGGTACGATGCGCCCCCCACCCGGCCCCGGTTTACCGTTACGGTGGGTGAACGGGTCAGCGTCGAGGCGTTTTATTCAACAGAAGAACAAGAACCGGCGCTGGCCGCAAGACGATTAAATCGGCACCTTTTGCTGAAATTACAAACAAATACTGAGACTGGCATAGGAATTAATGATGCAAGCGCTTCATCTCGAAATTAAGCATCTCATCATCAACACATTAAATATTGATGAGCTTACCGTTGAGGATATCGATAGCGAGGCGGCGCTGTTTGGCGACGGACTCGGTCTGGACTCCATTGACGCTCTGGAGCTCGGTCTGGCGGTAAAAAATCAGTACGGCGTGGTGCTCTCCGCGGAAAGCGACGAGATGCGCCAGCACTTTTTCTCGGTCGCCACCCTGGCGTCTTTCATTCAATCACAGCGCGCATAAGGAGCCAGGCTATGAACGAACAACACGCAATTTACGCCGAAGTCTCCGCGCTGCTGGAGACGCTTTTTGAGATAGACCCGCAGGATATTAAGCCGGAAGCCCGTCTGTATGAAGACCTTGAACTGGACAGCATTGACGCTATCGATATGGTCGTGCAGCTGCAAAAGAAGGTCGGTAAAAAAATTAAGCCGGAAGAGTTCAAAGCCGTTCGTACCGTGCAGGATGTGGTTGATGCGGTCGCTGGCCTGCTGAAAGAAGCGTAACCGCCGTGTCGAGCGCGCGCTCGCTGCCGTTTGTCGCCCTGATAACGGGCGCACTCCTGCTCGCCTGGCCCCTGCTGATTGGCTACGCGCTGGCGCATCATCGCCTGCAATGGCTGCTGCCGCTCATGGCGCTGCTGTTTTTCCTGCGTTTTTGCCAGAGCGGTCGTCAGGCCGGGCCGCTGCGCGTTGTTACGCAGATCGTCGCCGCGGCTGGCGTCACGCTGTGCGTGGCCAGCTACCTGCTAAAAACACATCAGCTCTTGCTGCTATACCCGGTGGTGGTCAACGTCGTGATGCTGGCGGTATTTGGCGGTTCGCTGTGGTCGACCATGCCGATTATTGAACGGCTGGCGCGACTGCAAGAGCCCAATCTGCCCCTGCAGGCAGTGCGCTATACCCGGCGGGTGACGCAAGTCTGGAGCGGTTTCTTTATCGTTAACGGCAGCGTGGCCCTCTTTACGGTGGCGTACGGCGACATGGCGCTATGGACCCTGTGGAACGGCATGATCGCCTATCTGTTGATGGGCACGCTCATGGCGGG
>ERZ1026892.145-NODE-145-length-34704-cov-10.956651_pt1 | contig 34704 bp, 29 predicted proteins | sample MGYA00380176_ERZ1026892 | MGnify/ENA primary metagenome ERZ1026892 (study PRJEB33269, sample SAMEA4719812) | human gut metagenome | biome: human-associated habitat; feature: organic feature; material: feces | place: Cameroon | collected 2013-10 ... | reverse complement strand
GGTTATAGACCAGCGCGCGCAGGCTGGAGTGCGGATGCGGCTCCATCCCGCTGCCCCCGCGACCGACCAGCATGTCGAACTTACGTTCGCGCATCGCGCCGTAGATCTGGTTGCCGGTACCGGTGATAATTTTGGCGTTGATCCCCGCCTGCATCAGCGTCGACTGAACGGCAATGGCGATATTGAGGAACGGCTGGTCCGAGAGCACGCGCAGGGTGGTATCAAAACCGTCCGGGTAGCCCGCTTCCGCCAGCAGCTTTTTCGCCTTCGCGAGATCAAAGCGGTAGCCCGGATCCGGCAGCGTCGACGGCATGCCCGCCTTGATTGGCCGCTGGTGCAGTACGCCGTAACCTGGCATCAGAGCTTTGTTAATCCCCTGATAATCAATCAGGTAGCGTACCGCCTCACGTACCTTCGGGTTGGCGAAGTGCGCCTCTTTCATGCTCATCGCCACGTAGTACATGGTGCCGCGTTGCACCGCGTCGACGGTAAGCTGCGGATCTTTGCGCAGGGCGTTGATATCGGATACCGCCATATTGTTGGCAATATCGAGGTCGCCTTTTTCAATCATCAGACGCAGGGTCTGCGATTCCTGGAAATGGCGCAGCACCACGCGGCTCATCTTCGGCTCGCCCCGCCAGTAGTCCGGGTTACGCTTCATGCGCAGCACGTCTTTGGCCTGCCAGGTCTCCAGCATAAACGGCCCGGAACCGGCTTCGTGCGTGGTCAGCCACTTGTTGCCCCAGTCGTTATCCTGTTCATGGCTCTGCACGGTTTTGCTGTCGAGCACGCCGAGGTTACCGAGCGCGCCGAGCGAGTAAATCACCAGCTGCGGATCGTTCGCCTTTGGCAGCACAATCTGCACCGTATAGTCGTCCAGCGCGGTCACCTGCTTATCGACGTTCTTTTTGCTGAAGCCGTAAGACTTCCACACCGACGCCTGTGCGAGGTTTAGGTGCAGAATACGACGCATCGACCACACCACATCGGCGGCGGTCAGCGGGTTGCCGGAGTGAAACTTGACGTTGTTTTGCAGATGGAAGGTCAGCGTTTTGCCGTCCGGGCTGATGTCCCAGGATTTGGCCAGTGCCGGTTTGACGTTGGTCAGTTGTTCTGGGTCCAGTTCAACCAGCGAATCATAGAGATTGACCACGATACCGACCACTTCATTACCGGTCATCGCGGCCGGGTCGAGGGTCAGCAGATTATTCATGTTCATGCCGATGATGAGCTGATCCGGCGGCGTTTTTGCCAACGCCGCCCCGCTCCCCATCGTCATCGTGAGCGCGAGCAAACACGCTCCCAGTAAGGAGGATTTTTTCATCTATCTGTCGCCTGTAGGGTACGACAGGCTACGAATCCGTACGTGCCTGTCTTTGTTATATGTCAGTCGTGGCTAACGGTATTGGCTTCGATATAGGCAAAATTGATGTCTTCGCCCAGTCCCGGGCGTTGAGACAGATGAACAAAGCCATCCGCGTCCATCGGGTCGATGATGCTGTTCAGGTAGGCCGCCGGCTGGTCGTAGTCGAGGAACGGGTGCAACAGGCCGCGCTCATACCAGCGGCAGTTACGGATCGCGCCGACCACCGCCAGGCTTGCCGCGCCGTTGCCGTGTACTTCGCAGTCCATACCGAAGGATTCCGCCAGCGCCGCCACCTTCATGGTCGGCGTAATGCCGCCCACGCCGTTAGCGCCCGCGCGCAGAATGTCGCACGCGCCCGCTTTCACCCAATCCGCACGGCTGTGGTGCTTACCGCCGAAGCTTTCCGGCCCGATAATCGGAATAGAGAGATTTTCCGCCAGCCATGCGTAGGACGACATGCTGTCCTCTTCCATCGGTTCTTCAAACCACGCGAAGTTGAGTTTTTCCAGCTCTTTACCAATCCACAGCGCTTCGGTACGGCTGTACCAGTGGTAGCCGTCAATCATCAGATCGATATCCGGGCCGACCGCTTCACGCACCGCGGCGCAGGCTTTGATATCCATTTTCGGGTTCGGCGCGAAGGAGACCGGCGGCATCCAGGTATGCAGCTTGATGGCCTTGTAGCCGCGCGCCACCAGCGTTTCCGCGAAGGCAGCGTACTCTTCCGGGGTGGATAAACCGCCGGCTAAGTCGTCACCGCACATGGTGCTGCCGTAGGCCGGGACTTTGTCACGATAACCGCCGAGCAGTTTGTAGACCGGCATATTGAGCTTACGCCCAATCAGGTCCCACAGCGCTTGTTCCACGAACGACAGCGCGCGTTCGGTGAGCTGGTGCGCACTGCCCCGCTGCCAGTGCACCAGGTCCTGCCAGATGCGCTCACGGTCGAACGGATCCTGACCGACCAGCACTTTACGGAAGAAAGTATTCACCACGAACGGGCGCACGATTTCCGGTGGTGCAAACGAGTAGCCCTTGCTGCCATCGTCCGCGGTAATCGTCAGCATTGCCATTTTGGCCATGCTTTCTGGCCCCGGATGCGAGTGCCCGGCGCTATCCGAGACCCGTCGGGTAGGATGCTGGAAAACGGTGACATTTACAGATTCAATTTTCATTATGTGTCCTTAGTACAACATTCGATTGCCGCTCATCGCGTCACAATCCTGTGTCCAACACTGATCCGATAAAACGGTTTTAGGGAATTGAAAAGGCGTTTCACGACTAATCTAAGCACAAAATAACAGCGCTTCCACGGACAAATAACGCTAACAATCGGCTGTTTTTTGGGCATGCGCACAACGGGGCGTGATGTTTTTCACAAAAGGATAACGAAGTGTGAAGGGGATCGGCCTTCCCACCCGGGCGGATGGGAAGGCGGCAGACTAGGCGAAGGTAATTTTGCTGTCGAGGTAGACATCCTGCACGGCGTTGATCAACTGCACGCCGTCGGCCATGGATTTTTTAAACGCTTTGCGGCCCAGAATCAGCCCCATGCCGCCAGCACGTTTGTTGATAACCGCAGTACGTACCGCATCGGACAGGTCGGTCTCACCGCCCGCCGCACCGCCGGAGTTGATCAGCCCCGCGCGGCCCATATAGCAGTTCGCCAGCTGATAACGCACCAGGTCAATCGGGTTGTCGGTGGTCAATTTGCTGTATACCCGATCGTCGGTATAGCCAAAGTTCACCGCTTTATAGCCGCCGTTATTTTCGGCCATTTTTTGTTTGACGATATCCGCGCCGATGGTGGCAGCCAGATGGTTGGCCTGCCCGGTCAAGTCGGCAGAGACGTGGTAGTCAACGCCGTCTTTCTTAAACGCCGGGTTGCGTAGATAGGCCCACAGTACCGTCACCATGCCCAGTTCGTGCGCGCGCTCAAAGGCCGCGGAGATCTCCTCAATCTGGCGGCGAGACTCTTCTGAACCAAAATAGATAGTCGCCCCCACGGCCACTGCGCCGAGGTTGAAGGCCTGCTCAACGCTGGCATACAGCGTTTGATCGAAAGTATTTGGGTAGCTCAGCGTTTCGTTGTGGTTCAGCTTCACGAGGAACGGAATGCGGTGCGCGTAGCGACGCGAAACCGACGCCAGCACGCCGTAGGTGGAGGCCACGCAGTTACAGCCCGCCTCAATAGCCAGTTCGACGATGTTTTTTGGGTCAAAATAGAGCGGGTTGGCGGCAAACGAGGCCCCGGCCGAATGCTCAACGCCCTGATCGACCGGCAGAATCGACAGGTAGCCCGTACCGGCTAAACGCCCGGTGTTGTAGAGCGTCTGCATGTTTCGCAATACCGCAGGCGGGCGATTGTTATCCACCATCACCCGGTCAACGTAGTCGTGGCCAGGCAGGTAGAGCTGGTCGGCTGGAATGGTCATACAACGATGCTGTAAAAGGCTGTCGGCATCTTTGCCAAGCAACTGCGCAATATCAGTCATAGCTATGCTCCCGTAAGCGCCGACATCATGTCGGCTGGATGTCCTGCTCAATTTTTTGAGCAGGATAAGCCTGGTACCGGGGGCGCAGAATGTCCAACTTTTGTCGGTTTTAGAGCACATGCTGCTGGCACGCAGACGGGACAGCTACCACCATTCGTGGAAATGATGTACCGGGCCAATCCCCTCGCCCACTTCCAGCGTATCCGCCTGAGCCAGTGCCCTGGACAACCAGGCTTTAGCGACCGGCACCGTTTCCTGCCAGCTTGCGTGACGTGGCCGTAACGCCGCCAGCGCCGCCGACAGCGTGCAGCCGGTGCCATGGGTGTTTTTGGTCACTACGCGCGGCGCGGTAAAACGCATTTCACCGTCGGCGGTAAACAGCCAGTCCGGACTTTCGGCGTCGTCAAGGTGGCCGCCTTTCATCAGCACCGCCTCACAGCCCAGCGCACGCAGCGCCCGACCCTGTTCAAGCATTTCGCGTTCACCGCGAGCATGCGGCGCATCGAGCAGCGCTGCCGCTTCCGGCAGGTTTGGCGTAATCAATGACACCTGCGGCAGCAGACGCTGACGCAGCGTCGCCACCGCCGATGCGGACAGCAGCGGATCGCCGCTTTTCGCCAGCATCACCGTGTCGAGCACCACGTTCTGGATACGATAACGCGCAAGCCGTTCGGCCACGGCTTCAACAATATCGGTCTCGGCCAGCATGCCGATTTTGGTGGTATCAATGCGCACGTCGCTGAACACCGAGTCCAGCTGCGCGGCGACAAAATCGGGTTCAATGCGATAGACCGATTGCACCCCGCGGGTGTTTTGCGCCACCAGCGCGGTCATCACCGAACAACCGTAGGCACCCAGCGCGGAGAAGGTTTTCAGGTCGGCCTGAACGCCCGCGCCGCCGCTAGGGTCGGTACCGGCGATGGTCAAGGCGTTAATGCGCTTCATGCCGCCACCTCCGCCTGCATCGCATACAGCGCATCGAGGAAGGCTGGGACAAAGCTCCCCGGCCCGCGCCCCTCAGCGGCCTGCTGCCCGGCGAATTTCATCAGCGCGCAGGCGCCCGCCACATTTTCCAGACGGCTGCCCGGCAGCGCGCAGCAGGCCGCTACCACCGCCGACAGCGCGCAGCCGGTGCCAACCACCCGCGTCATCAGCGGATCTCCGCCCTGTACCGCCAGCGTTTGCTGACCATCGGTGATGTAATCCACCTCGCCGGTCACCGCCACAATCGCGCCGCTTTCTCGCGCCAGCTTCTGTGCTGCCGGCAGCGCTGTCGCCGCCGTATCGGTGGTATCAACTCCGCGCCCGCCGCGGCTTTCGCCCGCCAGCGCCAGAATTTCAGAGGCATTACCGCGAATCGCCGCCGGGTGTAATTGCAGTAAGCCGCGGCAGAATTCACTGCGCAACGTCAGTGCGCCAACGGCAACCGGATCGAGCGTCCAGGGCACATTCGCCGCATTCGCGCTTTCCACCGCCGCACGCATCGCCTGCGCACGCGGCTGGGTTAAGGTACCGACGTTTATCAATACCGCACTGGCTAGGGCGGAAAACTGCGCGGCTTCCCCGGCATCAATCACCATCGCAGGCGAGGCGCCAAGGGCCAACAAGACGTTAGCGGTAAAAGTCTGCACGACATCGTTAGTCATACAGTGAACAAGAGGGGCGTGCTGATGGAGAAGTTGGGCGGTACGCGCGGATTGCGCGGGGTTTAGCAGGTCAACGTGCATGGTTTGCTCCTGCCATAACGCGAAGAAGCAATGACCAGGCGGTCTCTGACTTCCCTACGCTGGCATTATCCAGATCAGGTGGTACGGGTATTTCTCAGCCTTCACCAGGAAGGGCACCCCGAGTCGTTTAGCGGCGTGGCCGCTTTTTTGCAAGCGTAAGGGAAGTTTCTCGCTTAAGCAAGCCTCTTCCCGCGCGACAAATAACATCACAAAAAGAAAGGTTATATCTAATAATCGTTAAACTTTAATTAACACGCGTGCGGCGTATAAAAAAAGATAGTCATAACTTTCTTTCATACGAAATAAAAAAGCAGATAGCCATAATTAAACACGCGACGAACGGAATAATAAAAAAACAAAGAAAATCATCAGACTCGCTTCAATCTCAGATCATAAAAACTATTTTCTATAGGAATAATCCTTATCGGTAAATGGTAGGATGAGCATCGCTAACAATATGAATTTATTAATAAATAACATTTAAACTCAACTCCATTCACCGCCTGAATCTATCAACAAAAAACATGATCTTAATCAACATTAATATAGTCAACTTACTGGATAGTTGCTTCGCGTTACAAAGAAAGCGGCAAGCTTTTACTTGCCTTAGTGATTGATAGTCAATGAGAAAACTTATTATTGCTTACGCTATTGTTTCCCTTGCGCTGGTAGCAACGGGAGCATTTGGTGCCGTAGTGTGTAGCAACGCAATATCAGTAATAGAGAACGACTGTTATCACTCATAACATTCACAACCTGATAATAATTTATTATTAACGTTCTAATAATGATACCAGGAACGTTACACATATATTCAGGTTGCGTTCTGAACTTTATAAAAAGCAAGGTTAATGATGAAAGCAAAATTGATACTGTTAGCTGTAATGACCGGCTCAGCTATTTTGGCGGGCTGTTCAAGCCCGGCACAGCGGATGGCTGAATGTGAAGCGCAGGGTATTTCTAAAGATACATGCTATTTATCTGAGCAAAATAGACAGCAGGGTATCAACAACGCCGCCATGACCGCGGCGTATGCCAACGCAGCCAACGCGACTCGCACTCGCGACGCGGAACAACACGCTCAGGCGGCGCACGTTGCCGATCCCATGCGTGAAGCGACGCTCTCTTCTAATGTGCTAAAAGCAACGCTGTCGAACGGTTTCTTCTCGGCGACAGTTAATGGCAAAAAAGCCGTTGTGAAGCGTATTAACGCCAATTTTTATGAAATTCGCGGAGCGGGATATATTATTTCCGTCAGCATGAATGCAGACGGCATTGAAGGCGCATCGTGGAATAAGACGCATGGCCGCGAAAACGGCATGCTGACCGTCAAACAATAACGATGGATACAGGGAGGCAAACGCCTCCCTTCTTCTATTATGCTACTCGTATACTACTCGGCGGCGCTCCCGCGCAGCGCTTTGAGCAGCAGCGTAAAGCAGGATTCAATTAGCGGCGGTAGCGTCTGCGGCCCGCGCATTAACGCCACCGTACGCGTCAGCGCAGGTTGCTGAAGCTGCGCGACCCGCAGCGTTGGATCTTCAAGGTGAGTGGTGTAGAGCTGCGGCAAAATCGCCACCGCCAGCTGCGAGCGCACCAGCCCGTACAGCGTTTCGATATAGTCCACCTGATAACGCGTATTCAACGTCAGCCGCTGGCTTTCAACCAATGCCCCGACCAGGCGCTGCACGTTACCCTTTGAGAATACCGCAATATCGCGCCCGGCCAGCAGTTTCCACGGTAAATGTGGCTGCCCGGCAAGCGGATCATCCCTATGCAAAACCGCCACCAGAGGATCTTCACGCAGCGGGAAGAGCTGCAAATCAGCCGGCAGCGAGCTGTCGATAGCGCCGATGCCAAAATCAATTTGCCCGCTTTGCAGGTCACCAACCAGGGCATCGTTGGTGCGATCGTGGAACTCAACCCGCAGCCGTGGAAACGCCTGCGCCAGCGCGTTCGGCAGCAGCGGAAACAGCAGCGAACTGACGGACGGCACAAGGCCAATGCGCACCGTTCCATCGCCGCCCGCCTCGACAATTTGCTGCATATCCTGAAATGCCATCTGCGCAACGCTCAGCACCCGTTGGGCATGGGGAAGTATCGCCGCCCCCAGCTCGGTTAACGTCACCGCTGAAGCGGTACGATTCACCAGCTTGCCGCCAAGCACCGCTTCCGTCTGTCGCAGGGCGCTGCTGAGCGCCGGTTGGCTAATGGCCAAACGATTCGCGGTGTCCGTAAAGTGACGCAGTTGGGCCAGCGTGACAAAATACTGCAGTTGTTTAAGCGAGAGCGCGGGCAATCGCTGCCAGGGTTCGGTCATGTTGTGCTTCACTCGTGACGATCACGCAGAATAAGCCGAAGTTATCAGGTGATTAGTTTTTTCATCTGGGCAACCGTTTGCTCTGCCCCTAAAGTAGCGCACATTATCCCTGTGCCGGAGATGTTATGTCCAGCAATGCTGAAAACCGCCGCCGCGCCGTTCAGGCCGCTCGTGGTGAAGTTCCGTTCGACCTGCTGCTCACCGATGCTTACGTCGTCGATATGGCGACCGGTGAAATTCGTGAAGCCGACGTGGGTATCGTCGGCGACATGATTGCCAGCGTCCACCCGCGCGGTAGCCGCAGCGACGCCCTTGAACGCCACTCCCTGCCCGGCGAATTTCTCTCTCCCGGGCTGATGGACACCCATGTCCATCTCGAAAGCTCACATCTGCCGCCGGAACGCTATGCTGAAATAGTGCTGACGCAGGGAACTACCGCCGTCTTCTGGGATCCCCACGAGCTTGCTAACGTGCTGGGCGTGGCGGGCGTGCGCTACGCCGTGGAAGCGAGCCGTCATCTGCCATTGCAGGTAATGGTTGCCGCGCCGTCCAGCGTCCCGTCGACGCCGGGTCTGGAAATGTCGGGCGCGGAATTCGCCGGCGCGGAAATGAACACCATGCTCGGCTGGCCGGAAGTGCGCGGCGTGGCGGAGGTGATGGATATGCACGGGGTGCTGCACGGCAGCTGCCGCATGCAGGAGATTGTGCAGGCGGGGCTGGACAGCGGCAAACTGATTGAAGGCCACGCCCGTGGGCTGAGCGGCGCCGATCTGCAGGCCTATCTGGCCGCAGGCGTCACGTCAGACCATGAACTGACCTCCGCCGACGATGCGCTGGAAAAGCTGCGCGCCGGGCTGACGCTCGAAATTCGGGGTTCCCACCCTTACCTGCTGCCGGATATCGTCAAAGCATTGCAAACGCTGCCGCACCTCTCTTCGCAGATTACCGTCTGCACCGATGACGTGCCGCCGGATATGCTGCTGGAAAAAGGCGGTATCATCGCCCTGCTCAATGTGCTGATTGAACACGGGCTGGCAGCCACCGACGTTCTGCGTTTCGCCACGCTGAATGCCGCCATTCGTCTGCAGCGAAACGATCTGGGGCTGATTGCCGCCGGTCGCCGCGCGGATCTGGTGGTCTTTGATTCGCTGGATAAACTCTCCGCCCGCGCGGTCTACGTCGCCGGTAAACAAATCGCCCGCGACGGCAAGCTGCTGGCACCGATTCCCCCGGCCTCCGGCGTGACGCCGCCGCGCAATACGCTGCACCTGGATCCGCTCAGCGCCGATGACTTCGCGCTGCGGGTTGGCCGCATCCAACACGGCGTCGCGCGGCTACGCCACATCCGCGGCGCGCGCTTTACCCAATGGGGAGAAGTGGACGTCGAGATCCGTGACGGCCAGGTGCAGATTCCCGCCGGATTTAGCCTGATTTGGGTTAAGCACCGCCATGGCCGCCATGGCGCCACGCCGCAGATTGCTCTGCTGGAAGGCTGGGGAGAGCTGCGCGGCGCGATTGCTACCAGCTACTCGCACGATTCGCACAACCTGGTGGTGCTGGGCCGTCACCCCGAAGATATGGCTCTGGCGGCCAATCAGTTGCTCGAGTCGGGCGGCGGCATGGCGCTGGCGCAAAACGGCGGCATTCTGGCCCACGTGGCGATGCCAATTGCCGGGATGCTCTCTGACAAACCCGCCGTCGAACTGGCCGCGGAATTCCGCAGTCTGCGCGATCTCAGCGCGAAGGTTGCCGACTGGGAGCCGCCGTATCGGGTCTTTAAGGCGATTGAAGGCACCTGTCTTGCTTGTAACGCCGGGCCACATTTAACCGATTTAGGGCTGACCGACGGCACGACGCGACAGATTGTCGACCCGGTTATTTCATCACAACACACAGCACAACAATAATCATGGGAGCGCCACATCATGGCCGATAATACCCTTAACTCCACCACCTCCGGGAGCTGGTTGGAACGGCGCTTTGCGCTTTACTCGCGCGGCAGTTCGCTGCGTACCGAATGTCTGGCGGGCATCACCGGCTTTCTGGCCGCCGCCTATCTTTTAGTGGTCATTCCAGGCCTGCTGGCGGTAGGTGGAATGGATAAAGGCGCGGCCACCACGGGGACCATTCTGGTGTTCGTCGGCGGCACGCTGCTGATGGCGTTCTATGCCAACCTGCCGTTTATCGTCGGCCCCGGTATTGGCGGGTCGGTGCTGGTGGGCGTGACGCTCGCGGGCAGCGAAAACATCGGCTGGCCGATTGGTTTAGGTATTGCCTGCTGGTCGGGGATCCTCTTTTTCCTGCTGACCAAATTCGGCCTGCGCGAAGTCGTCACCCGCTCGGTACCGCAGTCGATAAAACTCGGATTAACCGCCTCTATTGGCCTGTTTGTCGCGGTGCTGGGGTTCCGCAATGCGGGATTGGTACTGGCGAACGCCAAAACGAACGCATTAATGTTGGGCGATTTCCTGGCCCCTGGCGCGCTGGTCGCACTGTTCGGGCTATTTCTGGCCATCGCTCTGCAGGCGCGCCGTATTCCAGGCGCCATTCTGTGGGCCATTTTATTTGCCACGCTGGTGGGTATTCCGGCAGGCGTCACCCGTTTGCCAAACCACTTTATCGATGTGCCGCATTCACTGACGCCCGTGCTAGGACAGATTGATATGCTGGGGGCGCTCAATATCGCCTTCCTGCCGTTCCTGTTTGTCTTCTTCGCTTCCGAGTTCTTCTCCACCATGGGCACCACCCTGGCGGTCGGCGGTGAAGCCGGGCTGCTGGATGAAGAGGGCAATATGCCGCATATCAATCGTCCGTTTATGGTCGACTCGATTGCCGCCGCGGTCGGGCCATGGCTGGGGATCCCGGCGGCCACCGCGCTGATTGAATCATCAGCCGCCGCAGAAGCTGGAGGCAAAACCGGCCTGACGGCGCTGGCCGCGGCGGTGATGTTCCTGCTGATGCTGCTGTTCACCCCGGTGGCGCTGATGATCCCGAAAGAAGCCACCGCGCCGGCACTGATTTTGATTGGCCTGAATATGTTCAGCGGCCTGCGCAAGGTCGATCTGGCGAACTTCACCGACGGTCTGCCGGTGCTGATGATGGTGATGATCACGCTGATTGCCAACAGCTTCGGTACCGGGATTGCCGGTGGCCTGCTGTTTTATATCGTGATCAAAGCGATTGCCGGTAAATGGCGCGAGATTCCCATCGGACTGTGGGTGCTGGCGGTGCCGCTGGTATATTACTTTGCGACGCTGGTGAAGCACTAACCTCTCAATCCTCATCAGATGAGCGTGCCAGACACGCTCGTCTGATAGAGAGCAGAACTATCACCCTGAATTGATTGTAATTTTTTTCAAATCTTGATGACGCCCACCACAAATAGATAATATATTTTCAGTTTACAAAGAGGCTGAAAATATTATGCCAGAACAATCAGACATTAAGCTAAGACCCCTTGAACGCGAAGATTTGCGCTTTGTGCACCAACTCGATAATAACGCGAGCGTGATGCGCTATTGGTTCGAAGAACCTTATGAAGCCTTTGTTGAACTAAGCGATCTTTACGATAAACACATCCACGATCAGAGCGAACGCCGGTTTGTTATTTCGTATAATGGCAATAATGCCGGTCTGGTGGAGCTGGTTGAAATAAACCATATTCATCGACGAGCTGAGTTTCAGATTATCATCTCACCGGAATATCAGGGCAAAGGCCTGGCGACACGCGCCGCTAAGCTGGCCATGGATTACGGTTTTACCGTCCTGAATCTCTATAAGCTCTACCTTATCGTGGATAAAGAGAACGACAAGGCTATTCATATTTATCGTAAGCTTGGTTTTATCCAGGAAGGCGAGTTAATACATGAATTCTTCGTTAACGGCGAATACCGCAACACGATACGTATGTGTATTTTTCAGCATCAATATTTAGAAAATAATAAATCGACGGGCGGACTGCTGAAACCGACGGCGCAATGACGGCGAACACCGTCTGATACCGACAACCCGCACCGCGCAGAAAGCGGCTGGCGGTGCGGGCGAATCTGACGAGACGTCCAGCGCAACGGCGGCTATGGCTGCTTCGCCGCACACTCCGCTTTCACCGCCTCATACAGTAACCGCACCGCGGCAGAGAGCTGTTTGCGGTGCGGGCAGATCATATTCAGCGGCACTCTGTCGCCCTGATAGTGCGGCAGCAGCACCTTAAGCCGCCCCTCTCGCAGATCGTCGCTGACATCCAGCCCCGATTTAAACGCAATCCCCTCGCCGGCTACCGCCAGACGGCGGATCACCTCTGCGTCATCGCTGGTGATATTGCCAGAAACCTGCACGCTGTGTTCTACCCCGTCGAGACTGAGGGGCCAGCGGTCGAAGGGGCGTCCGCGCAGCACGTAGGTTAGTGCATTGCAGCGTTCAAGGTCGGCGAGCGTTTGCGGTTCGCCGTGGCGGGCAATCCAGTCGGGTGATGCCACCAGCACCCGGCGGTTCTCCGGGGCGACGGGCAGCGAGACGAACGACGCATCGTCGTTTTCACCGTAGCGGAATGCCACGTCTACCGGATCTTTAAAGACATCGGTGCGATGATCGGAAAACAAAATCCGCAGCCGCAGCGCCGGGTGACGCGTGCGGAACTCACGGAAAACATTCAGCAGAAGATTACGCCCGAGATCGGACGGCACGGCAATTTGCAGCGTGCCGCTGACTTCATCATTCGGCGTATTGATTTGCTGTAGCCCGTTTTGCAGCGCATCCAGCATTTGCAGAGCGTACGGTAGCCAGGTTTCACCTTCCACCGTCAGCCGTAAGCTGCGCGTCGAGCGGGCAAAAAGGCGAATATTGAGCGCCGTCTCCAGACGCTTGATGGCCGAGCTAACCTGCGCGGGCGGGATGCCAGCCTCTCGCGCTGCTTCGCTAAAACTGCCAAGCGCCGCCGCGCGGACGAACAGTGATAAATCTTCCAGCCTGAACATGTTGGCTCCTCACAGAATAATCCTCAAAACGCGCATCACCGCTGTTTGCTTACACTTTTTAAGAAAGCAGCGCTTGCCATTCAGCCCGCGCATCAGGAATCATACGGAGCTGCAATTTTATATCCAGGATAATGTGGGGATAGTATGCGTAAAACAAAAATGATGCTTCTGGGCGTACTGTTGGCAACGGCAGGTGCGGCATGGGCGGCTCCGGCCACCGGCATCAAGCAGTATGAGTTGAAAGAGTTCACCGCCGATTTCACGCGATTCAAAATTGGCGATAACGCTCCCGCGATGTACCTGACACCGGAGTACAACATCAAGCAGTGGCAGCAGCGTAATCTGCCTGCGCCGGATGCCGGTACCCGCTGGACGTATATGGGCGGTAACTATGTGCAGATCGGTGATACCGACGGCAAAATCAGCAAGATTTACGACGGTGAAATTTTCTATCACCGTTAATAATCCGCCAGCGGCGATAGCCTCACCGCTGGCCCGTTTTTTCGACTAGAAATAATGCACGCCTTTCTGATTCAGATATTGATTAATCGCTATCTCACCCGCCAGGCGTTCATATAATAACAGAATGCTTAATAGTAAATCGCCGCCGCTGCGTAATAGGTCATCCGGGGCGATATGATTATTCTCTTCCGTCAGTTCGGTCAGATGTTCAATCATCTCCCGATATTCACCATAAATATTGACCGGCAACTCCTTCTCAATCATCTGTTCGCGGCAGTAGCGAATCGCATCGGCGGATTTCTCGGCCAGCGAGCGGCTCTGCATCAGCAACACCAGCAGCTCACGCAACTTCATTATCAGCGTTTCATTATTCATTTTACTCTCCATTGCCGCATTAATAATAATTACCACAAATAACAGGAGATGATTAGCGCTCAATTTTTTTGCAAATGGTGATGAACTTGAACATCTCATACGCCGAGAGAGAAAACAATGTTATTAAATTGCTTAATTGATTAACATCAAAACAACCAAATAATTACCTTTGATGGGTGCGGTATTATTATAAAAATAAATATGCAATGGAGATAAGATAATAAATAAGGATATGTTCAGATAAATAAATCTTAGCTCGTGCGGCACAAGGCGTACCGCACGAAATACGGGAGAATTATACCGCGCGGAATGCAATCTCGCTCGGAATGACCTCACCCTGCCAGTAGAGCTGCGCGGCCACACGGCCCGCAAGCTGGCGATAAATCTCGGTGAACTCGCTGTCCGGGCGCGCGACCACGGTCGGCGTACCTTTATCGAGATCTTCACGCAGATTGATGTGCAGCGGCATCTGGCCCAGCAGTTGGGTATGGTATTTCTCCGCCAGCTTCTCGGCGCCGCCGGTACCGAAGATAGGCTCGTGGTGGCCACAGTTGCTGCAAATATGCATGCTCATGTTTTCCACAATGCCCAACACCGGCACTTCGACCTTCTCGAACATCACGATGCCTTTTTTGGCGTCGATCAGCGCGATATCCTGCGGCGTAGTGACGACGACAGCCCCGGTCACCGGAATATTCTGCGCCAGCGTCAGCTGGATATCACCGGTGCCTGGCGGCATGTCGAGAACCAGATAGTCGAGATCGGGCCACAGGGTCTCCTGCAGCATCTGCATCAGCGCTTTACTGGCCATCGGGCCGCGCCAAACCATGGCGTTGTCGTCAGTCACCAGATAACCAATGGAGTTGGTCGCCAGACCGTGCGCCATAATCGGTGCCATATGGGTGCCGTCTGGAGACGTCGGACGCTGGTTTTCCGCGCCCAGCATATTCGGGATCGATGGGCCGTAGATATCGGCATCCAGAATGCCCACTTTCGCCCCTTCGGCAGCCAGCGCCAGCGCCAGGTTGACGGCGGTGGAGGATTTACCGACCCCGCCTTTGCCGGAGCTGACGGCAATAATGTTTTTCACGCCGTTAATGCCCGGCTGGTTTTTCACGCGCTTCAGCGTGGCGATGCTGTGCGACAGCTTCCAGTCGATGGCTTTCGCCCCAGTGACACGCAGCAATTCAGCGCTGGTTTGCTCTTTTAATTCTTCAAATGCGCTGTGCCAGACAAACGGCATCTGCAGTTCGATGTGCACGGTGTCGTCCAGCCAGGCGACATGATGCAGCGCTTTCAGCGTCGTTAAGTTGTGCTTCAGGGTGGGGTGCTGGAAGTTTGCCAGCGTACCGGCCACCATCGCACGTAGACGTTCAGGTGATTTGGCCTGGGATTCTGCGTTCATCCCGACTCCTTTTGTTGTTTTCAATTGCTTTCAGTACGCCTAAGTCTACCACAGCTACGGTCAAGCATGTATGGCGCACCCACTACCCTTTTGGTAATATCAAAACCCCTTTTTACAACAGAAGAAGTAATACCCACTATGACTCAAGTCGCGAAGAAGATTCTGGTAACGTGCGCGCTGCCGTACGCCAACGGCTCCATCCACCTCGGCCACATGCTGGAGCACATCCAGGCTGATGTCTGGGTCCGTTACCAGCGAATGCGCGGCCACGAGGTTAACTTCATCTGCGCGGACGATGCCCACGGCACGCCAATCATGCTGAAAGCGCAGCAGCTGGGCATTACCCCAGAGCAGATGATCGCCGAAATGAGTCAGGAGCATCAGACAGACTTTGCGGGCTTTAACATCAGCTATGACAACTACCACTCAACGCACAGCGACGAGAACCGCGAGCTGTCCGAGCTGATTTACGGTCGCCTGAAAGAGAACGGTTTTATTAAAAACCGCACCATCTCTCAGCTGTACGATCCGGAAAAAGGCATGTTCCTGCCGGACCGTTTCGTTAAAGGCACCTGCCCGAAATGTAAATCACCGGACCAGTACGGCGATAACTGCGAAGTGTGCGGCGCAACCTACAGCCCGACCGAGCTTATTGAGCCGAAATCCGTAGTATCTGGCGCGACCCCGGTGATGCGCGAGTCTGAGCACTTCTTCTTTGACCTGCCGTCCTTCAGCGAAATGCTGCAGGCGTGGACCCGCAGCGGCGCGCTGCAGGAGCAGGTCGCGAACAAAATGCAGGAATGGTTTGAATCCGGCCTGCAGCAGTGGGACATCTCCCGCGATGCGCCGTACTTCGGCTTTGAAATCCCGAACGCGCCGGGCAAATATTTCTACGTCTGGCTGGATGCGCCAATCGGCTACATGGGTTCTTTCAAGAACCTGTGCGATAAGCGCGGCGACACCACCAGCTTCGACGCCTACTGGAACAAAGACTCCGACGCCGAGCTGTATCACTTTATCGGTAAAGATATCGTCTATTTCCACAGCCTGTTCTGGCCGGCGATGCTGGAAGGCAGCAACTTCCGCAAACCGACCAACCTGTTCGTCCACGGCTATGTGACGGTCAACGGCGCGAAGATGTCCAAATCTCGCGGCACCTTCATTAAAGCCAGCACCTGGCTGAAACATTTCGATGCCGACAGCCTGCGTTACTACTACACCGCGAAGCTCTCTTCCCGCATCGACGATATCGACCTCAACCTGGAAGACTTTATCCAGCGCGTCAACGCCGACATCGTCAACAAGGTGGTCAACCTGGCTTCCCGTAACGCCGGCTTTATCGCTAAGCGTTTCGACGGCGTGCTGTCTGCTGAACTGGCTGACCCTGAGCTGTACAAAACCTTCACCGACGCGGCGGCCAGCATCGGCGAAGCGTGGGACAGCCGTGAATTCGGTAAAGCGATCCGTGAAATCATGGCGCTGGCCGATGTGGCGAACCGCTATGTTGATGAACAGGCTCCGTGGGTGGTGGCAAAACAGGAAGGCCGCGACGCCGACCTGCAGGCTATCTGCACCATGGGTCTGAACATGTTCCGCGTGCTGATGACCTGGCTGAAGCCGGTTCTGCCAGAACTGGCCGCGCGTACCGAAGCCTTCCTCAACGCTGAACTGAGCTGGGATGCGATCGACGCGCCGCTGGTGGGTCATAAGATCAACACCTTTAAGGCGCTGTATAACCGTATTGAAATGAAACAGGTGGAAGCGCTGGTGGAAGCGTCAAAAGAAGAAGTGAAAGCTGCCGCAGCGCCGGTAACCGGCCCGCTGGCGGATGACCCGATTCAGGAAACCATTACCTTTGACGATTTCGCCAAAGTTGACCTGCGCGTGGCGCTGATTGAAAACGCCGAGTTCGTGGAAGGTTCCGACAAACTGCTGCGTCTGACGCTGGATCTGGGCGGCGAGAAGCGCAACGTCTTCTCCGGCATCCGCTCCGCATACCCGGACCCGCAGCCGCTGATTGGCCGTCTGACCGTGATGGTGGCCAACCTGGCGCCGCGTAAAATGCGCTTCGGCATCTCGGAAGGGATGGTGATGGCCGCTGGCCCTGGCGGGAAAGATATCTTCCTGTTAAGCCCGGATGACGGGGCGAAACCAGGCCAGCAGGTGAAATAATCTGCATATAAAAACGCTGCTTCGGCAGCGTTTTTCTTTATGGATTCTGAAAATCTCACCTTCCTACCCTTTACTGTTCAGAATGCAATATCCGCAGTGTAGTATCTGATATCAATCAACTTTCAATTATTTGGCACAGCATGCACTCTAAACATACTATATCAATGGTAGCAGCCATCATCCTGATACTGACCTGCCTTTGCGGATGCGATAACACCGAAAAAAAGAAGGTTTTTGTAAATAAGATCAATAAGGTAGAAATCATCACCACGTTTATCTATAAGGGCGATAAAGTACTCAAGCAGATATCAAAAAATAGAATGTACTATTCTGACACCCCGAAAAAAAACAAAGAAGCATTCGCAAAAAGTTTAATACCACTCCAGCAAGAATACCGAAAAATTAAAGGGGTAGAGGATTCAATCGTATATTTCGATACTTATGCTGAAGAAACCGTCACCATGAATATGGATGAGCTCGATTTTGATATGCTAACGAAAATAACAGGAATTAGCGTTACAGGTACAAAAGGAACAGGGATTAGCATGAAAAAGATGCAGCAACAAATGGAAAATTCCGGTGCCATAGAAGTGAAATAAGACGATATTGTCGCTTCGATTAAATCTGCACTCACAAGCATCGTAGGACAGAGAAACTCCCCGCAGGCAAAGCGTTCGGGGTGCGGTCTTGATAGAGGCTGAAAAGCCTCTATCGTGAAACGCTCTTCATGGTGGAAGCTTTTTTTTTTGATGATTGAAAGGAACTCATATGCCGATAATAAAGAAGTTTATTGCGCTCTTAGTCACTGCATGGATGGTAGCAAATATATCGGCCTGTGACAGTAAAGAGGACATAGCCAAAAGCTTTGTCCAGAAAACCGCCGCCAGTAACCATCCACCACAAACAAAAACCTTCCGCCGAAAGGTCGGTGACTTAGATATTACTCTCACCTACCGCTATAAAGATGATGTTGTTCTGCAACAAGTCGCCGAAGATATAACCCCATACGACCTGTTGCAGGCTAAAAATAGAATGGAGGCAAAGGCCGTAATGGATAAAATCTCCGCCAGCTATATGCAGCTGCCCGGGGTCAGCCAAAAGGTGAAATTCCTGAATAACCGCGCGCATGAGTTTCTCACCATCGACTTTACGCAAGCCAGCATTCAACAACTCTGCACGCTAAAAGATATTTCTATCGGGATGATTATCACCGACTGTACGGTAGACTGGCTTACGATGACGAATGTTGAAAGGTTCTTGCGGGAGCAGGCGTTTAGCGAGGTGAAATAGTCAGCATTCCTCGACGGCGCAGCGCCGCCGGGAATCAGACAAGATTATTTCGCCGCGTGCTCGCGAATTGCCAGGCCGCGCAGGAAGTAGCGCAGGAACTGGTCGCCGCATTCACGGAAGTTTTTGTGGTCCGGCGCGCGCATCATGGCGGTGATTTCCGGCATCGATACGCGGAACTGCTGCTGCGTCAGGATCGCCAGAATATCATCGGTTTTCAGCGCAAAGGCGATGCGCAGCTTTTTCAGCACGATGTTGTTGTTAATACGGCGTTCTACCGCCAGCGCCGGGGCGGATTCATCGCGACCGCGTTTTTCGTAGATCAGGCCGTTCAGGAAGCACGACAGCATAATGTCCGGGCAACGTACGAAGCCTTCCTCATCCTCTTTGCGCAGCCACGGCACCAGCTGTTCAGCGGTGACTGCGGCTTCGCCCAGCGCGAAGATACGCACCAGATCGTTGTTGTTCATTTTCAGGATGTAGCGGACGCTGCGTAAAATATCGTTACTGACCATAGTGCCTTCGACGGTGATGATGAAAAAATTCGATGACCGATTCTACACGAATTACAGTCCCAGCGCCTCTTTCAGGCTCTTTAAATAGCGGCGGCTCACCGGCACGGTCTGGCCGTTACGCAGCAGCAGTTCGGCCTGGCCGTTATCCTCCAGGCGGATTTCTTTCAGATGCGCCATGTTCACCAGATGCTGGCGATGGCAGCGGATGAGCGGCGTGCGGCTCTCCAGCGTGCGCAGCGTCAGTTCGGTAAACCCCTCTTTACCCTCGCCGCTGGTGACATATACCCCGCTCATCCGGCTGCTGACAAACGCGACATCGTCCATTTGCAGCAGATAAATACGACTGTGCCCGGTACAAGGAATAAACTTCAGCGCCTGCTGGCCCTCGCTGAGCACCGAGACGTCCTGTGCCGCGCGTTCTTGCCGCAGGCGGGCGAGCGTTTTTTCCAGGCGTTTCTCTTCAATCGGCTTGAGCAGATAATCAAACGCATGCTCTTCAAACGCTTTAACCGCATATTCGTCAAAGGCGGTCAGAAACACGATGTATGGGCGATGTTCCGGATCAAGCATGCCGACCATTTCCAGGCCGCTGATGCGCGGCATCTGAATGTCCAGAAACAGCACGTCCGGACGCAGCCGGTGCACCGCACCGATAGCCTCCACCGCGTTGGCGCACTCGCCGACAATCTCCAGGTCCGTCTGGGTTTGCAGCAGCACGCGCAGGTTCTCACGCGCCAGCGGTTCATCATCGACAATCAGCACTTTAATCATGCGTTCTCCTCCAGAGGTAACCGCAGGGTAACACGGGTGAAACGGTCCGCTTCGCAGGCAACCGAGATACCGCAATCCTCGCCAAAGCGCATCTTGAGACGCTTATCCACCAGGCTCATACCCAACCCGCTGGATGGCGCATTGGGCTGATACAAACCGGCGTTATCTTCAATCTCGAGCAGCAGATGCTGCCCCTGCTGGCTGGCGCGTAGCGTAATTTCGCCGACGTCCATCAACTGCGAGGTGCCGTGTTTAATGGCGTTCTCCACGATAGGTTGCAGAGTAAATGCCGGAAGCTGCTGGTTTGACAGGGCATCGGGTATCTCCAGATGCACCTGCAGGCGCGACTGAAAACGCGCCTTCTCGATTTGCAGATAGGCGTTCACGTGTTCAATTTCATCGGCCAGAGTGACAATTTCCGACGGGCGCTTGAGGTTCTTGCGGAAAAAGGTCGACAGATACTGCACCAGCTGGCTGGCCTGCTCGCTATCGCGGCGAATCACCGCTTTCAGCGTATTCAGCGCGTTAAACAGAAAATGCGGGTTCACCTGCGCGTGCAGCAGCTTGATTTCCGACTGCGTCAGCAGCGCTTTTTGCCGCTCGTACTGCCCGGCCAGAATCTGCGCCGACAGCAGCTGCGCGATACCTTCTCCGAGCGTGCGGTTGATCGAGCTGAACAGCCGGTTTTTAGCTTCGTACAGCTTAATGGTGCCGATGACCCGCTGGTTTTCGCCGCGCAGCGGGATCACCAGCGTCGAACCCAGTTTGCAGTTGGGGTGAATGGAACAGCGGTACGGCACTTCGTTGCCATCGGCGTACACCACCTCGCCGGTCTCAATGGTTTTCTGCGTATAGCGCGAAGAGATCGGCTTGCCCGGCAGATGGTGGTCTTCGCCAATGCCGGTAAAGGCGAGCAATTTTTCCCGGTCGGTGATCGCCACCGCGCCGATGTCCAGCTCCTGAATCAGCACCTGCGCCACCTTCATGCTGTTTTCCTCGTTAAAGCCTTTGCGCAAAATCCCCTCGGTCGAGGCGGCGAGCTTCAGGGCGGTGGCCGAAAACGCCGAGGTATATTTCTCAAACATCGCCCGCTTATCCAGCAGGATGCGCATAAACAGGGCCGCGCCGACCGTGTTGGTCACCATCATCGGCGCGGCGATGCTTTGCACCAGATGCAGCGCGTCTTCAAACGGGCGCGCAATCAGCAGAATAATCAACATCTGCACCAGCTCGGCGACAAAGGTAATGGCCCCCGCCGTCCACGGACTGAAGACCTTATCCGGGCGGCCACGGCGAATCAGGATGCTGTGCACCAGGCCGCCCAGCAGCCCTTCCACCATGGTGGAGATCATACAGCTGAGCGCGGTCATCCCGCCCATTGAGTAGCGGTGCAGCCCGCCGGTCAGGCCGACCAGCCCACCGACCACCGGGCCACCCAGCAGGCCGCCCATCACGGCGCCAATGGCGCGGGTGTTGGCGATAGAGTCTTCAATATGCAGACCAAAATAGGTGCCGAGGATACAAAAAATGGAGAAGGTGACGTAGCACAACAGCTTGTGCGGCAGACGCACGGTGACCTGCATCAGGGGAATAAACAGCCGCGTCTTGCTCATCAGCCAGGCGATGACCAGAAAAACGCACATCTGCTGAAGCAGCAGCAACACCAGATTAAACTCGTACATACCCCAACACCACAGCAGAAATAAAACTGCGTAACATACACTTAGTCGGCATAACTTTCTTTGAAACATGGCAAAAAAAGTGCAAAAAATGCTACCGATCACATTTTACCCATTCCGTCCGGGAACGAAATGAATAAAAAACAACCGCAACAGGCCGCGACGGCAAACCCCGTCTAAAGTTAAATGGGGGACCGCATACCCGGAGGACAAGATGGCGCTTTACACGATTGGCGAAGTGGCTCAGCTCTGTGATATCAACCCGGTAACGCTGCGTGCCTGGCAGCGTCGCTACGCGCTGTTAAAACCGCAGCGCAGCGACGGCGGGCACCGCCTGTTTAACGATGCCGATATTGACCGCATTCGCGAAATCCAGCGTTGGATAGAAAACGGTGTTCAGGTCAGTAAAGTCAAAAACCTGCTGAGTGAGCCAAATGATGGCTGGCAGGAACAGCAGGAGGCTGCGCTACGCGACCTGCGTAGCGGCAACCTCACCCATCTGCGGCAATGGGTGAAAGAGCTGCGTCGCAGCCATAGCGCCCGAACCCTGGTCGATAATCTTTTCATCCCATTGCGTCAGCGGCTGCAAAGCGCACAGGTGGCGCTGCCGACTCTACTTGGCCTGCTGGATGGCGTACTGATTAACGATATTGCGCTCAGCCTCGCTTCTGCCCGACGTAAATCCGGGCCGCACGCGCTGGTGGTCGGCTGGAACGTCACCGATATCACCCGGCTGTGGCTGGAGGGCTGGGTGGCTTGTGAACAGGGATGGCGCGTCGACGTACTGGCCCACCCGCTCACCCAGATTCAGCCGGAGCTGTTCCCTGGCCAGACGCTGCTGATCTGGTGCGGCGCCGCCCCTGGCGCCCAACAGCTGCAGCAGCTCGCACGCTGGCAAGAGGATGGCGTGGCCTTCGCACTTCCTGCTAATTAATCGTTCGTTAACAGCTGAGCTTCGCGGTATAATCTTTTGGTTAACAAAAGGAGTACACAATGAAGTCAGCTAAATTCGCCGCGATCGTCCTTTTTGCCCTGATGGCTATCAGCGGTATCGGTGGCGTGATGCTCGCCGGCTACTCGTTTATTGTGCGCGGCGGTGTCGGCTGAGCCTTAGGCTTAGGCGCTCAAAGGCGCGGTCGACGATAATCGCCGCCAGCGCCACCAGAATCGCCCCCTGCACTACATAGGCCGTATTGAATCCACTCAGGCCGATGATAATTGGCGTGCCCAGCGTATTGGCCCCCACCGTCGACGCAATCGTCGCCGTGCCAATATTGACGATAACCGACGTGCGGATACCCGCCACGATCACCGGTGCCGCCAACGGCAGCTCGACTTTCCATAGCCGCTGCCCCCCCGTCATGCCCATTCCTTCCGCCACGCTCAGCGCCCCGACGGGTACCGACGCCAATCCGGCCAGCGTGCCTTGCAGCACCGGCAGAATCCCGTAGAGAATCAGCGCGACAATCGCCGGCTGTTCACCAAAGCCCATCACCGGCACCGCCAGCGCCAGAACCGCCACGGGCGGAAAGGTTTGCCCCATCGCCGCCAGCGTTTCCACCAACGGACGAAACTCGCGCCCCGCCGGACGCGTCACCAGCACGCCCGCGCCAACGCCAATCACAATCGCCGCCAGGCTGGAGATGACCACCAGCTTGCCGTGCGCCAGCGTCAGCGCAAGAAACCCCGCCTGCTGATACAGCGGGCGCGGTTGTTCCGGAAAAAGCGTGTGAAACAGCGGCTCGCTATACGGCAGGCCAATCAGCAGCGCGATAAACAGTGCCAGCAGCCATAGCAGCGGATCACGAAGGATGCGCATCGGCGGGCTCCTCACGCAGCAGGTCGGCAAAATGCAGCGCCCCGTATGCCACGCCTTTCGCGTTGACCACCGGCAACACCGTACGCCGCTGGGCCATAAACCCCGACAGCGCATCGCGCAGCGATAACGAATCGGCTATCGCTTCTCCTGTGACGCGTTCACCGTGGCGCACGTAGTCGGCCACCTGGCGTAACGACAGCAGGCGCACACCCAGTTCGCTGCGACCAAAAAAGGTGCGGACAAACTCATTGCCCGGCGCGCTGAGCATATGCAGCGGCGAGCCCTGCTGCACCACTTCACCGCCGTCGAGGAGAATCAGGTTATCCGCCAGGCGCAGCGCTTCATCAATATCATGCGTCACCAGCACGATGGTGCGCCCCAGCAGCCGGTGAATGCGGCGCATCTCCTGCTGCAACGCGCTACGGGTGACCGGGTCCAGCGCGCCGAAAGGTTCGTCCATCAGCAAAACGTCGGGATCGCCTGCCAACGCACGCGCCACGCCGACGCGCTGCTGCTGGCCGCCGGAAAGCTGATGCGGGTAGCGCCCACGCAGCGTGGCTTCCAGCCCGAGCAGGGCCATCAGTTCGTCGATACGCGCGTTCATTCTGGCCTTCGGCCATTTCAGCAGTTGCGGTACGGTGGCAATGTTCTGCGCGACCGTCCAGTGCGGAAACAGGCCAATCGATTGAATGGCGTACCCCATCCGTCGGCGCAGCGCCAGCAGCGGCTGCTCGCGGATATCCTGCCCGGCGAAGCGAATCATCCCGCTGTCCGGCTCCACCAGCCGATTAATCATCTTCAGGGTGGTCGATTTTCCCGAGCCGGAAGTGCCGATCAGCACCGAGAACGCGCCTTCCTCAAGGCGCAGTGACAGGTTTTTCACCGCCGGATGACCGCCGAATGTTTTATTGACCTGCGAAAATTCAATCACCGGCTTCTCCTTGAAGTAAGGTGGCGGCCAGACTCAGCAGCGCATCCAGGGTTACCGCCAGCGCAATCACCGGGATCACGCCCAATAGCACCAGATCCAGCGCGCTGCTGAGCAGCCCCTGAAACACCAGCGCGCCAAAACCACCTGCACCAATCAGCGCGGCGACCACCGCCATCCCCACGGTCTGTACCACCACCACCCGCAGGCTGCGTAGCAGCACGGGCAACGCCAGCGGTAGCTGCACGCGCAGAAAAATTTGACCTCGGCCCATGCCCATCGCCGCCGCGCTTTCCAGCACCTGCGGCGACACCTGCTGCATCCCGGCGACCACGCCACGCACCAGCGGCAACAGCGCGTAGAGCACCAGCGCAATCAGCGCGGGCGCCAGACCGGTTCCGGCCACGCCAAACGAAGCCAACCAGGGGAAGCGCTGAGCCAGCCCGGCCAGCGGCGCAATGAGCACGCCAAACAGCGCCACAGAAGGAATGGTTTGAATAATGTTCAGCACCGTGAAGACGCTCGACTGCCGTCGCGGATGACGCCAGCACGCCATCCCCAGCGGGACGCCAATCAGCAGCGCGGGCAGCAGCGTGCCCCACAACAGCGTCAGATGCTGGTACAGCGCGTCATTGAAGGTATCCTGGCGGTTGGCGTACTCTTTGAGTAGCGATAGCCCATCCAGCGCCCCGCTCGCAAGCAGCCAACATGGCAGCAGCCACAGTTGAACGTTAAGCAGCCATCGCCACGCCGCGCGAGCCGTGAGACGACGAATCGCATCGTTGGCGATAAGCAGCATCAGCAGTAACCACAGCCATAGCCCGCTGCCGGGCGAGGTACGCGCCAGCGGGCTGGCGCTTGCCGCAAGATGGTTGGCGGCCTCCCCTGCGGCCCATAGCAATAGCGTGAAGCCCGCCTGCGCCAACAGCAGAATAAGCAGGCCGGGAAAGCGGCCTGGCAGCCAGCATAAAATCCACAACGCCGCCGGTACCGCCAGCAGCGCCAGCGGCGAAAATGACCAAATTTGCCATAACCACAGGCCATTGCCCGAAACCAGCCGGTTCGGGGCAAAATTGGCAAACGGCAGCGCGCTGGCGGCCAACAGCATCAGTGCCAGCAGCGCCACCACGCGGTTAGAACAACGAGTCATGGGGGTAATCGGTTACTTCACCCACCCTTTTTCTTTCAGGTAGCCCGCCGCCACGCTTTTCGCATCCAGCCCTTCTACCGCAATTCTGGCGTTCAGCGTTTGCAGCGTTTTTTCATCCAGGCTGGCAAAGACCGGCTGTAGCCATTTTTCAATATCCGGATAGGCTTTCAGCACCGCTTCGCGCACCACCGGCGTGGGCGCATAGATAGGCTGCACGCCTTTCGGGTCGCTGAGGGTTTGCAATCCTAGCGCCGCCACGGGGCCGTCGGTGCCATAGGCCATCGCCACGTTCACGCCGGAAGTTTGCTGCGCGGCGGCTTTGATAGTCACCGCCGTATCGCCACCGGCCAGCGACAGCAGCTGATCCTGAGAGAGTTTAAAATCGTAGGCTTTTTCGAAGGCAGGCAGCGCGTCCGGGCGTTCGATAAATTCCGCCGAGGCCGCCAGCTTGAAGGTGCCGCCATCCTTGAGATAGCGGCTCAGATCGGCAAGCGAGGTGAGCTTATTTTTTTCGGCGACGTCTTTACGCACGGCGAGCGTCCAGGTGTTATTCGCTGGCGCGGGCGTCAGCCAGACCAGATGATTTTTCTGCGCGTCCAGCGCTTTCACCTTGTCATAGCCCGCTTTGGCGTTTTTCCACGCCGGGTCGTTTTCATCTTTGAAGAAGAAAGCGCCGTTACCGGTGTATTCCGGGTAGATATCCAGCGCGCCGGAAGTAATGGCCCCGCGCACCACCGGGGTGGTGCCCAGTTGAACTTTATTGACGGTGCTGACGCCGTGGCTTTCCAGCACCTGCAAAATCAGATTCCCGAGCAGCGCCCCTTCGGTGTCAATTTTTGATCCTACTTTCACCGGCTCGGCAGCCAGCGCCGGCAGGCTCACCGCGGCCAGCAATGCCAGCGTCCATCCCCTTGCAATCGTCATACGCTTTCCTCTTATTTTGCGCTCAATTAACAGGCGCTTAAGCAAAAAGCGTAGACGAAAATGGAGAATTCAGCCCTGTTCCGGCATTTTTAACGGGATCGTCAGCAAACTGGCGGCAAAATACAGCAGCGCAATCACCCACAATGTGCCTTCAACGCCCAGCGGATTCACGCACAGGGTCACGATAAACGGCCCGACGAAGTTGCTGAGGCCGGATCCGAGATTAAGGCAGGAGATCGCCGCGCCTTTGTTTTCCGGCAGCAGCGAAGGAATAAGCGCGCTCAACGGGCCAAACGCGCCAAGGCCGATGGCATAGATTGCCAGCGCGGCAATCAGCGCTGCGCTACTGTGGCCGAACAGTACCGGCGCGTAGCAGACCGCCAACGCCGCCAGCCCGCACAGCGTGCCGGCAAACCACACCACCGTGTTGCGCCAGCCAATGGTGTCGCCCAGCCAGCCGAAGAAGTAGTTGGCGAAGATATTGATCACATTCACCAATCCCCAGATGGTCAGCCACTCTTCAATGCTGAAGCCAAAGCGCGGTAGATACACCGGCATCAGGATCACCAGCGAGAATTTGCCGATATCATTGATGCTTTTCACCACCACGGCGATACGCATTTTCGGCTCACGAACCAGCACAATGAGGCCTTCCGCCAGCGCCTGGCCTACCGCCTGCCCCTGCTGCCATTGAGGCTTATCGCGGTTGAGGATCAGCGCACAGCCGCAGCCCGCCAGCACGAAAATAAAGCCGGACAGCAGCGTGGTCGTCTCCCCCAGCCGCGGGATCATAAACCCCGAGAACCACGGCCCGACGATGGTCATGCCGACGCCGAAGGCAATCCAGAACCAGGAAACGGCGCGCCCCAGAATGCGGCTTTCACAGCGCTGGTTAATCCACACCAGAAACGAATAGGCAAAGAGCGGATAAGCCATGCCGCGTACCGCGTAGCTCACCATCATCAGCGGATAGTTGCTATCTGGCAGCGCGACAAAGATAAACGGCACCGAACCGACAAAATAGAGAATCGTCGCCAGCCACATCAGGCGGCGTACGCCCAGTACGCCCGCGCCTATTCCGGAAAACCAGGAGATCGCCGCCACGCACAGGCCAAAGACCGAAGACAGCAGGCTGATGTGCACCGCATCGAGGCCGCGCTGTTGTAGCAGTGAGGCCAGCCAGCTTTGTTCAATGGTGGCGCCGGTAATAAACAGAAAGACGCCGACAAATCCCCACACCAGCTCGCGCGGCAGGCCCAGACGCGCCCAGATACCCTGTTGAATATATAAACTTTGATCGGTCATTTCCGTTATCCAAAAAAATGTCCCAGCCGTAGCTGGGGGTTGTGCGATTTGTTTCCCGGCGGCGCTTCGCCTGGCCGGGCTACTGGTGCCTATTCGTAGCCCGGCCAGGCGAAGCGCCGCCGGGTTCTACACCTATGCGTTTTTCAACTGCGCTAGCTGCTGCTGTTTCGCTTTCAACAGGCTGCGGTTGACGTGCCCGACGGTGTTATCGCCCCAGCACTGGTCATACGGCATCCCGGTCAGGCTTTCGATAACCGCTTTGGTGTCGGCGGTGACCGTGGCTTTGCTGCCGCCTTGCTTCAGGCGCGCCACTTCTTCGTTCAGCACCGCGTGAGTACGGCTGTTCACTTTGAACTGGAAGGCCGACCAGATGCCCCACAGGGTGAGAATCACCGGCAGCACGATCATGATGGCGAGGATCATGTTGATCGCCGACTGCGGCTGGCTGCTGTGCCCGGTAATAAAGCCGGACATTTGCAGCGCGACGCCTACGAGGAAGATGGAGAATGCCTGGGAGGCTTTACGCAGCAGGCTCATAAAGCCCGCGAAGATCCCTTCACGACGGTTGCAGGTCAGAATCTCATCCACGTCGGCCACGAAGGTGTAGTTGTTCCACGGAATGGAGTAGATACCGCCGCGCGCCAGCCCCGCCACGCCCGCCGCCAGATACAGCAGCGACATGCTGGTGGAGCCATAGACGTAGGTCAGCGCAAACAGCACAAAGGCCACCAGTGCCATCAGTGCCTGGGTAGCAAACGCCCGGGACGGGGAGTAACGCAGCGTCAGCCAGGTCGCCACGCCGACGCCGAAGAACTGCAGACCGTTAATCACGCTCAACAGGTTACTGGCCACCACTGACGAGGTCGCCAGCGCAAAGACCACAAAGTAGGTAAAGACGGAGTTGAAGATATCCTGCGCGACTGAACCGCCAAGGTACATGCCGAGGTGGGAGCGGAAGGTTTTGATCTTCAGCGTAGAGACAAAATCGTAGTAAATATCGAACAGGCGTTTTGCCAGCGGCTGCTTCTCTTGATGCTCGACGTTGCGCTCGCTCTGCTCAATCTCTTCAAGTGAACGCTCCCAGGTGCCGAAGTAGACGAAGAACAGCACCACCATAAAGGCGACGGTGAAAATCGCCCCGGCGTAGAAGAAGGAGATGGAGGAGTCAGAACCAAAGTAAGCCAGCAGGCGGCCCGGCAGGAACGCGGCGGTGAAGCCGGCGAACTGGGCAATGTACATACGCGCGCTGGTCAGCTTCGAGCGTTTGGTAAAGTCGGAGGTCATCTCCGCCGACAGCGTGTCGTACGGGATCATAATCATCGAGTAGACGATTTCAAACAAGATATACGCAAGCAGGTAGATCCAGTAGTTGAAACCCTGAACCCACAGCAGGCTGTAGACCGCCACCAGCGGAATGCTCAGCAGCAGAAAGAAGCGGCGGCGACCAAAACGACGGCCAAGGCGCGTTTTGTGGAAGTTATCGGAAATGTACCCCATGCACGGGCACATGATAACGTCGACGATACGCGCCACCGCAAACAGCGAGCCTGCCTCAATGGGCGTCAGGCCGCAGAAGGTAGTCAGGAAGAACAGCAGCCAGGCGCTCACCAGAGTAAACGCACCTGAACCGATCACATCCGCAAGACCGAAGCAGATGTAGTTGTGGAGTTTTATCTCCCGCACTTTTTTTATCATTTTCCATCCCCTTGAACAGTACAGAACGGCGAGGCGAAAGCCGCGCCGTCATCAAATAGCTTCAGGCGTCGGCGTTTTCCTGCACGATGGCGTTGATGTTCCATCCCTGCGGTAACGGCGAGGGGCGACGTATACGCGTGTCGTGAAGCGTCAGGTCTTGCACTCCGTTGGCGTAGAACGCCGGTAGGCCGCCAGGATAGGCATCGACGCCCCAGGCGCGGCCGGTTTGCGGGTTTACGCGGTAGGCGTTATCAAGCCCCATGCCGGTTGGGCTCGCCGGGTTACACGGTGGGCGAATGTCATAGCAGCCCTGCTCGTCAGAGGGGCCGGAAAGCTGCTGTAACGACAGCCCGTTGAAGGTAACGTGACGAATATCGCCCGGCGTTTCAGCGTGCAGGTTGATGGCTCCTTCGCTCACGCCGGAGAGCTGGCTAAAGGTGATGTCTTCGACCTTGCCCGGCTCAACCTGCGGGTCACGATGGCGCACCGAGATAAAGACCGGATCGGCTTTTCCCCAGTGACACGGGTGACCGTGGCGGCAGTCGAACAGAATGTTGCTGAAAATCATCTGGCTGAACTGGCCGCCGTCGCGGGAGACCAGGCCGATGCCGCGATTGGACTCAAAGATTGAGCAGTTGTGCACCGCGATATGGCTGATATCGGCGAAGGTTTCGGTGCCGATTTTGATGGCGCAACTTTTCGAGCGGATCAGGCAATTACTCACCACCACGTGACGGGTCGCCTGCTGGAGTTCCTGCGGCTTGCGGGTCGTTTTGATACAGATGCCATCATCGGCAGCGCTGAAGTAGCTATCGCTAATGTGCACATGCTGGCAGCTGTCGATATCCAGCGCATCGGTGTTGGACAGCTCCAGATCGTTATCGATGGTCAGATTTTGGATGAATACCTGATTGCAGCTCACCAGATGCGCGGTCCACATCGGCGAATCGCTGATGGTGATATCACGAATGCGCACCTGCTGGCAGCCTTCCAGCACCAGCATGCGCGGGCGCCTGGTTTTCGGCTGGCGATAACCCTGCTCGTCGGCGCGCTCCGCGAACCAGGCGCTCGCGCCCCCCGCCAGACAGCCTTCGCCGCTCAGCGTAATGTGATGAGCGTTGCGCGCATAAATCAGCGCCATACGGGAGAGTTCAGCAACGGTTTGCGTCAACTCCGCCGGATAATCCTCAGCGTTCGGGCTGGCCAGCAAACGCGCGCCGGCCTCCAGATGCAGGGTAAAGTTTGACGGTAGAATCAGCGTGCCGGTCATCCAGTCGCCCGCCGACACCACCAGCGTGCCGCCGCCTGCGCGGTCAATTTCGTCAATCAGCTGCTGCAGCTGAGCGGTCAGCGGCGTTTTACCGCTGCGGTCGAGGGAGGTGTTATGCAGTGAAATCTTCATGTGGCTACCTGCGAATGTTGAGATAGCTGCATTTAACGCGGATTCGCCGCGCCTCTCGCGGGGCAGAAGCGGGCTTTTTTACGTATTAGTGAATGGGGTCACGCCTGTTATGGCCCCCGGTCATCGCTTTTGAGCAAGCGCACAAAATGGCGAGGCGGTGGGATTTGATGGGTGACGGGGGTCACATATTGGTGGCGTTTGGCGGGAGAAAAGCGGTGGTTTGGCGCAGAACAGGGTGGAATGGTGGATAAATTGCGATGAAGATCACGAAGCGATACAGGAGTCAGGATTGGGGGATTGCTCCCCCTCACCCGTGCCGGATGGCGCTGCGCTTATCCGGCCTACAACGTATCGAGTAGGCCGGATAAGGCGTAGCCGCCATCCGGCTTTGTCTTACAGCAGCTCGAACTCGCCCTGCTTCACACGGGCCGAATCCACGCCGATAAAGACGTTAAACTTGCCCGGCTCCGCCGCATACTTCATCTGCTGGTTCCAGAATTTCAGCGCGTTAACGTCAATCGGGAAGCTGACGGTCTGAGTTTCACCCGGTTTCAGCGTCACCTTCTCAAAGCCTTTCAGCTGTTTCACCGGGCGACTCATCGACGCGGTCACGTCCTGCAGGTACATCTGAATCACCGTCGCCCCTTCACGTTTGCCGGTGTTGGTCACCTGCACGCTGGCGGTCACGCTGCCGTCAGCCTTCATGGTCGGTGCGGACATTTTCACGTCTGAGACCGAGAAGGTGGTGTAGCTCAGACCGTAGCCGAACGGATACAGCGGGCCGTTGGCTTCGTCAAAGTAACGCGAGGTGTACTTGTTTGGCTTGTCGGCGTTGTATGGGCGCCCGGTGTTCAGGTGGCTGTAATACTGCGGAATCTGCCCCACGGAGCGCGGGAAGGACATCGGCAGCTTACCGGATGGGTTGTAGTCGCCAAACAGCACGTCGGCGATGGCGTTACCGCCTTCCGTACCCGCGAACCAGGTTTCCAGAATAGCGTCGGCCTGCTGGTCCTCTTTCACCAGCGTCAGCGGGCGACCGTTCATCAGCACCAGGACCAGCGGTTTGCCGGTGGCTTTCAGCGCGGCAATCAAGTCCTGCTGGCTTTGTGGAATAGCGATTTCAGTACGGCTGGAGGCCTCGTGTGCCATACCCTGCGCCTCGCCCACCACCGCCACGACCACGTCAGACTGCTTCGCTGCGGCAACCGCTTCATCAATCATCGCCTGCGGCGAGCGTGGGTCAACCTTCACCGCCTCTTCGTACAGGTTCAGGAAGTCGATGATGCCTTTGTCATTGGTGACGTTCGCGCCTTTGGCGTACAGCACTTTGCCCTCGCCGCCCATCACGTTTTTAATTCCGGTCAGTACGGTCACGGACTGTCCGGCCACGCCTGCGGCAGACCAGCTCCCCATCACGTCACGCTGGCTGTCGGCCAACGGCCCCACCACCGCCACGGTGGCATTTTTCTTCAATGGCAGCGTTTCAAGACGGTTTTTCAACAGCACCAGACTCTGGCGCGCGACCTCGCGGGCTTCGGCGCGATGCAGGCGACTTTCGGCGTTCGTATCCTGCGGATCGGATGCTTTCGGCCCCAGATGGCTGTACGGATCGTTAAACAGACCCATATCGTATTTGACGTTCAGCACGTGGCGGGTAGCGTCGTCCAGTTCAGCCATCGTCACCTTGCCGGACTTCACCAGCCCAGGCAGATACTTGCTGTAGTATTCATCGCTCATGCTCATATCGATACCGGCCTTCAACGCCACGCGTACGGCATCTTCCGGGTCGGCGGCAACGCCGTGTTTAATCAGCTCTTTAATCGCCCCGTGGTCGGAGACGGTGATCCCTTTGAAGCCCCACTGGTTGCGCAGCACGTCTTTCAGCAGCCAGGTGTCGGACGTCGCCGGGGTGCCGTTCAGCGAGTTCAGGCCGATCATCACCGCGCCGCTGCCCGCATCCAGCCCCGCTTTGTACGGCGGCATATAGTCGTTGAACAGACGCTGCGGGCTCATATCGACGGTGTTGTACTCTTTACCCCCTTCCACCGCACCATAGGCGGCGAAGTGTTTGACGCTGGTCATCACCGAGTAGCGATCCGCCGGGCTTTTCCCCTGCATCGCTTCCACCATGTTTTCACCCATCACGGCGGTTAAATAAGTGTCTTCACCAAACCCTTCGGAAGCGCGGCCCCAGCGCGGATCGCGCGAGACGTCCACCATCGGCGCCCAGGTCATATTCAGGCCGTCATCCGCCGCTTCATAGGCCGAAATGCGGCCCACGGTTTTCACCGCGTCGAGGTTGAAGGTAGAGGCCAGCCCAAGGCTAATCGGGAACACGGTACGCTGACCGTGCACCACGTCGTAGGCAAAGAACAGCGGAATTTTCAGGCGACTGAGGGACATCACCTGATCCTGCATCGCACGGATATCCTGGCGGGTCACGGTATTGAAAATCGCGCCGACCTGACCGTCTTTGATCATCTCGCGAATGGCTTCTTTCGGGTTGTCCGGCCCGACGCTAATCAGGCGCAGCTGGCCAATTTTTTCATCGACCGTCATTTTTTTCAGCAGCTCGGTCACGAACGCATCCCGCGCCTGCGGCGTCAGCGGATGGTTACCGAACAAATCCTCCGCCAGAGCGGGTTGCAGCGCCAGGCTCACGGCGACGCCAACAGAAAATAGCCATTTCATATTTTTGTAGTCTCTTGTATCCATGCCGGGGAGAGCGGCTGAGAGTCGATGAAAAGCCGCAGTTTGCCATAAAGGTAAAGGAGCGCGGAATAGAAAGCTAAGGTTATTCTCTGATTTTTAGAAACATTCACTCCCCCAATGATCATACAAAGCGCTATTCTTAGAGACGACAATTTGTCCCACCACAAGGAGTGGAGAATGGCTTCTCAAACTACAAATGATAATAACGTGCTGATTAACGAACTCTCGCGCCTGGTTGGTCACGCTCACCTGCTCACCGACCCGGCCAAAACCGCCCGCTACCGTAAAGGCTTCCGTTCCGGGCACGGCGATGCGCTAGCCGTGGTGTTCCCCGGCTCGCTGTTGGAGCTATGGCGCGTGCTAAACGCCTGCGTCAATGCGGACAAAATTATTCTGATGCAGGCCGCCAATACCGGCCTGACAGAAGGCTCAACGCCCAGCGGTAACGACTACGACCGCGATATCGTCATTATTAGCACCCTGCGCCTCGATAAACTGCATCTGCTGGATAAAGGTGAGCAGGTGCTGGCCTGGCCGGGTACCACGCTGTATTCACTGGAAAAAGCCCTCAAGCCGCTGGGCCGCGAGCCGCATTCAGTGATTGGCTCCTCCTGCATTGGCGCGTCGGTGATCGGCGGGATCTGCAATAACTCCGGCGGTTCGCTGGTGCAGCGCGGCCCGGCGTACACCGAGATGTCGCTGTTTGCGCGCATTGATGAAAACGGCAAGTTGACGCTGGTTAACCATCTGGGCATCGATCTGGGCGAAACCCCGGAGCAGATCCTCAGCAAACTTGATGACGATCGCGTGAAGGATAGCGATGTGCGTCACGATGGCCGTCACGCTCACGATCATGACTACGTTAACCGCGTGCGCGACGTCAACGCCGATACCCCGGCGCGCTACAACGCCGACCCGGAGCGTCTGTTTGAATCTTCCGGCTGCGCGGGCAAGCTGGCGGTATTCGCCGCGCGTCTCGACACCTTCCCGGCGGAAAAACGTCAGCAGGTGTTCTACATCGGGACTAACCAGCCGGACGTGCTGACGGAAATTCGCCGTCATATTCTGGCCGAATTTAACAACCTGCCGGTGGCGGGCGAGTATATGCACCGCGATATTTACGATATCGCCGAGCAGTACGGTAAAGACACTTTCCTGATGATCGATAAGCTCGGCACCGACAAAATGCCGTTCTTCTTCACCATGAAGGGCCGCGCCGACG
>ERZ1026892.142-NODE-142-length-34770-cov-10.318047_pt1 | contig 34770 bp, 63 predicted proteins | sample MGYA00380176_ERZ1026892 | MGnify/ENA primary metagenome ERZ1026892 (study PRJEB33269, sample SAMEA4719812) | human gut metagenome | biome: human-associated habitat; feature: organic feature; material: feces | place: Cameroon | collected 2013-10 ... | reverse complement strand
TTGTTGTATCTTTGTAGTGTAAATAATAAATATAGTATTCACTTTAAAAATAAAGATTATGAAGAATTTAGTTTATGCTCGCTTTGAGGAAATGACAGTTAATGAAGTTTCAGAGCTTATGAGAATAGCATCAGGAAAGATGGCAATCAAAGTAGCTTCAGTTGCTCCTACATTGTTCCGAGTTTCAGCATATGGCATCTTTGATGGAGATGCAGAGGACTGGGGCTTCGAAAGTGCAGATTGCGGAATGTTCCAGGGAGAAGAGGAGTTCGAGGCAACCAAGAAGTTGTACGAGACCACCATCGCTTAAATAGCAAGCAAACATTCGTTGAACCAATTAAGGATAAAGATTATGAAGACAAAAGTAAATTCGCTTAGCGAAAAGCAAAGAAAGACGTGGGAAATAATTCGAGAGGCATTGAATTATAAAGACACAGATGAGGACTTTAACGAATTTAAGGAAGAGGCAGAAGGCCTGCTTGCAGACGATGAGGAAGACTTCTATGTGACATACAATAGTATGAATGGAATCAATGCTTCTGATGTGATATACCTCATTTACGCATAGTAATCACCAGTTATTCATAAAGCTATGGAAGAATCATTATCAGAGTACATGCTTCGCAGATTCCGTTCTGCCTACCCATCAGTTCCTATTACACTTTCAAAAGTCAAGGCTTATCTTGACACGGTTGATGATTGGAGAGAGTTGGACGATAGCCATTTGGCATTATTATACAATTTTAATCTTAAAAAATAGAAAGGGAACAATTATGAGAAATTCAAATTTCAATCTTATCAAGTCTTTGGGTCATGTTGGTGACAGCGAAGAAGAACACAAACTTTTAATGATGGAGGGTTATAAGAAATGAAGAATATTTATCATATACATCAGTCTTCTAATTCCTATTGGGAAAGCCATTGGACAGATACAGATTACTATCTTTGTGACACGGAAGAGGAATATCAACAGAAGTTGGCTGAATACAAAAAGAAACGAGAAGATATAATTTCTCGTTATGAAGCTAACAAATCCGACATGTCAGCAGAATACTGTTATTACAATTTTTGCTTTCATGAAGAAGGCAAGATACACGCTAATGAATATTATTACGCACATGAATGGTGCGGAAAAGAGTTCGATGCCTACGGATTTGGTTGGCATGAGAACTTAGAGAGAAGTACTCATTATAAATATTTTCTGAAGCCAGATTCTGTACATAACGAGAACGTCAGTTCCGCTGTAGGACGTTTTACCGGCTACGGAAGCTAACAAGTATAGAGATGAGGCATGGATTTTTTAACAAAACATCACAAATACAAATAGCACAAAACAAATATGGATTCAATACTTTACACTACGGATGGAGAGCGAAGAAAAGTAACCCCATCCAATGGCACAGACTTTTCCTTAGAAGAACTTCAAGGATTTGTTGGTGGCTACATTGAGATTATCAGACTCGGAGACAACAGACTTGTAATAGTCAATGAAGAAGGGAAAATATTGGGTCTTCCAAAGAACACCTTTGTAACAAAGATTATCCAGTCTGCAGGTAGACAAGACATCATTGTCGGAAACGTTTTAATATGCGATCTAGATAAAGTAAAATAAAGCTATAAGCTAGAAAGGATTTGATTATGAAAAGGTATGAAGTTGAAATCGTAGAGAAAATCACCTACAAGGTATCGCTAGACGCAGCATCATCCGAAGACGCAGAGAATGCCGCAAGACGTTTGTACGATTTGGGTTGTTTGGAGAATGGCGAGTTGGAAAGTGTTATATTTGATGTAGAAGAGAAGGAGGGCGAGTAATATGAAGAAACAGAAAGAAATTATAGAGCCCATACCCATATAAAAAACAGAAGAGCTTATCCTCACGGACGAGCTCGTTCTTATGCAAATAATAAATTTCACTTTAAATTCAAAATTATGAACTGCCTTTCGGCGGGACACAAAATTAAATCAAAATCAAATTTAATACTGCAAAGTTAATCAAAAATACCGAGAAAAACAAGTTTTTTATCATAAAAAGAAAAATAACTTATCAAAAACTTGCATAGAATTGTATTTTTGATTATCTTTGCAACTAAATTACAAGTTTTACCATGATAAGGGAAACATGGTATTGATGCAAATAATAGATTGACACTAGACAAGATTATGAAGATAAATGAAATCATAGAAGAAAGAATGCACTATCGAGGTGTTAACCAAACGATGGTTTGCAAGGAATGTGGGCTGATTGTTCAGAATTTCAACGCATTTCTGAAAGGTAGACGCTGTCTGGCAATAGAAAGCCTAATCAAAGTAATGAAGCATTTGAATATGGCTTTCAGTAAAGAAGGTTCTGTATTCTCCCCCAACCTCATAGAAGACAAAGTCAAGATAAGCCTAAAGGGAAGTGAGGTTAAAATGGTAACTATCGCCAAGAGTATAAACGTAAGCGGTAGTACCCTATCTACTATAGTAAACGGAAAAAGAAAGATGTCGTCAAAGGTGCTGTATGCTCTGATTGACTATTTCGGAATTGAAGTCGTAACAATTAAATAAAAACATCATGACACAACAAAGTAACGATATTGGGACTAAGAAACGTGACAACATCAATGTTTCGTCAGAGAATTGGGAATTTGATGAAGACGTAGCCGAAGTATTTACAGACATGCTGGAGCGCTCTATACCGGACTATCACACGATGCGTAAGCTTGTGGATCAGGTTGCAGAGCACTTCATTAAGCCAAACACCCGATTCGTTGATTTGGGATGTGCCAATGGTCTATCAGCAGAGGGCATCATAGCAAACCATTATAAGGATGTTATCTCTTATCTGAGCGATGTAAGCGAACCTATGCTAGCAAAATGCAGAGAACGCTACAAAAAACAGATAGAAGACGGTTATGTGCATGTCATAAGACTTGACCTAACGAAACACCCTATAGGATATGGTTGTTTCTGTAATGGATGCTCTGTTATCTTATCATGCCTCACATTGCAGTTTATACCGGTAGAATACCGCCAAGGGATAATCGAAAGCATTTATAGCAGTCTTGACAAAGGTGGTGCTTTTATCTTGGTAGAAAAAGTTTTGGGTAATTCGTCAGAGATTGGAAACATCTTCACTTCCATTTACTACAACATGAAACGAGAGAACCAATATACGGAAGAGCAGATAGCAAGCAAGCGCAAGTCCTTGGAAGGTGTACTCTGCCCTCTCACAGAAGAAATGAACATCAGCATGTTAAAGATGGCAGGTTTTCGGAAGATTGATACCTTTTGGAAGCATCTTAACTTTTGTGGAATCATAGCAATTAAAGATTAATAATATGGCAACAAAGAAGAAAATAAAAGTAACACAACTGAAAGTGAACCCTGAGAATCCACGAACAATCAGTGAGTTCATGATGGGCAAACTCACAGAGAGCCTTCTTGTATTTCCAAAGATGTTAGAGCTTCGCCCTATCATCGTTAACAAGAACAAGGTAGCTCTCGGTGGCAATCAGCGTCTCCAAGTTCTATTAAACATTCTCAACATGGAAGATGTAGAGATTGAGGAATACTTGGAAAATCAGTCAAAATATCGCCTAGCTCCCGAAGAGAAACAGAACGAGCTGAAATCTTTTTGGAATAGCTGGAAGAACAACCCTGTCGTACCGGCTAAGATAGCCGATGATATGACACCGGAAGAGGAAAAGGAGTTTCTTGCTAAAGACAATCTCCATTATGGAGAGGATGATGTCGAAGTGCTCAAAAAGGAGTATGACCGTAATGATATAGAGGAATATGTAGGCTCTGTACCTTGGAATCTGTATGATTATGACGATAACAAGATTAATGATGCGGAAGTAGACACTACGGTTGTTCGCTCAAAATCATTTAAGTGTGGATATATAGAAGTAACTATTACCGATGAAGAGTACAAAATGCTCGATGATGCACTTACAGATTATTGTGAGCAGAATTTTGGAAGTGGTGACGGATTTCTCTCATACTTGTTAGGAATTGAATATAAAGCTGATAATAAAGAAAAAACTGAGGAGGAAGAATAATGAAGATAAATATAACTGAACTGATTGCTAATCCTAATAATCCAAGAAAGATTAGTAAAGATAAGAAAGCGCGTCTAAAGCAGAGTATTCTTCTGTTCCCAAAGATGCTTTACTATCGTGACATTACCATTAATAAGGAGAATATGGTACTTGGAGGTAACCAACGTACAGATATTCTTAAGGAGATTTTAAAAAGTTCTCCTATGGATTGGATTTTGACAATGTCGGAAAACGAAAAGTGGAAGCTGCTTTCTCCATCGCAGCAAGAGCAAGCTGTTGACTACTGGAAGGAATGGGTGAAAGACCCGGTTGTCGAGGTGTCCGTAGCAGAAAACTTAACAGAGAAAGAGGAAAAGGAGTACATATTTAAAGACAACGAAGAATATGGAGAATATGATTTCGATCGTCTCACTAAAATGTATGACCAAATCAATCTTGTAAACTTTGGCTTTGACGAAGGCTTATTTTATGATGCTTCTGAAGACGATACAGTTGTAAAAAAGAACAAGCTATCAAAGAGTGCAAAGAAAATCAATGTATTGATGTTCGGAAAGAATTCTGTAGCAGTTACCAAAAATGAATATGCAGAACTTGTAGAACAATATGAGAATTATGTAGATGAAATTGGAGTAGACTTCGGTTTCATAAAGTTTTTGTTTAACAAACTTAATCAGGAATAATTATGGAGATTATCAAGATTTCAGACATCAAGCCTGCAGCTTACAATCCACGAAAGTTAAGCCAAGAGGCTTTCGTAAATCTGCAAGGCAGTCTTAACGACCTCGGCTTTATTCTGCCGATTATCGTGAATCGTGACAACAAGACCATTGTTGCCGGCCACCAGCGTACAAAAGCTGCAACAGCTATTGGTATTCATGAAGTACCAGCCTATTTCGTATCGGGAGTACAGCTCGTAGACGAGATTCTTTTCAATCAAGTTCATAACGGAATCGAAAGTGAACCAAAAGAAAAAGGTTCGTATAAAGGCAACCTGGAAGTCGGAAAATTCTACGATGATATTTCCAATAAAGATTTTGACATACCAAACAGCGGAGCATCATACGTTAAGGATATGTGTATGCTTATCACCCGTTATGGTGATGCACTTAGTGCTATTATTTGTGACGGTCAAGTTGTTTTTGGAAATAATTATGTAAGAGCAGCCCAAATCCTCGATATTCCAGTGCATGGCTATATCTTGGATAAAAAGTACTTGGAAAAGTACAATTTTTATTTCTCGAAGGATTATGGCGTTTACAGCTATGACCATCTTGACCGTGAAGATTTTGTTCAAGGATTAGCTCAACCTCCAAGAGCAGCCGGTATGGAGTGGTCAACCCTATATCGCGTGGCAACTAAATGGATTCTAAAGGATCAAAAAGATGTTTCTGTATTTGATTTTGGTTGCGGTAAAGCTATGTGTGTCGACAAGCTCAAGAAGAAATATGGCTATAAGAATGCAATAGGCTTAGAGTTTTTCAATCATAACCGCAATGGTATCAGCGTGGAGAAGGGGCAAGAGATGATAACCAAACTTATCAATTTTGTCAAAAAGAACGGAAAATTTGATTATTGCATAGCAGAAAGCGTTATCAATTCCGTAAATTGCGTTGAAGCCGAGCGTTCGGTTATTGCTATTCTCATGTTGTTCTGTAAGCCGGGAGGTAAGATTTTCTTCTGCGGCCGAAGCAAGGAGACAATCCTTAGTTTAATGACACAGAAGAGAAATACAACAGATGAAATGTTCTCGGCTCGTTTTCTTGACGAAAATGGTTTAACAGCGATAATGGTAGAAGGTCAGTGGTTTTATCAGAAATTCCATTCCAAAGAGGATGTGCAGAAACTAATCGATGATTTTGGATTTAAGGTATTCTATTCTGACAGAGATTCATATTGGCGACTCGGAGTCGAAAAAACAAGAGAGTTGAGTGACGAAGAATACATGGCAGCCATTGATTACGAGTTCAATATGAAGTTACCTAACAACCAACGTTATCATCGTCATAATGATGTCCGTGAGTTGTTCGGATTCCCGACAATTGAGGACAAAGAAAAATAGCGAAAAACTTTCATCTTTGATGAAAAAACTTTGCTAAATATTTGCATATTTGATAATTATTTTGTATCTTTGTAGTGTAAATAATAAATATAGCAACACTTTAAAAAGATTCAAGATTATGACATATGAAATTCAAAAATACGAGCAAGCTATCCTGCGAGAAATCAAGAACAAAGAGATTTTGGATGAGCTAGAGAAGAAGTCTGATATGGAGTATCAGAACTATCTAAACGAATGCACAAAGAAAATTAATAAGTTCTTGGAGCAGAAAGGCTCTGATGCAAGATATGACGTAGTGTATGGTGAAGGTTACGATTACTTTGCCACTCGCAATCTTGAGGAAGGTAGCAAGATGCAAGAAGAATTCTTTGATTTTGCTGACAACAAGTTGTCTCGCTTTGTAGGTAAAGTGAAGATTCCTCATGAGTTGTATCATAGCAGTCTAACAGATTTTGACTTACCGCTTGATCTGAACAGAGAAGATTTCTCGTCAGACAAGTATTACAAGATTTACAAATTTCACGTTCATTGTATACTGAGTGACCGAGATTAATAACATTAAAAGAGTTACGGATATGGTAGTTATCAAATATTTTAGACCAAAAAGGAACTATAGGTACCTTTGGTTAAAACTCGTTAGAGATATAGACCTAAGCCAGCATTGTACAAAATGTCTGATTGGTAAATTCGACAGAAGAATATGGGGTGGTACACCACTTAACCCAAACAGAGAATTAAAACTTGAAGAATCTAGACTTTATTATCTGTGTGGCGTTTGTGAAGATTGGATATGGTCTCATAACCTTCATGTTGCTTTTGCCCCAGCTTTTGGGCACGAAATCAATATTGATAACGAGTATTGTACTCTAAGAATAGAAAACGCTCGCAGAATCGATATTACAGATGAGTATATTGATTGGAATTTGCCACAAGCAAAGAAGCGGGAGTTTAATACGTGTAGGAACTGGTGGTTTGCCAACATGATAAATGCTGGTGCCATCAATGGCATAAAACCACCGGTTCACTATAAACAATTAAATATGTTTGATATATGAAATTATTAAAACCATCTATAGATGAATTTCGTGAAGTAATGGAGGAAGCACACGGCAACATGTCGGATGCGGCCAAAATACTTCATGTTACAAGACAAACCATATATAATTGGTGTAATGGGGAACCAGAATTCAAAGAAATCGTACAGGAACACCGCAAACGTTTGTTTGATGAATGTCTTGGTCAAGCAAGAATACTCGCTTTAGGTCTTCCAAAAGTCGAGAACGGAAAACTTGTCGGATGGATTGAGAAACCAGACGGCCAGATGCTCCGTTACTTCCTGCAGACCCTAGGAAAGGACGAAGGCTTCGGTACCTCTGTAGACATCACATCGGGTGGCGAGGCTTTACCTCAGGTTATCAACTTGATTTGTGACACGAAAGCTTCTGGACCGTCTGCGCCACAAAGTAAAGATGGAGAATAAGATATACGTAACGGAAAACAGAACAGATTACGAGCTGCGTTTCGGTAATAGTACCTTACTCGTTCGCTTTGTGAAAAAGATACCGAGTGCAGAGTTCGACATGAAATCAGGCTGCTGGCATATTCAAAAGACAGACAAGCTTCTTATGGATGCTTTCTGTTATTATGCCAAAAGCCGTTTCATTGTTTCAGACGTTGTTCATCTTAGCGACCCATCAGAGGCAGAGGGTATTGCAGATAGAATGCCTACGTTGCGATACCCTCACCATCTTCTACTAGAGCCTTACGACTATCAGAAGAAAGGTATTCAGTATATGGTAACCCACAAACGCACATTCAACTGCGATGACATGGGACTAGGTAAAACGTTGCAGACCATAGCAGCCGTTGACATAGCTAACTCCTACCCTTGCCTTGTCGTATGTCCGGCAAGCATGAAAATAACTTGGCAGAGGGAGTTCAAACGTTTCACCGGAAAGAATTCTGCAATACTTGATGATAAGAACAAGGACAGATGGCATTACTATATTCATACCGGTACCTGCAAGGTTTTCATCACCAATTACGAGAGCGTTAAGAAATTCTTTATCCTCGGGTGTAAGACCAAAAGGGTAACTGTAAAGAACCTAGAGGTTGATAGTCGCATGAGACTATTCAAAAGCGTGGTCATTGATGAATGTCACAGATGTAAGGAAGCCTCAACGCTTTGGAGTAAGTACCTTGAAGCGATGTGTAAAGGTAAGGAATACGTATACATGCTGACAGGAACCCCAATAGTGACCGGAAACAAAGACTTAGTCCAGCAGCTCAAGATCATGGGAAGAATAAATGACTTTGGAGGGGCAGCAGCGTTCAAGGACAGATATTGTCAGCCTGACGTTGGTTACGAAAGGCTTTCGGAGTTGAACTACAGACTTTGGGAAACTTGCTATTTCAGAAGAGACAAATCTCTTGTCTTGAAGGAGCTACCTGAGAAGATTCGGCAATATAACGTCTTGGAAATCACAAATCGCTCTGAATACGAAAAGGCTGAACTTGACCTTATTGACTATTTGCAGAAATACAAAGAAGCCGATGATGAAGCTATTCAAAAGGCTTTGCGCGGATATGTCATAGTTCAAATCAATGTTCTCCGACAGATAACAGCAGAAGGAAAGTTACAAGAAGCATTGAAGTCTATCCATGATATAGTGGATGCAGGAAACAAGCTTATAGTCTTTGTTGCTCATAAATCGCTTGTCAAGAGCATTAAAAAAGAGTTCAAGGGTGCTGTAAAGGTAACGGGCGATGATAGTCCAGAACAGAAACAAAAAGCCATTGACGCTTTCCAAAACAACAAGGATTGCAACCTTATAGTGGTGAACATCAAAAGCGGAGGTGTAGGAATAACGCTTACTGCAGCTTCCAACATACTTTTCCTAGAGTTCCCTTGGACTGCTGCCGACTGCGACCAATGTGAATGCAGAGCGCACAGAAACGGACAGAAGAACGTTGTTACTTGTACTTATCTCTTAGGAAGAAGCACTTTTGATGAAAAGATGTATTCTATCATCCAAAAAGAAAGAGAACAAGCCGGCATCGTTACAGGAGCAAAAGACTCGGCAGAGGAAAGAATCTTTGATTTAGTTAATAACATTTATAAAGATAAGATAAAATGATTACAATAAACGAAAGAATACAACTAAGAATGAAAGAACTTGGCATCCGGTCAAGAGACCTTTGCCAAAAGCTTGAAATCAACGAGCACAACTTCTCGCCATTCATAAACGGAAAGAGACCAATCCCATATATTGAGGTGGAGAGAATCTGTAACTATCTAGGTTTAACACTTGTAGAACAAAAGTAGAAAAATATGTTTAGAGAAAAAATAAGAAAGACTATCTACGAAAGAGAACTCAAAGTAGATAAAGTTGCAAAAGACATAGGGGTTAATACTGCGAATCTTTATGCATACATAAAGGGAACCCGCAATATAAATCTCAAGCAATTAGATAAATTGGTTCATTACCTGGGGCTTTACCTCCTCCCAAAAGAAGGATTTGTTTTTGACCCAGATAATATTCCAAAATTTAATCGATAGGAAGATTTGTTTCATTTACATTTTTACACTCATAAAGAAAGGTAAATAAATGCCGAAATCAATAGATGTTAGATTATTTCCAAAGCAAGCGCAAGCTTATGAATTTCTTTCCTCCGAGAACGACACCGTTACAGAACTTTTATATGGCGGTGGAGCCCGTGGAGGAAAATCTGCTTTTGGTTGTATCTGGCAGATATTGAGAAGAATCACGTTACCTGGAAGTGTTGGCTTAGTGTGCCGAGAAGTACTTACACAGCTTAAAGATACTACTCTTGTTACCATGTGGGAAATGTTAGACATGATGAAATTACGTTCATGTGTTCGTTTCAACGAGGTCAAGAGTATTATGTATTTCCCTAATGGAAGTAAAATTCTGTTTCGTGATTTGATATATGCCCCAAGAGACCCTGAGTATGACCGTCTCGGTTCGCTTGCCATTACAGACCTCTTTGTAGATGAAGCTCAGCAGATTTCAGAAAAAGCCATTTCTGTATTGAAAGGCCGTTTTTCTTTACTCAATGGTGTTCGGGCTGATGGTACAAGATGGCACACCATACCAAAGGCTCTTTACACTTGTAACCCAAAAAGGAATTGGATATACAATGACTTTGTAAAACCTGCTAAAGAGGGAACGCTTCCACCATATAGAAAATTCATTAAAGCCTTGCCTATAGATAATCCTTATGTAGACCAAGACTTTATAGACAACTTGCTGAAAGCGGACAAGGTGACCGTGCAGCGACTTTACTTCGGAAACTTCGAGTATGATGACGATCCATCTGTTCTTTGTGATTATGATGCCATCAATGACTTGTTTACAAACGACCACATCAAGCCGGTTGGTGCCCATAGCGGTTCTGCCGACATAGCCGGAAAGGGACATGATAGGTTCGTTGCCGGTTCTTGGGTTGGTAATGTATGCTATATCAAGATAGACACAGACTATTCACCTGGAAAGGAAGTAGAGACGCAGCTAAAGGATATGATGATAAATGATAGTATTCCTAGGTCTCTGATGGTCGTAGATGCTGATGGTGTCGGCTCATTCTTGGAAAGTTACCTTAACGGAATCAAAGAGTTCCACGGAAACGGAAGACCTATTGACCCAAGATATGCCAACCTGAAAGCCGAATGTGCTTACAAGCTGGCAGAACTTATCAATAAAAGAGCTATCAAGATAGTCTGTACGCAAGAGCAGCGAGAGAGAATCATGGATGAGCTTGGTGCCTTGAAGATGGCAGATATAGATAATGACCTTAAGAAGTACGACATCATCAAGAAAGAGGTAATGAAGATTATCCTCGGTCATTCCCCTGACTACCTTGATATGCTCATCATGTCTATGTTCTTCCGAAGAGTGAAACCTTCTGCAGGTGCTTCAATGAAGATACAGACCAGAAAAAACGACTAGAATCGCGATTGTAGTAAAGATATGCAAATAATGATATATCACATTTCAAAATTATGTAACTTTGAAACATGAAAAAGAAAGAAGATAAAGCCCAATGCACTTACGGAAAGTTCCTAGAGTTCTTTCCGTTATGCACAAAGGAAAAGCAAGAAGAATTGTTGGAAAGGTTACGAAAGCAGCCCTGTCCTCAATCTATATGCGGTAAGCATGTGCCGGACAGCTTAAACATGCTTACCTATGGGCAGTTGGATGATATGCAGACAGCAGCCTCATCACAGCAGCCGATAGAAGAAACATGCAAGGTGCTCTTAGAAGTTGATTCAAACTTGCTTTTAAATGAAGATGTCAATGATGTGTTCGGGTTTTCTAACTTTGTAACAAAGGAGATAACCCGAATCAACAAGATTTTCTCTTCCATCAAGCCGTCCTACTCACAAGAGGAACGTGCAGCAGGTATTGAGTCTCTTAACTTCGGAGCATTTGGTGTCTTGGATTGGTACGCACAGAGAATGCACATCGCAAATCAGAATGAAGTTAGGAACATATCATGGTTGCGTATCTTTCAATGTATGAAGAACGATAATGAGAAGAATGAGTTCGAGCGTAGGCTTTATCAGATTTACTCAAAAAAGAAATAGCGTATGGAACTAAAAGGTACTAAGAAATATGGAACGGTGGAAGCCAAGGTAAGAAGGGTTGTGGAGACCATGGGCGAAGATGTTGAATACCTCTTCATGAACTGGTCGCAGGCCAACGTAGCTTTTGATGCTATTACCAAGCCATCGGTAGTTTACGTCCTTCCACCATCGGGAAAGTTGGATTTTGACTATGCAAGAGTGAAGGATTATCCGGAGACTCAGATTGCCTTCCTCTCCCCTACAGACTTTGATTTTGACGGAACGGAGAACGACAATATCATTGAGCAGATGAAGAGACTTGCCATAAAGTTTGTCAAGGCACTCAACTCTAGCGAGTACTTTGAATTGATTGAAGGAAAGCAGCCTTATCAGGTAGTCTACGACTTCCTTGATCAGAATGTAACCGGCGTAGTTCTCAATCTACCACTAGAAGAGGTTGAAGGTATCATTATCTGCGATGATGAAAGCCGTACAGATGATGAAGATGAAGAAACCTAGTTTGTAAAGTTTAATTCTTTGTTTTTCTAGGGATTTTGGCTATATAAGTAAAAATAATTCAGTATGAATAGCTTAACAAATGAAGTCGATAGATTGCTGACCTTACACCTTGGGAATATCAAGGTTGGAATAGCACAGCGAATGGCAGCATTGGGCAGAATGTCAAGCGGCCGTTCCGTAGCTTCTTTACAGATTGAGGTGAAGGACTCTAAAGGAATTCTGTCAGGTGATAAGCAATGGGAAACCATGCAGCGAGGAAGAGGCCCAGGTAAGGTACCATCCAACTTTAGGGAAATCATAAAGAATTGGGTGAGACAAAAAGGTATAAGCATTCAACCAAGAGGGGGACAGAGCCAAAAGCAAGCCATAGAGAGCTTTAGTTATCTCGTCACTCGCAACATCATGCAGAAGGGGACGAAACTCTATAGAGACAAAGGATATAACGACATTTACGACACGTTGCTAGAGGAAGAGATAAAGAAGCTGACAAACGAGACGGAATCAGTCTTAGAGTTAGAAATAGACAAACTAAATGATAGATTCATAGATGATAACAAAAACAATAAATAACAGCGAGATAGGCATAACTAATGGGACAATACAATTTCCTAATGCTTATTGCTTTGTATTCAATCCTAACTACATCTTTTTAGAGTTAGGAACAGAAATGTCGTCTGTGTCAGTAGAGATAACAGATGGCCTTTCTACGTATTCGGTGTCATGCATCCTTTTCAAAGGAAGCGGTAGATGTTACATAAGTAGACTCCTGGAGCTTCTATTTGTTGACGAGTATTTGGAGAAACGCTCTGCTTCTGTTACTATAAATATAAAATCCGGTAACGAAGGAGTTCTGGTATCATCATCAACGACTATTGCTATATGGGGAAGCATGAAGGTTGGGGACACTTTTGGAGGCGGCATCATGCTCGGTAGCCTTTACAGTGCAGAAGATCATGCTAGATTTATGCGTGAAGTAATTTGGTTCAAGAATTTTCCATTTAAGGTATCTATGTTTTCTCCCTCTGCAAGTAAGTCACTTACTCTTAAAGAAGATAGAGGGATTGAAAAAACAATCCAAGAAACGACAAAAGCAGGTATCTTCGAAGTAACCCTTACCGGTTCAACAACAAAAAAGGAGCTTCTCTATAAGATAGAATTGGAAGCAGAAACCGTCAAATCATCATTCACGAATGTTTTTGACAAGACATTCACCGGTGCTCAATACAGATATCTCGATGAATTGTTGAAAGTCATTGTTTCCAATGATAAAGAGGGGTATTATCTTCGTTGGATAGACCAATATGGGTTCTTGGAGTATTGGCTTTTTAAGAAGAGCTCACTCACAAACAAGAATAAACCCGGTAATACAACTATAGAAGACGATAAGCCAATTGATGGTATTTACTATCCGAATCATGAGCGTACGACGCATATAGACAACACTGTGACTATAAAATGTGGAGCAACCAACCTAACAAAAGGTCAATATAAAACAGTAGAATCCATTGTGGTATCCCCACACATTGACTTGTTCAAAGGTTATTCAATGGATGGTAGAGAAATATGGATTCCTGTTAATGTTGTTTCAGGTTCGTACAAAAAGAACGAACAAAAGGTGTTACAGGATTTTGAACTGCAAATATTATTGCCTGATACGGCATCACAAAGTTTATAAGTTATGAAATACGATTCGTTTAAAAAAATAAAGATGAACAAACATGGCATTCGTCCATGTGTCATTATACGGACTGGAGAAGAGGGAAGTATCGTAGAAATAGACAAAAACCACGATAAACTTCTTGTTGTTGCCAAAAGACATGGCTATGCTGTGATGCAAGAACAATGGTTTAACTATACAGAAATAGAAATATGGTAGAAGAGCTTTACATCTTTGACAAAAACGGAATGCGTAGGAGCGTTGACCTCAACTCCCCTAGCGGTATTACCTTGAAGTGGGTTAGCAATATGTTTAACTCACTAGATAAGGTAAACTGCTCATATTCCTATACGTTCAAGATTCCTATGACGCGGCATAACAGAGAGGTCTTTGACTTCGCAGAGGATATTCGCCATACCAGTGGATTGCTGGGTAAGAAGTTGAAGGTTGAGTTTATCCAGAATGGTATTCCATTATTCAGAAATGGAAACTTATATATCGACAAGTCAACTGCCGACAGCTATTCTTGTGTCTTCACTTGGGGCGTTATTGAAGGTCTGCAAAAGCTGAAAGACGATAGCTGTAGCCTCAATGAATTGCGTGAAACACTTGTTAAAGCTGGGTATGAGAATGATGAGCTAAAAGAAGAAGGTATGGTAGAATGGGGAAATGACCCTATCCTTACTCCTGAAATCATGACCATATTCGACAACTCAAAGAAGATACTTAGGCCTTATTATTTGAATCTGCCATCTGATCCAAATTATAGTGAATACCTTTCGATGGAAGCCTCTAAGGTGTATTCGCAAGGTGTTCCTAAACCAGTTATGCCTGTCCGTTATTTAATTGAATGCATAAATAAAGCTTATGGAGTGACTTTTGATATGGGTAAATCTGCAAAAGGAAAAGAAAACCTGCCAACATCTCCAATATCAAAATGGCTTTACGATGAAGAAAGAATAATTACTTATGGATGTATACCTTTAACAGGAGTAGATGTTACTGAAAATCAGCAAAAACAATTCACCAAGAAGCTTATTTATAAATCGTTATATGGAGGAGATTACAGATTGTTGGGAACTTTTATAATACTGACTTTTGAAAAAAATAAAGATGTCGTATATCCTTATAATTTCTATAGTAAACAAAAGATAAACTATATTGCTTATCAGGCCTACGACTACAAAGGAGACCATATCGGTTGGGATTTTCCTTCTAGTGAAAAAGAACTCATGTCGTACTATGCAGATACTATAGACAAATGGAATGATTCTAAATATGTATGTGTAGGTATAGAGGCTCCAAGTTTCTGCAAAATCAAAATGGAAGGAAGTTTTAGTGCTATTTTATATAAAAGAAACTATGATGACTTTTTTGAAAGGATAAAGATTCACGTATATAGTTGGAAAGTTGTAAACCGAGGAACAACAGACGAACATATAGAGCGTGTAGATGTCGCATCTTATGGACCGGTTAATATTACGACAAGTGTGGATGATGATGGAACAGAAATATATATTACGACCTACAATTTCAACGAAGATGAAGGTTTTGAACCTGCTTCTTTTCAGAATGAAGAAGCTTACAATGCCGATCAGTCTACTGCAGAATACTGGCTTGGCTTTGAGAAAAGTTATTTTACTATGCAAAGAGGGGAGTTGAACATAGAACGTCAGTTTAGCTTTACGCCTAAATTTGATGATATTGATTATGATGCCCATATTATAGATACGTTTACAAATCTGCCTGATATAGACTGCCTTTCGTTCATGAAAAGTCTATTTTACATGGTTGGTGGATTTCCATATGTTAATTCTAATGGTACAATAAAAATAGACAGATATGATACACTAAAAGAAAATATAAGAAAAGGTTTCGTTTACAATTGGTCTGACAGGGTAATTAGTCCAGGATTGAGTGGATATGATGAGATTAGTTATCATAATGATTTCAAGCAGAATAATTACTATATGAGCAAGTGGGACGATCTGGACAGAACATCCAGTGACTTGAAAGAGGAAGACGATTTGTATGAGGATGGAATTGGTAACATAAAAGTCGAAAACAACACTTTAGATAAGGTTCAGACCGTACAGCAAGTTCCGTTTTATCCTCCGTATATACTCAATAGAAAATGTCCAATGATTACAGATAGGACTATTAAACAGAGGAATTTCAATATTGCAGACAACAACTATTCTTTAGATGTAGTAGGACGGCTTGTAAATAGCAACAAGGGAAGATATATAGAATCAAAGCCAGCCTATGGATATGTGCATCGTATTCCTTTCTTTGATCCTATGAAGGTAAACCGTATAAAGCCGTGGTCAGAAAATTACAATACAAGTGCAGACCTAGTACGTATGAGTGTACTGAATCCTTTCAAGGATATAATGATGAACCCATCCTACCGTTATCTGCAAAAGATAGTAGAGCATCCTTTCGTAATAACAGAGAAGTTGTTGCTGAATGAATTTGACCTTATGGATATAGATTACGTGAAACCGGTATACTTGGAGAAGTACAATAGCTATTTTGCTATCATCAGCATACAGAGAGACAGCAAAGGAGTATGTAAATGCGAGCTTATCAAGCTGCCTACATACCAATCTCCAGTGAAGGTAACGTTGTCTTTTGAATCTCAGTTTGCAAAATTCTTGCATTACAAGGTCAGCTCCACTTCTAAAGAAGACAAAACGATAATGATAGGATTTATCATTGAGAACAGCAAGGATGGGCAATATGTGCAGCATTCGAAAGTCAACTTGAAGGGTGACTCCTTTCTGATTTTCAATCCAACGAGTAATACGGAATGGGTTATCAAAGAAGTATGGCTAGACCACTACGAAGAAGGAGATTATAATGATTATGAATTTCAAATAGGTTAGGAATCATGTCAGATACAAGAGTAAAAATCGTAGATATACAAGTGAATATCACTTCTGCAGCTCAGGCGCTAGCTCAATATGGGCAAGCCATTGATGAAGCGAAAGTAAAGCAGAAGCAGTTAAAGCAAGAGTTGAAAGAGGGGAAAATCACCCAAGAGCAATATCAAGCTGCAATGGCTTATAGTAGAACCGAGGTTAAAGCGAATCAAGACGCAGCCAGAGACCTCACTAACCAGGTGCAGAGACAAATCACCATGGTAAAGGCACAAGAAGGCTCTATCAAGCAATTGAAAGCCGAACTTGCCCAAGCTACGACACAATATCAGAATATGAGTCGTGTCGAGAGGGAATCTTCATCTGGCACTCAGTTGAAGGCACACATTGCATCGTTGAAGACAGAGATAGCGTCAGCTTCAGCAGAGACCTCTGCCTTTTACAAGAATATGGGTAACCCATCGCAAGCCGTCCAAGGACTGAACAACTTAAAAGGAAAGGCTGCTGACCTTGTGAAGCAGATGGCAATGATGGCCACCGGTGGAGGAATTGTTGCTCTAGGCAAAAACCTCATTGAGACAACAAGAAACTTTGAGGATGGTATGGCGAGAGTGCAAGCCGTTACCAATGCCACACAAGCAGAGTTTCAGATGATGGAGCAAGAAGCCCTTAAATGGGGTTCAACCACTCGTTACACTGCAACGGAGGCTGCTAACTCTTTGGAGAACCTTACGAGAAACGGACTGAGTGCCCAGCAAGCAACGGAAGCACTCGGTCCTACCTTGCAATTTGCACAAGCCAACACGATAGGACTTGCAGAAGCAGCAGACATCACCACGAACGTAATGAACGGATTCGGATTGGAGGTTAAGAATAGTGGAAGAGTTAACGATGTTCTCTCTTCTACTGCAGCGCATTCTGCTACAAACATCAGTATGCTTGCCGAAGCAGAGAAGAACGCTGCACCATTCGGTCACTCTCTCGGTCAGTCAATCGAGGAAGTCAACGCTGCATTGGGCGTTCTTGCAGATGTCGGTATCAAAGGATCAGACGCGGGTACAGCTATCCGTATGGTATTGATGGGACTTGCTTCACCTACAGCAAAGCAACAGAAGGCTTTCAAGCAGTTGGGTGTTGACATTTCTGAATCGTCTTTGCGTTCAGAAGGTTTGACAAAGACGTTGGAGAAGTTGCGTGATAGTGGTGTTATGAAAGCTGCTAACTCGGCAGAGCTACTTGGCGACATCTTCGGTCGAAGAGTAGCACCGCAAGCAATGGCTTTGCTCAATAATATTGATGGACTTAAAACTAAGTTGGATATTCTCAATAACTCACAGGGAACAACGGAAAGAATGTTCAAGCAGTCATATAGTGAGTTGTCAAATTCTTTATATGGTGTTCAATCAGCATGGGAAAACTTGCAGATAACACTTGGCAAGACAACAGACAACCCACTTGTTACTTTTACAGAGTCTATACGAAAGGGCATTCTTTGGATTACAATGAATCTTTCCACCGTTGGAAAAGTTATAATGGACGTTATAGCAGGCATATCCTTTGCAAAGCTCGTATCATCTGCACGAACTGCATTTGCAGAGATAACTACGTCCGCTTATAGTAGTGCACAGAATGCATCTATGGCAGTGAAAACAAGTCAAGCGAAGGAACAGACCTTACGAAGGGAAACAGCAACACTTACAGCTCAGTTGGAGAATAACAAGACTGCGGCCAACAAGATGTCTGCTGAGCAACAGAAGCTGATAGAAACCCAGCTTGCAGCAAAGAAGCAGCAATTGGCAATACAAACAGCCAACACACAGAAGCTACAAGCAACTGAGGTTGCAAAATGGAACCAAGTTCAGGCCGTTACAACCGGTAATGCATGGACGAAAGGTATGGCTGTTGCAGGAATTGCGGCAAGGAGCTTTGTAATGACTTGCAAAACGGCATTCAAAGGTTTTATCGTTACTGCAATACTGAGTCTTGCTTTCGAGGCTCTGATGTCTTTGTATGATGCGTTTGTTCATGGTACCGGTTATCTCGCACCTTTTGCAAATTGGGTCAAAGGTACATTCACGAAAGTATGGACAGCTTTAGTGAACGTATTTTATTCGGTCATAAACGTATTCAAGCTATTCGCGGCTAGATTAGATATTACAGGTCGGGCAGCAAGAGCATTTGCCGTAACCGTAGCCATTGTGGGTGCCGCATTCAAGAGTATGATGGAAATAGGTAAGTTTGCTATCACTACTATTGTCAGCTACTTCAAGATGTTGGGAAATGTGGCAAAAGGAGCAGGTGCCATCCTTGCCGATGTGTTCACTCTCAACTGGGGAAACATCAAGAATGACTTCGCAAATCTCGCAAAGTCTGTGGCTAACTTCGGAAAAGGTGTAGCAAATAAGTTTGCCAACATGAGCAACATTATCAAGAACAACACAAAGGAAGCTGCAAATGCAATTAACTCTGCTGACAAGAAATACAACAAGGAACATAATGCAAGAGTTAGTGGAACTGTCTCGGAAATCAAGAGTCAAGGAAAATCAAACCAAGCAACGGCCACCAAAACAAAGGCGCAGTCAAAGAAGAAACAAGCTCCGCAAAAGCCAAAGCCGCAAAAGCCTGACAAGGAAAATGATAATACCCCTACTCCACCTGCATCTGTTAACGATAAAGCATTGAAGAAGCAAAAGTCAGCAGCAGATAAGGCAGCAAGAGAACAAGAGCAACAAGCAAAGAAGGAGCAGGAGGTGTTGAAGGCTGCACATGATGCTATGCTCGCTACGATGGAAGATACCATTGAGAAGCGTAGAATACAGATTGAAACGCAGTATAATGATGAGATAAACAAGTTAAAATCTCGTCTTGCTACAGAACGTAACCTTACTGCTACAGCTAGGGATGCCATCAACGAGACTATCAAGTACAAGGAAATCAAGAAAAATCAAGAACTTGAAAAGCTCTCTGATGAGAACATCAAACAAGAGGTTGCACGTCAGCAAAAATATATTGACGCTCGTCTTTCCGTTGTTCAGAAAGGTAGTGCAGAGGAACTGGCGTTGAAGAAACAGAAGATTGAAGAGGAAACAAAACTCAGCCTCAACAATTTAAAGAATGATTCTAAGACGGGTACCCTTGATGCAACAGAGAAGCGTGATAATGCCAAGAATGAAATGAACGCAGCAAAAGCTAAGTTGGATTCAGACAAGGAAAATGGCGCAGATGCAGACACTATTGCCAAAGATCAAGAAGCCTACAACGCCAAGGTTGCAGCTTATCAAGCTATGGAAGAAGCATTGACCAATATTACAGCCCAATATGAGCAAGAGCGTATTGATATTGAGACAAGAGCAAGACAACAGAAAGCCCAAGCCGATTTGGAGTTTGCACAGCAACAAGAGGCTGACCGCCAGCAGGTGTTTGCAAATCGATTGGCAGAACTACAGATGGAAGGTGAGCAGCAAACAGAGTTGCAGCAGAACCTCAACACTCTAGGTCTTGATGTGCAAACCCAAAATGAGCGAGACCAGCTCGATGTTCAGCAACAAGCTGCGCAAGAAAAGCTTGACTACTTGCAGCAATACCAACAGCAGGAAGGTGAAAGCGAGGACGAGTATACGCAAAGACTGGCAGATGTAGGCATGACACGCCTAGATGTGGAAACTCAGAATACAGAAGCCAGAAAAAACCTTGCCGATGTAAGTGCTCAGATTAATCAAGGTGAGATAAAGAACGAAGAAGCCAAGCAGAAAGCTTTTCAGTCTGTCGGCACAAGCATGATCAGTATGCTCGATACTTTGGGAGAGAGCAATTCTGCTTTTGCTAAGATGAGCAAGATAATAACCCTTGCCCAGATTGCAATAGATACCGGTAAGGCTCTCTCTGCCGGTATAGCCTCAGCCTCATCTCTTCCTTATCCGGCAAACCTTGCCGCTATCGCTACAACGGTAGCAACGGTGTTGGCAAACGTAGCGACGGCCATCAGTACCGTTAAGTCTGCCAAATTTGCGGAAGGTGGTAAGGTTATAGGACCTGGTACAGGCACGTCTGATTCCATAAACGCTCAGTTGAGTAATGGTGAGTATGTTATGACTGCGAAGGCGACAAGAATGTTTGAACCAATGCTTGCGGCCATGAATGCTATCGGTTCAGGGGTTCCTATAGCCAGCTCTAGAAACTTTAGCGTTGTTCAGAATACTCAGGATATGACAGACTCGTTTACAGAGGCTGCACAAGAAATAAAGCCAATCGTTTCTGTAGTCGAGATTACAGATGCACAGAACCGAGTGGAAACAATACAGAATATTGATAACGTATAATGAGAATGGTAGAAATTGGCGTTTTTCCCGATTTCTACCATTCTTTTTAGTCTTAAATAGAAAAAACATCAAAAAATAGTTAGAAACCTAGTAAAAAACATCTGAAAACCGAGATTTTTTCGTAAATTTGCACCGAAAGAGACCAAAATACGTCTTTTTCATGTGCAAATAATAATATTCACTTAAAAAATCAGAATTATGACGAAATTCGAGCTTATCAAGATGAACCAAACCCTATTGAAAACATTGGTTGAGAACAAAATTTCACCGAAGGAAGTACAAAACATCAAGATTTTCGAGGAATACCGAGAAATGAAGGCTAAAAAGCATAAAGTGGGATATATCATCGTTTTCCTTACAGAAAAATATGCACTTTCCGAGAGTGCGATATATACCCTTATCAGAAGAATGGCAGAACGAGTAAAATTATAGGATTTATGCGATATATTAACAAAATTACGGAAAACAAACTCTTTTTTGATGATAACAAGGTTGTTTTAAACGAATTGCCGGCTTATTGCTGCCATTTGCTGATAGCAGACCCACCTTATAGGTTTACTAAAGGGGCTCACAAAGAGAAAAAAGCCAAAAGCAACATGTGTAAAACCGCTCTTTATGATTATTCTGACAATAGCGGAATGTGCCGTATCAAAAATGGGTTGCAGCGTGCTGACATCTATGCTTGGCTTGACCTTGTACCTCGTATTATGGTAAAGATGAATGCTTATATTTTCTGTTCAGAAGAACAGATAGCTGACTACTATCAATGGGCGCAGGATCATAAGTACAAGTTCTCGGTTCTTGTATGGGAAAAGCCGGTATGCATCATATCGAAGCAACGTTTTGCTCAAAACGTGGAGTTTATCGTTAGAATATACGAAAATGGAACTGCCCTCAATAAACTTGAAGACAGCTCCCTGTATAGCCGTGTGATAAAAAGCTCGTACCTAAAGGCAAAGTGGCACCCGACACAAAAACCTATTGAGATATTCACCAGACTTATCAAACTCTCTAGTAAGGAAGGCGATGTAGTGATAGACCCATTCCTAGGTTCGGGAACAACAGCTATTGCAGCTAAGAGGCTCGGTCGAAAATATATTGGTATCGAGAACAACGAAAAGTTCTTTAAAATTGCCGAGGAGCGTATATCCAAGGAAGCGGAAGAACAGACTTTGTTTTAAACTTCCACATAGATAGGCAGATGGTCGCTCATTTGGCTGGATTCCACCCAGGAATATAACTTGTAGTCTTTAACCTCAGAGTTCGTGAAAGCGTAGTCCAAGAAGAATGAGAAATCACCTTTTCCGCTATGGTCATATGTAAATCGGCTTTCCTTACCTAACTCTTCATGCAAGAAGGTATGGTGAGCCGATTTCAATCCGTTTTCCTCAAACCAAGTAAACACTTTCGGAGATTCTTTTCTTTGGAAGCTATTTGGATCAGAGATTACATTATAATCGCCTATCACTACCGTTTTATATCTGTTGATATATGGCTTGTAGTATTCCAAGATTTCCAAAAGGATAGAGATATAAGAACCGCTAGTTATTCCCTTGCGAACCGTAGGCCATACTGCGAGTAGAAGATATTCATCATCAAAAATAACCGGAATAGCGTAGTGCAGATTCTTATTATACCAATCCGGTAACACTATCTTATGGCTATCCCGACAGATAACACCTAATCCCTTAAAATCAAAGTCACCCATCCAAAAGAACGAGTAACCTTTAGGAATAGTTATGTTGTCGGCATTTCCACACTCAGGTACCACGTAAGCATCTATACTCTTTTTGTCAAGGAGCCAGTCTATCTTTTCCTGATTGCTCCATGAAATGTTATAAGATAGGATTTTCATTGTATATCGTAATGTAATAAACCGGTAAGTATTTTCTTATAAACTTCTCCATCATTTGGATAGAATGTATAAGTCTCGTTTTTACCATCTTGATTAACACACAAGTCTATACACGTTATGTATTCCGTGATGTCTTTTCCGAAGTTTTCCATTACTACATGAAAAGGAAAGCCACCACGAATTTGTGCTTCTATTGATTCTTTGTTAGTGGTAGACTCCACTAAACATTGACGGAAGATATAACGATTACCTGAATAGAAAGTATATTTTCCTGCATCCTTTTTCCAATCACCATCAATGGCATAGCGATACTCATTATTTAAATCTACCTCACTTAGTTCTTGCACTTCAAATACTTGGGTAGGTTCTTTAAAGTGTAACACAAAGTAAGGTTGCTGAGAAAACTTAGGCAGAGTAACCCCTATTCCATTCTGACCGGAACGGATAGTATATTTGCCGGCTACAAGAATAGTTCCATCAGATTGAACAGAACCTTGATTTTTATGAGAATGAATCTCTTCTGCTGTTGATGATTCACTGCCAGAGAATGCAAATCCCAATCCAAATACAATGACAACGAAGATACCCAACGTTATCAAGCAACCATTAAACAATTTCTTAGGTGTCATAATTAATTTTGTTAATGTGAATAATGTTTCTGCAAATGTAACTAAAGTTTTTCACTTAAAGGAAAATATTTCCTATATAATAAGGTATACTTATCAAAAGAACGCATTAAACTTGTATTTTTGAAAATATTTTTGTGTTTTTAATAAAATAATTGCTTAAAAATTTGCGTATTTGATAAAAAAGTACTACCTTTGTAATGTGCAAATAATAATAACACTTTAAACTTTAAGATTATGTTTCTTGAAAAATTTAACTTAGGAAATGAAACAACTGCAAAGCAGTTTGTTGAGGAAGCTAACAAAAATGTAACTTCCGTGTTGGATGAACGTTTTGGATTGCAATATGATGTTGCTTTCAAACAAAAAGGTTCTGATGTTCTTGTTGAGTATGAAACTTACCAGGTAGTTCTTTATGAATATATTCAGAATATCTGTAAGAAACTCAATTTCAATTGGAACGGCAAAACAGATTTTGTCGAGTTCAACGAATTTCACAAACTCCCGGTAGCTTATAAATAAGCGGCTAGGGAATGCAAATAATTATCACTTTTAAAATTTCAAATTATGGCAGATTATAAAGTTGAAGTAGATTTATCGGACTTGTTTGATGATATGACCATCAGCGAACAGAAGAGCTTTTTAGTTGATAAGTTCTGCTCATTACCAATAGGCTCGATGGAAGAAGTGGTTGGCGAAATGTTGGAGAACCTTAATGGCGATCAGACAGCCAAAGTTATAGAAGACGCTTTTGATAACTTGCATGAGCAAGCTCAAGAGCATGTTATCAACTATGTGAACGAATAAGGCTATGATGTCGGATAAACAATATAGAGTTGCTCGCAAGGGTGTTGTCGAGCAACTTAAATTAGCTCAGAGACTTCATTGCAAGCACATGGAGCAGAAGTATAAAGAGGCTTTGGAGAAGTTAGAGAAACGCTTCTTAAAGCCGGATGCCGTGGGATGCTTCGATTTGGGCGCAAGGGTATCAAATAGTTATTATCATCTTTAAATGGTTAAGGGTATGGAAAAGAAAGAATATTCTGTTGTCGAATTTATTCAATATTTCAAAGATAAGCCATATATTAAGCTTTATAAAGCTGATCGTTTAGCTGAGATTGATATGAGAAGAGAAATGAGAATATTTCGATATTCCCCGTTTTATTTAGATAGAGAATAGATGTATTAAAATAAAGGTTATGGAAACAAAAGTAGAAGTAAAGACTATTCCTTTGCATGGATTGTTCATCCATAGCAAGCAGGTTTGGCGGTCACTCGGTAAGCTTAGAACTGAAAGCCATTCTACGACAGCGCAAAAGGTGTTTATGGATGAGCATGATACCGAGGTATCAACTGAGAATGCTGATTTCATTGATGGCTTGAAAGTCACTCCTTATAATGGTGAACTACCAAAAATATCAAAATACGCTAATTGTAGCCAGAGCCACTATCAACGTTGTTTAATGCAAAAGTCGATTTAGTTATGGAAGATTTACCTATTGGAGCAGAAATCACATTAAAGGTGGTTGAGAAAAAAGAATTTGAATGTATTGGTTGCTTCTTTGACGAGATAAGCAGCAATATTTATGAAAATGTCTGCAAAGATTTTTGTTGTGCCGCAATCAATCGAAAAGACGGAAAGAATGTTCAATTCATAAGAGTAAAGTGATATGGAAGAAAAGATTAATGTAGCGGAAATCCTTAAAGAGAAGCCGCAAGGAACTAAGTTATATGACTTATTATATAATATAGATGTAGAGTTAGATACCATCAGTACTACTGATACAGAAACAGTAGTTTGGTGTACAAATGAGACTGATAATAATACTACTTGCCATCGTGGTTATTCCGAATTTGGTACAACAAGAGGATGCCCTGATGGTTTACAGATTCTCCTTCCTTCAAAGGAAATGCGTGATTGGGCAAAGTTTTCTTGGAAGAAGGGCGATATCTTGGTTAGTAAAGATAATGTGTATATTATCTTTGAAAAGTTTGAGGATGATACCTACACAAGATTTAAAGGTAAGCATTATCTTTGGAAAGAATGTAACGTAGAAGATTATAATAAAGAAGAAACCAAAATGTTAACTTCTGTATTTGAGAAAGCAACCGATGATGTTGCTCAGACTTACATCAAAACCATTGAGGAACACTTGGACGGCAAACTCAATCTTGAAACTTTGGAGATTGAAAAGCAGCTTGAGTTCAAGGATGGGGATATAGTGGTATATGGAAAATCAGTAGCAATATGCCGAAAGATTTATAAGCATACCCTTAGTTTCTATGTTTCTCTAAATGAAATGTTTGGATTATTGTTTGCTGATGAGGTGGAATCATCTGAAGAGTATAGATTTGCTACAGAAGAAGAGAAGCAGCAGCTCTTTGATGCTCTCGCAAAGAAAGGCAAGACTTGGGATGCAGAGAAGAAACAGATTGTGGATTTGAAGCCAAAGGTTGAGCTGAAACCATTCGATAAAGTGCTGGTAAGAGACTTTAGTAAAGATAAATGGAGTATAAGTTTCTTTAGTTTTAAAAAGGAAGACTGCTACGTATGCATAAATCATTGTAGTTGGAATCAATGTATTCCTTACATCGGCAATGAATCATTGTTAGGTACAACTAAAGACGTGGAGGGCTAGATATGAAGAAAATTAAAAGTAAGGCAGTTCGTGACTATGTTATGAACGATATGGTGTGGAAGGTTGATTTTCCAAGTTTCTTGAAAGAAATAGCAGAATGTTCAAAAAGCATTCCTTATGCTAAGACTTTTAAGATTTTGGCACATGTACTTAATGTACTCACAGAAAGGGCTATTGAGATTAACGACCCTGCACTAAACATCATTATGCTTCGTCTTGGACTTTACGAGGGAGCACATGATAAGAACGTAGATGAGGTTATATCTCAATTACGCAAGTTAATTACTGATAATCAGAAATAGGAGACGAAAGCAAAGGTAGGCTCATGGATAACTCTGGCAGAATGGAAATGGAGCGATGAAAAGAAACGTGATGTTCCAGTATGTGTTAAGACAGAGTACGTTGATGGAGAGAATATCAAGGCTGATACTTGGTATCAACTTAAAAACGGAAAGTTCGTTGAAGTTAATGAGTAACTAACCACCCTCTCCTGTAAAAGGGAGAGGGTGAAAGAAAAGAATATGGCAGAAATAATTTACTTTGGAACAAATGGGTGTTCCGGTCATTATCCTATTGGCATTGACAAAACGCTGACAGGGGCAGAGTATGAGATATGGCGCGAATGCGATAATGAAACTTGGATAAATAATATCCGAAAGAATCCTGGTCGCCATCTCATCAAGCATCACGGAGAGGTTTATACTAATTATGGTGTTCCGTTCTCTGTAGATGATGAAATAGGAGGCTCACATACCGAACTATTTTGGAAAGGCATTCATACGAAAGAAGAAATCGTCAACTTGATAAAGAATAATCAGTTTTTGGCAAGGCAATTCAAAATGGATGAGGCAATTAAAAATGTGGCAACAGTTTGCGGTGTCAGGTACAAAGATATTAAATCTGCGATAAACATGACACAAGCATTCGCAGGTGGTAAAAAGAAGAGAATATGAATGCAAATAAAATAACATTAGCTGGCTATATTGTATATCTCCAAAGTATGTATAAACGATATGGCAATATAAGTATAGCGCAACTAAAGCATATAGAAAGAAACAGAAAAAAGGAGGATAAGCAATGAGTAAAGTAACTGCAATTAATATAATTATTAAAAAGAAGAATCAATTAAGAAAGCATAAAGAGGGATATGTTTCTTACATTAATATTGATGACGTTCTTGTGTGGTTGAACGATATTCAAAAAGAATTGGAGGATGAATTATGACAAGAGAAGAATTACAAAATAATCATGGCGATGCTGTCTGTGTATATTGTAACAAGAACATCATTCCAGAGCATAATCTTGGTATAGGTTGTCTTTGCGAAGGAAACTGGTGTGAGGAAGCACAAGATGGCTACGCAGCAGAAAATAACATAGAGTTGGAGGATTGATTATGGACAGAAATCAAGCAAAGGAGTTACTGCCTATTATTCAGGCATTCAGCGAAGGTCAAGATATTGAGTATTTTGACAAAGGTGACTGCAAATGGAGAACTTGTATAGAACCACATTTCTATGGCAATGTAAAGTATCGCATCAAACATGAGCCTACACGGATTCCTTTTACTTATCCAAATACATGCTTGAAAGAGATAAGAAAGCATCATCCAATCGGATGGGTAAAAGAAATAAAATCAGGCAAACTAACAGCTATAGTTAGTGTATCTCAAGCTGGAATAAGCTTTTTAGGAACTAACAGTTGTGTTAAAGACTTCTCCTGTGTTTTTAAAGAGTACACCTTTTCCGACGGAACTCCCTTCGGTGTAAAAGTTGAATAGTATGGCGTATTGTTTTTGTGATATTTGTGATTACAAGGATGAATGTAAACACTATCGAAAGGTAGTTGTTTGTCCTTATATGAAAACGGAGGAATAGTTATGGAAATTAATGAAAAAATAGATGAAATAATTCAACAAGCAAAAGAAGAAGGAGCTTATCAGGATGATTTTGGCGCATTTGAACAAGAGATATATGACCAAGGTTTTCGTAATGCAATTTATTTCATGCTGTGGAATCCAAGCGAGCGAAGTTGTTCTAATTGTGAGTATCGGTACAGTAGAGAGCTATGTGGGGAAGAGTACTGCGGGCAAAAATACTGGAGTCCAAAATTGGAGGAATAGTTATGGATAAAAACGTTTGTGATAATACATTAGTCTTTGGTAGCTGCTATGCTAGAAGTTGTATTGAAGTACCCTCTTTGAAGGCTGGAAGAGCTAAATGGAAGGCTTTCTATGATAAGTTTCCTTGGTTAAAAGGTCAACCTTTCTATCTTAGACGTTCATGCTTCTGGGACGGAGGTGAAAGAAATTTGAAGTCGGTAAAAATAAAACTTAAAAAGATATAGTTATGGCATGGGTAGCAGTAGATTATATCGGAGAATGGATATTCAACTACAAGCCTGATATGTGGGCTGGTGATTGTATCGAACATAATTATTGGTTACCACAAGATAGATATGGAGCTTATGGTTTTCAACTTCCACAAGGTAGCATTAAAAAGCTCATCGGAAGAGAATTATCTTTTAGCGATGAGCCAGTAGAACTTAAAGAAGAATAGTTATGGCAAAAAGGACTTATAAACATTATCAGAAGAAGGAAGTTCCTTTCGACTTGATTTCCTATAAGGAAAGAGTTGGGCAGATTCAAGATGAGCCTTTAAGAAAAAAGGTTTTAAAAGAGTTAGGAAGCTTGGCTTACAACAAAAGTATTCCTAAATGTAAACATGATAAAAATCCATTTTAAATATGAAGTATGAAGTAACATTAGTAGTAGAGGCTCCTGCTGATTATTCAGCTGATGAAGTTAAGCAAATGATATTGGCAGGGGTGTGTCATTGCAAGAAAATAGTTGTGTGGGACAGCAAATCTAAAAAGTTATGAGACAGATAAAGTTCAAGGCAAAATGCCTGGATAATGGTGAATGGGTGGAAGGCTATTTCTATAAGGAGTGCGATAACACCTACATCATAAAGGACAGACAGAGTGATTCAATGCTTAATCGCAATGAAACTATCTTGGTTGACCCTTCTACCGTCTGCCAGTTCACAGGGTTGAAAGATAGTGAGGGAAATGAGATTTGGGAAGGTGATATAGTGCATGACAGTTATGATCTTTTGTGTATAGACAATCTCTATGAGGTAGTTTATATTGAAGAAGAAGGAACGTTTGCCTTCAAGAGTTTAGATAAAGTTGACAATTACGAGCCATTTGTTAATTTATTTGAAGCTTATGTTGTTGGCAATAAATTCGATAAGGAGGACTAACGTATGAAGAGTAAGATTTTAGACTTAGCCAAGTCATACGGTTGTCTCTTTTTGATTTTCATAATAGGGGTAATTGGTTTTAGGATTTCTTTCAGCTTAGGAACTCCACACAAAAAAGAAGAGTTTAATATAAAAATATTCACCAAGAAAGGGCATGACTACCTGTTTGTAGGCAGAGAACATGGAAATTGCGTTATTATCCACGCTAGTAGTTGCCCTTGTCGTAAAAAGAAATAGCGTATGAAGGTAAGATTGGCTAAAAAGATATGGAATAGGTCGATAGATAGATTGTCGCCCTATTGGCTCATTAAGTTGTCACAAGATAAGGTTGATAACAGAATTGTGCAAGCTTTAAAACGAGTAACGAAATGGGAAGCTAATAATATGAAGAATAGGTTAAAAAAGTCTGTTCGTATTACTCCTTCTCAAGCTAAGAAAATTAGGAAAAGTGTAGAATTATTAAACTGCCCTTTGAGCGAATGTATAAAGGTTGCAAAACAACAATTAAAAAGAGACTTATGATAAAAGAAAGATATTATTATGCTGTCGCCGCCTTCTTGCGTAAGGATGGCAAATTATCCTATACCTCAGTTACGAGCTCCGTTAAGGGGGAAGAGGAGGATATTAAGTTCTATCCTATAACGAACCTCATCGCTGACGTTGAAGAGCGATTCAAGGATGATATGGTTTGTGGTACAACTATCATACATAGCGTTACTGAGATTAGTAAAGAGGACTATGACGCCTATAATGAACGCATTGCTAAAATGAACGAGAAGGAGGGTTAGCACATGACTTTTTTGAATATTCCCATAGGTGAGAAGGAGTTTGATGAAATCAAAGAAGGCAAGGTAGGACTAGTACGTTTACCTTGCACTCCACGTTGGTGTCATACCCTTGTCGATGGTGTAAAGCCAATATGGAGATTAGACCAATTAACGGTCAGATTAGATAGTAATGGCAAACCTCATATTCAGTATGGAAATTCTGTTGGACATTACTTTAAGGAAGTTGATTATGTACAGCTTTTCTATAGGAATGGTTCTGAAATAAGAGCTCTCTTCAAGAAATGTGTCGGTTTCAGCATTGAGACTACTCAAACGAAAAAGGATAATGGCTTTATCGAGTTTAAGCCAAAAAACTTTGTTGTTCATCTAAAATAAACAAAATATGATTATGAAACAAGAAATGCAAAAATCAATCTTCAAGATTCAAACAGCAGTCGAAACTCTGACAAGACAGAAAGTTATCGACAAAAATGTGTATGACTTTATCCATGGAGAAATCAAATCTCTTTCGGAAAGTGTGGAGAATATAGAGGAAGTAAGTAACCTAGATGAAACACTCCTTACCTTCACAGATAAGGAGGAGTATGTAAACCAGCATATCAACCTTGCTGATACATCTGTACTTTGCAAAGAGTTGAATAGAAGAAAAGACATTGGTGACGATTTCTTTGTAGTAGCAACAGAGGGAAAATAAGTTAGATTATGGAAAGATTAACTAAGTATTTATCAGAAGCAAAGAAGAAGGTTCTTACCCTCGCAGTCAGCAAGGAATGGTTCGATATGATAGTGTCGGGCGAAAAGAATGAAGAGTATCGGGTAATTAAAGATTTTTGGATGAGTCGCCTTCTCCTTATCAAGGATGATAAATTCAAAGATTTCGATAAGTACGATAAGCTTCATATCGGTAAGACATTTGAGATGCTTATAGACATCAATACTATCAAGGAGAAACTGAATAATGGTACAATGAAGTTCGTACCATTCACTCACGTTCTCTTCAAGAACGGCTACTATGACGATAGCCCAAAGGTAGAAAAGGAGATTGAAAGTATCACCATCGGAAAGCCTGTCTTAGGCTTATGCCCCGATAAATGGCTTGATACAGAGTTTTTTATCATTAAATTCAAGTGATATGAATTACATACAATGTGATGAATGTAAATATAGATTAGTCTGTAACGGAGAGCCACTTACTAGTGGAAGTACAGGAAGTTGCGACCATCGTGTTATCAGCAATACTCCTATATTTCCAAAGATTAAAACACCACCAGATGAAAGATACGCTGACATTTGGAATTGGTAAATATTCATAAATTAAGTTTAAGGGATATGAAAATAAAGAATTTACCTAAGAAGATTTATCTCAATATCTGTAGCAATGAAGATGAGGTAGATTACAATGAGCTGAACGGGGTAACGTTCAGTACAGAAAAGATTGGTGTTACTGATTGTAACACAGAAAACGTTCCTTACGTGAATGCTGCATCATTATGGCACGACCTAAAAGAAGATAAGCCACCATTAAAAAAGTGGGTGATGTTCCGATATAGTGGAGGTGGCGTAAATCCTACTGCTCTTCACTATGGAGCGATGAGTGATGACGTATGGCTAGACGGAACACAGCGTATTGAAGTTCTGTATGAGTGTTACGATAAGATTGAGTGGTTTGATTTTGATGAACTGAAATAGTATAGCGTATGACAAACGAGGAATTTTGTAAGGCTCATATAGGTGAGCGAGTTCTTTATAAAGGTAAGGATATTGGCGCATATGTGGCAGGGTATCTTGATAAGAAATATATCATCTTAGGATTTGATAACTTTGATGGTTGTATTTCTACCTTTACTCCAAGAGTATGTACGTATGTAAAAATATACAATTCATACCGATTCGCAAAGTTGAAGTATTTGAAAGTAATAGAACACAAATTGTATGGAAGAAGACAATGGGAACATTAGAGCAACTTTCGTATATTCACGAAATTAAGCAACTTAAACTAGAGGTTGCGAAGTTAACGGAAGATAACAAAAGATTAGTAGAACTTATTAAAATTTTACGAAAATGAAATATTTTGGTATATTCGCCCCAGGTCAAGAAAGAGACAAAGACCTTTCGGCAAGAGTTGAGAACGTTTTGAAAGAGTATGGTGATCGGATCTTGTTTAGCTCAAGAGAAGAGTGTATAGAGACCGCAGAAAAAATTAAGTCACTGCTGGCCATTACAGGTTTAAAGTTAGAGTGGCTAAATGGATGGGATGATGAGAAGCAAGAATCTGTAGTGTTTTGCGTATCTCGTTCTTACACTATGCCTTATGCCATTGGTTATTTACATTTTTATAAATCGAAGAACTAGAGAAATGAAAGCTATCTGTATAACAATTCCCAAGAAAATCAAATGGGAAGATTACAAGAAAGAACTGAAGGCTGTCGAAGATGGTAGCCAAGTACTGAACTTCAAGGTACCCAACTTACCGAAGGATATTAAAAACATCAGACGTTGCTATCTGTGTTATGACGGAAAGATTATCGGTTGGCATAACATTGTAGGATATGCCAAAGATGGTGACTTTGAATGTACAACTACAGGCAAACGATGGGAAGGTAACTTTATTCAGCGTAGCGGTTTGTTCCACTACCTAAAGGAGCCTATTGAGTGTAAAGCATTTCGTGGATTTAAATATATTGAGATATAGTTATGGAAAATATTGTAATAGAAATTAAGAAGTTGACAGATTGGGAACGAGTGGTAGATGCCGCTCGCTTCACCCAGAGGAAGGAAGGGTTGGGAAAAGAACCAAGTCAAGAGTTCAAGAAGCAGATGATTATTAGCGAGCACTCCCCTCTTCGACTCTTGGAGTTTGACATCAAGGTTTATAATATTCCATATTGTAATATGGGGCACTTCGTCCGTCATGTTCATGCTCAACCATTCGTGAGTACGTCAAGACCCGATATAACCGGTTCAATGGTATCTCGCCACGATATGCCACAAGACGCCCCGGTAAACATGCAACTCAGCCTCAACGCTCAGGAGATAATCAACATCAGTCGCTTGCGCCTATGCCGTAAAGCAGATAAAGTAACAAGATCGATATGGTACAAGGTTGTGAATGAGCTTTCTAAGATTGAACCCGAACTAGCAGAGGCTTGCCAACCCCAGTGTGTTTTTAAAGGGTACTGCTCTGAATGGAAATGTTGCGGGTTAATACAGAGTGAGTTGTATATAGAGAGAAGAAAGAACTTGCTTTCTTACTTCAATGTAAGCGTGCCATAAAAAAACTTTCATATTTGATAAAAAAGTTGCTCAAAAATTTGCATATTTGATAAAAAATGCCTATCTTTGTATTGTAAATAATAAATATAGTATTCACTTTAAATTCATAAAGATTATGGCAACAAATAATACAAATTCAGTAAGAGTTAACAAGTCAAATTTAATGAAATCAGCTTGGGCTATGTTAAAGGCAAAGTCAGCAAAGACATTGTCAGAAGCATTGCACAAAGCATGGGTTGCAATGAAAGCTAAAGCTATCATGTACTCACACAAGGTTAAGATTCACTACATCAAAGCTGATGGTTCTGTACGTGAGGCTTTGGCTACATTGAAACTCAATTTCGATTACACAAAGAAAGGAAACCGCAAGCCTTGCTACTCTACCGTATGTTACTTCGATCTGGAGAAGAAAGCTTTCCGCTCTTTCTCAATTGCAACATTCTTAGGAGTAGAAGAAGTTATAGATTAAGCTTAACCAAGGGGAGATTAACCTCTCCCCTACTTAAAAATCAAAAAATATGAAAGCAACAATCCTTGCAAAGTTCTTTGATGAACTAAGTAGACAGCAGATTTCATTCAGTGTAGATGAAATCCACGGACAAAGTTATGAGTTTGCCTTTGGTATAAAGAAGCAAGAATGTGGAGACAAGGTAGCTGATGGCATCTATCTGCAGGTGTGGGCAACGAAGAACTCGCTATGTGATGATATTGTAACAGATTTCTTAGACAAGAATATGCCTATGGAGTTTAGAGGTGGAGACACCATTGACGTATGTAATGCGCCAACGAATGATGTTGACCATGACGAATGGCTTTACATTATTAAAATTGAGGACTAAAAACAATAAGATATGGAAAAGAACATTGAGAATTTCAGTTTAGTAGGCAGCAAAAAATGTAAAGAAGTGTTGGCTGCATATCCTACATACAGAGTCTTTTGGAGAAGTGGCTTCGAATATCGCGGAGCCGGAGAACATGAGATTAAACGTGAAGGAGAGCGAAAGATATTTCAACCTGGAGGCTGGACAATGGGAACATTCGAAGAAGAAATGCAGCGGAAGTACAATTGGTCAGCGGCTATTGATATTGAGATAGACCACGAAAAGAAAGAAATACACATGAACGGATTTAGTGAAAACGACATGTGGTAATGACGATTCTGTTGTTACGAATACACAAGTCATTATTATTTTTTTTCGTATTTGATAAAAATAATCTGCTTTTTTCTTGCAGATTTGATAAAAATGATTATCTTTGTAG